>ERZ1031347.583-NODE-583-length-15898-cov-5.474468_pt1 | contig 15898 bp, 9 predicted proteins | sample MGYA00517106_ERZ1031347 | MGnify/ENA primary metagenome ERZ1031347 (study PRJEB33719, sample SAMN04261392) | wastewater metagenome | biome: periurban shantytown; feature: human; material: feces | host: Homo sapiens | place: Peru: Lima | collected 2012-07-19 ...
ATGGATGCTTCGCTTCACGGAATTATTAACCATGACATCGGCGTTACACAGGATGAGGAGGAAAAAGATTCTTTCAAAGCCCTTGCCCTATTATGGGATGAGCTTCCGATTGTGAGCATTGAAGACAAAGGCAGCGTGAGGGCAGCCAGAAATTCAAGGACAGGGTACGTGAAACTGACATTTAATTTTTTGACGGCACAGGCACTTTTTGTTGAAACCAATGAAAAATACTATCCTACAGACAGGTTTAAAGCAATGGCAGAAAAATATTTTGAAGAAAATAAAGGACGTTTATATGAAATTTTAAACAGGGAGGACGAAAATGCCACAGATTAACAGAATCAGAGTAAACAATGTAAAATATAATTTCGGCACACAGTATTATGATGATTTTTTTATGAGATTTTCATGCAGGAATACTATTTATGACCTTGCAAACGGCGGTGGTAAAAGTGTGTTAATGCTTCTGCTTTTACAGAATATGATTCCTAACTGTACCCTTGACGATAAACAGCCGATAGAGAAGCTTTTCAGACCGGGCTGTGATAACACTACGATACATTCGCTCATAGAATGGAAACTGGATGCAGGTTGTGTTAAAAATGGAATGAAATATATGACTACGGGATTCTGTGCAAGAAAGGCAAAGGAGAATTCGGACAATGCCGAAAGGAAGAACGAAACTGCCAATATCGAATATTTTAACTACTGTATTTTTTATAAAGAATTCGGAGATAACGACATAAAAAATCTCCCACTCAGTAAAGGTAATGAACGCATTACCTACAACGGTCTTAAATCATACTTAAGGGATTTGGAGAAAAAAGATTATGGCATCGAAGTAAGGATTTTTGAAAGAAAGGGAGATTACCAGAATTTTATAAGTGAGTACGGACTTCATGAGAGCCAGTGGGAAATCATCCGTGGGATTAACAAGACCGAAGGTCATGTGCGTACATATTTTGAGACCAATTATAAGACGACCAGGAAAGTCATAGAGGACCTTTTGATAGAGGGAATTATAGAAAAGTCATATAATAACAGAATTCGTAAGGGCAATGAAGACGATTCCCAGATGGCAAAGACGCTTTTTGATATGAAGGAAAAACTGACGGAGCTGTCAAAACGAAAAACAGACATAGATAAATATGACGAGCAGATAAGACTTATTAATATATTTACCGATAAGATGGGTGAATATAAAAGAATATTTGAGGAAAAGAAAAAGACAGAGAATGAACTTATGCGATGCCTTCGCGTATGCAGGAAGAGGCTTGCGGGAGAAAGGGCAAAGACAGAAGAACTTTGTAACAGAAAAGAAGAACTTGCAGCACATATTAACGAAATCAAAAGACGTACAGCCATTGCGGAAATCGAGACTGAGACGGTTGAGCTTGAACAGTTAGAGAAGCTGATTGCCGAAACGGCAGCAGAGAAAGAGACGCTTTTATCTTCTTATGACAGGCTTAAGGAGAATCTTAGATATGTAAAAGCGGCTTCGGATTATTTTGATTACGTTGAAAACAAGGCAAGATACGATGAACTTAAAGAGCTGATATCCAACAGCACATGGAACCGAGAAGATGTTTTAAAAGAGTTATCAGAACTTGCAGCGTTTAAGAAAACAATTGTTGACAGAAAAACAACGGAATTGGAAGCACGGATTGACGAAATCAAAACTTTAACAGAGAAGGTATGCGCAGAGCGGGATGAGGCAGCCGATAAAAAGCTTAATGTTTATGGTGAAATCAACAAAAATCAGGGGCAGTTAAAACAGCTTAAAAATGAAATTGAAGAACTGAATAAAAACACGGATGAGCTTATGCTAAGATGTAATCTTACATCCAATGCCGGCATTGAAGATATAATTTCCAAAGCGGAAGATATGCTTAAATCATCTGACAAGGCTTTATCCGGTTACACCTCCCATATTTCGGAGGAAGAAAATAATATTTCTGATTTAAACAGGGAATATCTTAAGACAGAAACAGAAATATCCTTTATAAAAAATGAAGAAGAAAGGGCTGCAATACTGTATGAAAAAGAACAGCAGCTTCTAAAAGATTTAAACCAGATTAAAAATGTATACGGTGAGAATGATATTGAGCAGCTTATTGAAAAAATAGAAAAGGTGTTAGCCGAAATTACCGAAAATATCGTTGAAGTAAAAGGCAGAATTAAGTATCTTGGCAATTACGAAAAAGCAATAAGTGAGAATAAACTTCCGGAATATGACAGATGTTATGAAGAAGTCCTTTCATATCTGAAAAGCAGATACGATGACGTGAAAAGCGGCGCCGAGTATATTGCACTAATGGATGAAAATGAACGCAGTGATTATATTGCGGAAAATCCGATGCTGCCTTATATGATTTTTGCCGGGGACAGTTATGAAGAAATAAAACATGACGAAATGCTTTATTCCCTTAACACAGGCTCTTATATTATTCCTATTATAAAAAAAGATAATATTTTAATAGTCTGTAAAGAAAACATGGTAGGTGCGTGTCATGATTTATCATTTATATTTAACGGGACAGGTGCTAATTCCGAGCTTATAAAAATAAGTGAAGATATTGACAAAGAAAATGACACGCTTGCAAGATTAAATGATAAATATAATGTTATAAGCAAAGATTTGTATTTTTGCCAGTATGCAGAAAATAAACTCAATGACAGCTCCTCTTACGGAGTGCCGGAGGACTTAAAAGAAGAAAAAGAGAGACTTATATCATATCTTGGCAGGATTAGTGACGATATGGAAATGTCAAAAAAGCGTCTTGAAAGTTACCGGACTTCTTTAGAAAGAGAGCAGGCACATAGTGGTGAAACAGCAGACAATCTTTTGCTGTATAAAAAAATAAAAGAGAATACCGACAGACTGGCTTCCTTATATGATGAAACAAGAACTTGTGAAAAACTTACAGGCGGGCTTACAAAGGAACACGCAGAACTGTCAAGAAAAGTCAGGTCATTTGATGCCCTGCTTACGGAAGAAGAAAATATAAGAAAAAGTTTTGAAGAGGAAGCCGTTTCAATCAACAAGGAATATAGGGAAAAGTTCGAGTCTTATTTCAACGGAGAAGCAAAAGAACCGGATATTGAAGAAGATGAAATCAATACCAGGGCAGGGGCTTTGAGAAAAATCATATCTGATGAAATAGGAGAACTTGCTGATAAAGAAAAACAGCTTGCACATTATGATGCCCTTATTAAGAAAAATATTGATAATCTTAAATATTATGGTTTTACCTTAGATGAGGCAAAAAAAGCAAAAGAGGAAGGCCTTTTTTCAAAGGCATCTGTTGATGAAAGGTTAGTAATCAAGAATCAGCTTGATAAAATTAAATCTGAAATTGACAAAACCGACGGAATAATTAATTCCGAACAGGCACAGAAGAACCGTATTGAAGGAAGTATATGGCACGGAAAGAAACTATATGAAGAACAATATGGTGAATTTATCAGGGAAAAATTTAATGACCCTCAGGCGTATATTGTTACCGGACGTCAGGAAATATCTTCTATTACATCGGGAATACAGAATATTGAGAAAGAATTGAAAAATATTGATGAGAATAACAGGGATCTTATTGTAATGGAGAGAGATATCGGGAGAATATTCCGGACCATGGGAATTTATATACCGGAGGACGGACTGACGGATGAAAATATTGCTGTGGATGACGATATCACTGAGAATTATGAAGAAATTGAAAAGAATTATGACAGGTTAAAACGTGATGAACAGCGTAAGAAAACTGCTTTTCTTAATGATAAACAAAAGTTATCCGATGATTTATACGGACTGGAGGCTTATGACCTTGCGGCGGAAATCAAACTGAGTCTTAATGCACCGGAAATCGCAGAAGATGTGGAAGATATGGTAAATGGTCTTAGGGAAACTTCGGATTATATTGCACTTGAAAGGGACAATGTGGAGCAGGGCATAAGAGACTTACAGCAGATTGCTGATAATTTTGAAGAACGTTGTATCCAGATTTGCAGCAATATCCGTACAGAGTTAGAACGACTGCCAAAGCTCTCAAAGATAAATCTTGACGGAGAATCCGTTCCTGTAATTACGTTACAGATTCCTTATATAAAAGAGGAGTTTTATAAGGAAAAAATGACAACATACATAAACGATACAATAGCAAGGGCTGATATTTTTGACACACAGGACGATAAATTAAAATATATCAAAAACCAGTTATCGTGGAAAAAATTGTTTTCAGTAATTGTAAGCGATATGAATAGTATAAGATTATGCCTGTATAAAAGGGAACATATCAAGGACAGGAGCAGATACTTAAAATACGAGGAAGCTGTGGGAAGTACAGGCCAGTCACAAGGAATTTATATCCAGTTTTTAATTTCGGTTATTCACTATATATCCAGCATAAATTCGTCCTATGATATGGGAATTTCAGGAAATACAATTTTTATTGATAATCCGTTTGGTGCGGCAAAAGATATATACATCTGGGAACCGATTTTTAAACTGCTCAAAACCAATCATGTGCAGCTTATCGTTCCGGCAAGAGGAGCGACACCTGCAATTACGAGGATGTTTGATGTGAATTATATACTGGGCCAGAAAATGGTTGGTGATAGGCAGCAGACAGTTGTGGTGGATTACAGAAGTCAGGTAAATACGGAGGATTCTGATTACAATGTAACGGAATTCACACAAACCACTTTAAAACTTGATTGAAATTGACATAGCCATGTGATAGAATTATTTAGGATTTATGCGTAGTATTAGAGGTGAACGCTTTGGATAAAGTAGAATATGGAATTAAATTAGAACAGATAGAGAAACTTAAATCAGAAAAGCAGTATAGTGAAGCGGCGGATATAGCGGATACCATTGAATGGCGGAAGGTTAAGAAGTGGTCAGAGCTTATGACGGCGGAAGAAGTATACGAAAAGGCAGAACGAATTAAGGAAGCGAGAAATATATGCATTTATGCCTATAACCGTAACCTTGGAGGCAGAAGCCTTGTTTTTAAAATGACAGAACTTTCCATAAGACTTGAAGATTATGAAGAAGCAGAGGATCTGTATAATGAATTTGTGGAAATGGCTCCCACAGATATGAACAGATATGTCCTTTTATATGAACTTGACAAGGCTAAGAAGGTTCCTCCTGAGGAATTGATAAAAGTTCTTGAAGAATACAGAGATAATGAACAGGATGAGAATTTCGGATACGAACTGGCAAGCCTTTATGCTGAGGTTGGAAGAATAGAAGAGTGTATTAAAGAATGCGATGACCTTATACTCTGGTTCGGAGATGGAGAGTATGTTTATAAGGCATTGAAGCTCAAAAAGAAATATGCCTCTCTTACCCCTGCACAGCAGGAGAAACTCAACATAATGGACAAGTTTGACAAAGCCGGTCTTGTATATGAAGCAGGCTTTTCAGGAAACTATGATGAATACGAAATGAAATCAGCCAGAGAGAGCATGAAGGAAATAAGCCATGACGAGGCAAATGATGATGAGATAAGTGTCCCACTCGCCAGACCGGATATTTATGATACACAGACACTACAGAATGATCTTGCCAACAGCCTTAAGGAAATTTTTCAAAATGATGATAAAAATGACGATGGGAATGATGTACTCAGTCCGGTAAAGGAACAGAAAACGGAAGAGACTGTACCGGAAGAGACTGTACCGGAAGAAGCAGTACCGGAAGAATCCGCAGATGAAGAAACTGTTGATGAAGAAACCGCCGATAAAGTGTCTCAGCCTGCGCAAGAAGATGAAGAAGAGCAAACAGAAGATACACCTGAATATGATACAATAATAGATGATGATATGGCGGCAACAGCAGAACCGGTTAATGTTGAAGTGATTGAACTTCAGATGTCAGGGGATGATGAACTTGTTGACGAGCCTACAAGAGAAATCATAATCAATACCCACCATTGGAATAAAATTAAATCAGAGATGCGGGAAGATGACCCTATGATTCCTGAGCATGATGAACAGACTGAATATAAGGAAGAATATATCCCTGAAGCAGCAGAAGAACAGGAAATGGTTGAAACTGTTGAGAAACAGGAGACAATACCTGAAGAGACAGATATCAGAGAGACTGTACCGGAGGATTATAAACCGGAAGCCGGGGAGGACAGAATACCTGTCCAGATGGAACTGAATCTTGAAGAACCTCCTATTGAGGGACAGGTTGATTTGTTATACTATCTTGAGCACATGAATGATCCGGTTGAAGAGCCGGCGGCAACAATAGATGATTTATTAAAAACAACGATAGAAAACAGACATACAGACAATACCATTGAGCTTGATGAAGCCATTAACAGTATTACAAGAGCTGCAATTTCCGAAGCCGAACAGGAAATTAACGGATATGCCGATGAGTCTTATGATGTTACGGAGGAAGAAGAGTACAGTCCGGAGGATTCAATGGACGAGCTTGACGATAATACAAGAAAGTACATTAAGAAGTATCTTTTTATGAACGGAATGGAAGATTCCATTCTCCATTTTATTAACGGAAAGAGACATGAGATTCCGGATGGTACTTCAAGACATGGAAATATAATCATAATCGGGAAAAAAGACACTGATAAAACAGGATTTGCGATTAATCTTTTTAAATCATTGCATGCCAATGACGAACAGAGGGAACTGAAGATTGCAAAAACAAGAGCAGAAGTTCTGAATGCAAAAGGTGTTGCCGCATCGGCTGATAAGATAAAAGGCACAACACTTATTGTTGAAAATGCAGAGAAACTCAACAGGGATGTGGTTGAAGAACTTAATCAGTTTATGGAAACCGATACAGCTTCAATGCTTGTTATTTTTACAGGTGAGGAATTTGCATTAAAAAGACTGTTTTATAATTGCGAAAGCCTCAGGGATAAATTTGATTACAAGCTGGAACTTAAGCACTATTCCGTTAATGAACTTGTTGACGTTGCAACGGAATATGCCAGAGTTAAAGGATATGCTATTGACGAAAGAGCGCTTTCAGGGTTATATATATCAATTGATGAACTTAATGGCGATGATGAAGGTACAGAAATTGAAAAAGTCAAGAAGATAGTCGATTCCGCCATAATAAAGTGCGGCAAATCATCCAGAAACTTCTTTGGAAAGAAGAGGAATGGATTAATATCTTTAAAGGAAAAACATTTTTTGAAATAAATGGTCATCAGGCCTTAACGGAAAGGAATTTTTATTATGAGTACAAATCTTGAACAGATGTCAGTAAATGCCATCAGAGTATTAGCAGCGGATGCTGTGCAGAAAGCTAATTCGGGTCATCCCGGACTCCCATTAGGATGTGCTGCAATCGGATATGAACTTTGGGGCAATCATATGAATCACAATCCTGCCAATCCTCAATGGGCTGACAGAGACAGATTCATCCTCTCAGGAGGTCATGGTTCCACATTGTTATATTCACTTCTCCATCTCTTTGGATACGGTCTTACCAAAGAAGATCTGATGAATTTCAGACAGCTTGATTCATTAACACCGGGACATCCGGAGTATGGACATACGGTAGGAGTTGAGGCAACAACAGGACCTCTCGGAGCCGGAATGGGAATGGCAGTGGGAATGGCAGCTGCGGAGGCACATCTTGCGGCAATTTTTAATAAAGAAGGCTATCCTGTAGTTAACCATTACACATACGTACTTGGTGGTGACGGATGTATGATGGAAGGAATTTCTTCTGAGGCAATGTCACTTGCAGGAACATTAAAGCTTAATAAACTTATTGTTATATATGATTCTAACAGTATTTCCATTGAAGGAAGTACCAATATTGCATTTACTGAAAATGTTCAGAAAAGATTTGAGGCATTCGGGTTCCAGACAATTACTGTCGAAGACGGAAACGACATAGAAGAAATCGGAGCAGCGATAGAAGCAGCAAAGGCTGATACAACAAGACCTTCACTTATTACAGTTAAAACAAAAATCGGTTTTGGATGTCCTGCAAAGGAAGGAAAAGCAAGTGCCCACGGAGAACCTCTTGGGGTTGATAATGTGGCAGAACTCAGAAAAGCCCTTAAATGGCCATCGGATGAAAGTTTCTATGTACCTGATGAAGTATATGAAAATTACAAAGAACTTGCTAAGAAGGGTGCAAAAAAAGAAGCAGAGTGGAATGCTCTTTTTGAAGAATACTGTACTAAATATCCTGAAATGAAAAAATTATGGGATACTTATTTTGATAAAAACCTTGCTGAAAAGGTTCTTGATACGGAAGAATTCTGGGCGTTTGACAATAAGCCTGAGGCAACAAGAAGTGTGTCAGGTAAAATACTTAATAAGGCCAAAAAAGTTATGCCTAACCTTATGGGCGGTGCTGCAGACCTTGCACCATCTACCAAGACATATATGGAAGGTGCAGGTGATTTTTCTGCTGAGAATTATGCGGGAAGCAATATGCACTTTGGCGTAAGGGAAATAGCTATGGCAGCTATCGGTAATGGTATGATGCTCCACGGAGGATTAAGAAGTTTTGTATCTACATTCTTTGTATTCAGTGATTATGTTAAGCCAATGGCAAGACTTTCAGCACTTATGAAACTTCCTTTGACATACGTTCTTACACATGACAGTATCGGTGTTGGAGAGGATGGGCCTACACATGAACCTATCGAACAGCTTGCAATGTTCCGTTCAATGCCGGGATTTGCGGTATATCGTCCATGTGATGCTACTGAAACAGCGGCAGCCTGGTATTATGCCCTTACAAATCAGGACACACCTACAGCACTTGTTCTTTCAAGACAGAATCTTCCACAGATAGACGGTTCTTCTAAGGAAGCATTAAAGGGCGGTTATGTGATTGCTGATTCAACTAAGGAAATTCCTGATGCAATTATCATAGCATCAGGTTCAGAAGTATCTCTTGCAGTTGAAGCAAAAGAAATCCTTGAAAAAGAAGGAACAGATGTAAGAGTTGTAAGTATGCCATGTATGGATATATTTGAACAGCAGAGTGAGGAATATAAAGAAGCTGTTCTTCCTAAGAGCTGCAGAAAGAGAGTTGCAGTTGAAGCACTTTCAGATTTCGGCTGGGGCAGATATGTGGGACTTGACGGAGCTTATGTTACAATGCACAGCTTCGGAGCGAGTGCACCTGCAGATAAACTTTTCAAGAAATTTGGAATTACAACAGAAAATGTTGTTAAGGCAGTCAGATCACTGTAATTTTTAAGGCTGAATCAGAACAGGCTGTAAAAGAGCCCTCCGTGTGGATGGAATTCTTTTACAGCCTTTTTTATAGAATGATTGTGAAAGGACCGTCATTAAGAAGTTCTACTTTCATATCGGCACCGAATTCACCGTGTTCTACTACGGGAACCTGTTCCCTGCAGACGGATATAAATTTTTCGTACATACGTTTTGCTTCAACCGGCTCTTTGGCTCCGATGAAAGAAGGACGGTTGCCATGGCTGCAATCAGCACATAATGTAAATTGTGACACAATTAGGAGCTCACCGTTAACATCGGAGAGAGCCCTGTTGGTCTTGCCGTTCTCATCTTCAAATATGCGCATCCTGACGATTTTATCAGCATATTTCTTCAACATATCATCTGAATCACCGGATTCTATACCTAAAAAAATAAGAAGCCCCTTTTTGATTTTACCTGTTATATTGCCGTCAACTTTGACTGATGCATTTAATACTCTTTGAATTACTACTTTCATTTTGCTACCTCCGGATAATTTTATTTTAAATTAAGTGGTGGAGTATTGTCAAATTAATGTGGTAATGGTATAATTTACTACATAGTTTGTAATTATCTATTTAGGAGGAATCAGAATGGGATTTTGTACTTTTTGTGGTAAGCAACTTGCTGACGGAGAGGTATGTACATGTCAGCAGACAGCACCACAGCAGAATGTTTATGGTGCACCACAGAATAATGGTGGAACTCAGGGAACATATACTGCACCTCAGGGAACGTATACTGCACCACAGCAGGGAACATATACAGCACCTCAGGGCGGATATAACACAGCACAGGGCAATGGTATGCCACAGGGTGAGACATATACAGCACCTCAGAAACAGCCTAAGGTTAAGGGCGACAATCTTTTTACACCCGTAATTAACAGCATTAAAGAAACAGCTAAGAACCCACTTGATGCGGCTGATACATATTATAAGACAGCTACACTTAAGACTGCAATTACCTCAATGGTGACAGTTGTGGTTCTTTATGTATTGGTAAGCATATTCAACCTTCTTGGGCATGTATGGCACATTCTTGCTATAGCAAAGAGAAGTTATGGCGCGTTTGCTTATCATTATATGGATAAGGGCGATATTTTAAGATACGCAGGTATATCAGGAGGAACATGGGTTCAGGCAATTTTCTTTCCTATAGTGTACGCTATTCTTATGGCAGCAATTGTAATAGGCATGGCATATCTTGTTAATGCTCTTGTAATTAAGAAAGATAAGGTGAACCTTGTTAATGTTGCAAGATTTGGCGGAGCTGTTTCACCGGCTATCGGAACTGCTCTTCTTGTAAGATTTATTAATGGTTTTGTACATGTTAGTGGAATTAACGGAACTATTCTTTCTGGTTTGTATTTTGCAGCACTTGTTGTTGCACTGTTACAGTCACTTGAAATTATCCGTGGCATGGTTTCAGAGAAAAATAAATATGTATTGGCAACAATTATTCTTGTTGCAGGTCTTGTAATCGGAGATTACCTTGTAGGAACACTCTTCCTTGGTCATTTCTATCCATATTTTTCATCAATACCAATGCTCCTTTAATTGAAAATTCAAGCAGGGAATGTGTCTGTCGGGCATATTCCCTTTTTTAATTAATATAATGGATATAAGAAGGAACTTTTTATGACAGATAAAGAAAAAATGATTTCCGGCCTTATATATGACCCGGCAGACAAAGAACTGGCAGAAATGAGACAGGCTGCACATATACTCAGTAAAAAATATAATGATTTATATGAAAATGATGATGACAGGAACAAAATTCTTGATGAACTTGTTCCAAACAGAGGAACAAATGTGTATCTTCAAGGACCAATTCAGTTTGACTATGGATGTTTTACCGAAATAGGAGATAACAGTTATGCGAATTTTAATCTGACATGTCTTGATTGTGCACCTGTTAAAATAGGAAAAAATGTTTTTATGGGACCGAATGTGTCACTTCTGACACCGGTTCATCCCCTTATGTATCAGGATAGAAACGTGTATACAAGGGAAGATGGGACAATTACAGATAAAGAGTATGCAAAACCTATTGTAATAGGCGACAACTGTTGGATTGCGGGAAATGTAACCGTGTGCGGAGGAGTAACAATCGGAGAAGGTACTGTAATAGGGGCAGGAAGTGTGGTTACCCATGATATCCCGCAAGGAGTTATTGCTGCGGGAGTTCCCTGCAGGGTTATTAGGAAATTAACTGAAGCAGACAGACTTGAGAATCATCCGGAACTGCTCTGATGGGCATAGTATGAGAGTTGACAAGTTTAGAAAAAATGATACTATGATAAAACAGAAACTAAGTTAAACAGGAGTAACATATGAGCGAAGTTTATGTAGTAGGACATCGTAACCCGGATACGGATTCGGTATGTTCAGCAATAGCATATGCTAATCTTAAAAATAAAATTACGGGAACAGAGGACTATCATCCATACAGGGCCGGACAGCTTAATGAGGAGACCCAGTTTGTCCTGAAAAAATGTGATGTTGCCGTACCACCCCTTTTACAGGATGTGCGTGTACAGGTGAGTGACCTTAAGATACGAAAAACGGAAAGTGTTAAATCAACCATTTCCATGAAAAATGCGTGGAATCTGATGAAAGAATTAGGCGTTATTACGCTTCCGGTTGTCAAAAATAAGAAGCTTGAGGGACTAATCACAATAACGGATATTGCAACATCTTATATGGAAGTTGTTGATAACCATATGCTTGAGGAGGCGGAGACAACCTACAAGCAGATTGCGGAGACACTTGAAGGAAGGATTGTGTGCACTAACCATAATCGCCCATGCGTAAGCGGTAAGGTTATAACGGCTGTGGCAACTCCTGACATAATAGAAGAAAGCATTGAGACCGGTGATATAGTTATATTAGGAAACAGATATGAGGCACAGCTTTGTGCTATAGAGATGGGAGCAGGATGCCTTGTTATATGTGAAAAAGCACCGGTATCAATAACAATATCAAGGCTTGCAACGGAATGTGGATGTACAATTATCAGTTCACCACATGATGCCCTGACAGTATCAAGACTTATTTTTCAGAGTGTGCCAATCGGTCATGTAATGAAAAAGGACAGTCTTGTAACATTCAGACTGGATGATTTTGTTGATGACATCAGAAAAGTTATGGCTGAAAAAAGACACCGTGATTTCCCGATACTTGACAAACATGGTAATTATGTGGGAATGATATCAAGACGTAATCTTTTGGATGTTGATAAGAAAAAGATTATTATGGTTGACCATAATGAAGCTAATCAGGCGGTAAACGGTATAGAAAGTGCAGATATTTTAGAGATAATAGATCATCACAGGCTTGGCGCCGTGGAGACAATTTCTCCTGTATTTTTTTATAATAAGCCGGTTGGATGTACCGCAACCATAATATATAAAATGTATTTGGATGCAGGTGTTAAGATAGAACCTAAGATTGCACTTTTGATGTGTTCTGCGATTATATCGGATACATTGATATTCAGAAGTCCTACATGTACAGAAATGGACAGGGAAGCAGGTAAGGCACTGGCTGAAATTGCAGGAATCAATATAAAAGAACATGCACATGAGATGTTCTTTGCCGGAAGCAATATCAGCGAAAAGACAGCAAAAGAACTTTTTACCGGAGACTTCAAACGTTTTTCTATCGGAGATACGACCTTTGGTATCGGTCAGGTGTCATGTATGGACGGCGAAGAACTGGATCAGGTAAAGAAAAAAGTAATGACATATATGAAGGAACAGTACAAATCCCTTGGCGTCAATATGCTTTATTTTATGCTTACGGATATTATCAAACCGGGAACAGAACTTTTATGTGTAGGTGATGGTGCAATGGAACTTGTTGAGCGCGCTTTCGGTGTGCAGGGATCGGATGATGTTGTTTATCTTCCGGGAGTTGTATCAAGAAAAAAACAGGTGGTTCCTGAAATTATGATGGAAATAACACAGTAAGGAGACAGAAATTATGAGTAAACAAAGTTGGAAACCGGGCAATATGCTTTATCCATTGCCTGTTGTAATGGTAAGTTGTAACAGAAAGGGTGAGAAACCGAATATTGTAACTGTAGCATGGACAGGAACAATATGTTCGGATCCTGCAATGGTGTCAATTTCCGTAAGACCGGAAAGATATTCACATGATATTATAGAAGAAACAGGTGAATTTGTTATTAATCTTGTAACAAAAGATCTTACTTATGCCACAGATTACTGCGGAGTCAGATCAGGAAGAGATGTGGATAAATTTAAAGAAATGAATCTCACTCCACTCCCTTCAAAGATGATTGATGCGGTAGGAATTGAGGAAAGCCCGGTAAATATTGAATGTAAAGTTGTGGAAGTTAAAAAACTTGGTTCACACGATATGTTTATTGCAGAAGTTGTCAATGTCACGGTTGATGACAGATATATGGACGAAAACAACAAATTTAATCTTAATGATTCCGACCTTGTTGCTTATTCCCATGGAGAATATTTTACATTAGGTGAAAAAATAGGAACATTTGGATATTCAGTAAGAAAGAAATAATGATATGAAAAATAACATAGTATTAATTGGAATGCCGGGTGTTGGCAAGAGCAGTGCGGGGGTTGTTCTCGCAAAGGCAATGGGGTATCATTTTGTTGATTCGGATATCGTTATCCAGCACAAGGAAGGCAGATTGTTAAGTGACATTATAGAAGAGTGTGGTAACGATGGCTTTCTTAAAATAGAAGACAGAATTAATTCCGAACTCAAAGCAGATAAGACGGTTATTGCCACGGGCGGAAGTGTAATCTATGGTAAAAACGCAATGGAACACCTTAAAGAAATTGGAATTGTGGTATATCTTAAAGCAGAATTTGCCACAATTAATGAAAGGTTGTCCAATCTCAAAGGACGTGGCGTTGCAATTAAAGAAGGACAGACACTTAAAGACTTATATGATGAAAGATGCGTATTATACGAAAAATATGCAGATATAACAGTCCCGCTTGATGGTATGTCCATTGAAGAAACAGTTGGTACTTTGGTACCGTTAATTGTGAAATTTCAAAGAAATGAGTAAGAAAAAACTATAAAGGGGTTTACAAGACAGCAAAGTTCTGTTAAAATTCAATTTGTTACAAAAATGTTACAATCAAGGAGCAGCAATGAAAGCATTAAAGAGTTATTTGAAATCTAATATGTCCTATGTTAAAACAGCAGTAATTGCAGTATTATTTACATTAGTTGCAATTCCTTTTGTGAACAGGGTGTCCGGCGATGGAAATAAGTACACTGTAGATTCAAGATATATGGTAGTGCTTAACGGCAATGAACTTGGATATGTAAGTGACTCACAGGTAGCAGAAAATGCCTTGCTTGATGCAAGGAATCTTCTTGATTCAGAGAGTGAAGGACTTGTGCTTGTGGAAGCTGATATGCAGCTTAACGAGCAGACAAGCGGAGGTGCTGTTTATTCCAAGGAACAGATGACGGAAAAGATTTATAATTCTCTTTCAACAGAAGCGAGCGTTCCATCCGAACAGGTAACAGCATATACAGTGAGAATTGATGATTTTACCGTAACTCTTGCATCCCTTGATGATGTTGTGGAATTGCTTGAACGTGTTAAGAGCAGATATGCGGATACATCTAATTTCTCAATTGTCATTAATGAAGAAGATAACGGAATATACAGTTCGTATAAGATAAATTTTGTTTCAGCGGACAAGCAGCTTAATGAAGCAGCTAAGGTGCTTTTGGCTGAAGATGGTTCAGTAAGCGAGTCGGCTGCAGAAAAAGCAGAGAGTACATCATATAAAGACGGCGTACTTTCCATAGGTTTTGTTGAAAATATAGAAGTTATAGCGACAAAGAGTAATTCCGGAGATGTTGTCAGTGTAGATGAGGCATATGAACTTGTTACTAAAGAACACGCAGAGAAGGAGACCTATGTTGTTGCTTCGGGAGACTGCCTTTCATCAATAGCGAGGGATAACGGTCTTTCACTTGATGAATTGATAGCACTGAATGAAGGATTTACGGTAGATACCGCAATATATGAAGGCGATGTCCTCACAATAACAGTGCCTGCATCAGAGGTTTCGGTCAAAGTTGTTGAAGAGAAATCTTACAGTGAGTCATATAATGCACCTGTGCAGTATGTGGACAACGATACATTATACGTTGGAACAGAGAATGTTATCCAGCAGGGTTCAGAAGGAAGCCGTTCGGTTGTAGCACTTGTTACTTATGTGAACGGAACAGAATCTTCAAGAGAAATTATTAAACAGGAAATCAGTACAGAATCAGTACCTAAGATTATAGAGAGAGGCACATTAACACCTCCTACATATATTAATCCGGTGTATTCTACATATGTTACATCTAATTGGGGATACAGACCTGCACCGATTAATGGTATGCACAACGGTGTTGACATAGCAGTACCGGTCGGAACATCTGTAAGAGCATCATCCACGGGTGTTGTAACTATGGCAGGCTGGTATGGCAATTACGGATATTGCGTTGATATACGTCATTCGGACGGCAGCATGACAAGATATGGCCATCTGAATTCAATAGCTGTAACCTATGGACAGACAGTTACACAGGGACAGGTTATTGCATACTCAGGTAATACAGGATACAGCACAGGACCACATCTGCATTTTGAAATC
>ERZ1031347.584-NODE-584-length-15890-cov-15.998169_pt1 | contig 15890 bp, 10 predicted proteins | sample MGYA00517106_ERZ1031347 | MGnify/ENA primary metagenome ERZ1031347 (study PRJEB33719, sample SAMN04261392) | wastewater metagenome | biome: periurban shantytown; feature: human; material: feces | host: Homo sapiens | place: Peru: Lima | collected 2012-07-19 ...
GTCTCGCCTCCTACATGCTCGCGCTCTCCCGCGTCGTAGAAGCGGAGAAGACCAGGGGATTCCTGGGATAAACCATAAAGCCGTGTCACGCTGTGATACGGCCTGTGGCACTTCGGGTGATGATGTGAACGATGAGAGAAAGGAAGATGACCATGTTTCGTAAGATGAGAAGGTTTAAGTAACAGCTTCCGGCGGAGGAGTGCGTGGCAATCCTGAAGCGGGAGAAGCGTGGGGTGTTGTCGGTGCTCGGGGATGATGGGTATGAGTCGTGATGTATGCGGAGCAGTGTAGCAGACGGAGGAGATCATGAGAAAAGAGGAATTACAGGAAAGCATACATGAGGCGCAGTCAATCTTAGAGGCGCAGGAGCTTTCATCGACGGCCCCCATGCGTGGTTTATCAGACCTGGCAGAGGAAGTCCGGTCATTCCGCGCTAAGATCGTCATGGCCGGGCAGTTCAGTGCGGGGAAGACTGCCTTGCTCAATGCCTTCCTTGGCGGGAATGAGATCCTGCCAGAAAATATCAGTCCACAGACAGCGCTGGCGACAGAGCTTGCCTATGGGCCGGAGGCGCATGTGATCTTTTTGCATAAAGATGGGCGGCAGGAGCAAGTATCGCTGGATGAGGCCCGGGACCTTTATGAGCCGGACTGTCTGAAGTGCATTTATGTCCTTCCACAGGAGGTGCTGCATCAGATTCCTGACTTGACATTGGTGGATATGCCGGGCTTCGATTCTGGCATCGAGGCGCATAATCGGGCGTTGTTCCAATACATCGGCGAGGCGGCTGCGTACATCTTTGTCATCGATGTCAAGAATGGTACTCTGACGGCTTCATCTGCTGCTTTTCTCGCAGAACTACGCCAGTACACGCCCATTATACGGTTTGTCCTCACAAAGTGCGATGAACGGCCCCCACAGGCAGTAGCGGCCGTAAAGGCGGAAATCGAGCAGGCATTATTGGGAATTCTGGGAAAAGAGGTTGTCGTGCCAGCAGTCTCGAGCCGTGATCCGAGCTGCCAGGAGTTCATGGAGACGATGCTCAAGGGATTCTCTGCCGATGCTCTGTTGCTGGAGAAGACGGGCAATCGGTTTCTTGACCTATTGCAGCAAGGACGGCAGATGCTGCTGACAAAGGCGGAGGGACTCTCGTTCCAGTCTCATGACTTTGATGTCGCGGCGCAGCAGCGTCAGGAGAATCAGGAGCGCTTTGCCCGGCAACTGGCTCGCAGGAAGCGGGAACTCCATCAGAAGATGCACGAGGACTACGTTCCGCAAGTCCTTAGCGATGCTCGAACTGCCTTACAGGGCAGCTCTGCACAGCTGGCCTGTACTGCCTGCTCAGGTGATTCGGCAGCCTTTTCCAGAATGGTCAATGACATCCTGCGCCCCGTGCTTGTTTCTTCTGTACAGAAGAACTGGACTCTGGGGATGGAAGGCTTTGCAGACTCCTTGCAGCACGATGTCCAGCAGGAGATGGGGGAATCGTTGGCTGGTATATCCGGTGAAAAGATTGCCAGTGCCGTCGAAACAGTCAAGAAGATTAGTCAGAATGGCATGAAATTTGCAAAACTGCACAAGTACAAGAAGATGTACACGATTTTCTCGACAGGGCTGGCTGTGACGACAAATATCGTTGCACCGTGGTTGGAGCTCATCCTTATCTTCCTGCCGGAGATCCTCTCTCTTGTGCAGAAAGTGTTCGGAGAGTCGCCGGAAGAGGCCATGGAGCGCCAGATTGAAGAGCGCGTGATTCCGCAGATTTGTGCTAGATTGCAGCCGGAGATCGAGCATGCTGCGGCTGATATGGAAGAAGAACTGGTACAGGAAGCTGTGCATGAGTACCAAGCCGCCATGGAGCGGGAGATGGAAGCCCTGCAGCAGATCGAGCAGGAGCGGGCGGACAGGCAGCAGGATGTCAAGCAGCAGAAACAGGACTTACAGGCTGCGGCAACAAGGTTGCAGGACTTGCAGGAAAGCGTGGTAGCTGCCTGCGCGTCTGTGTCTGGACAGGAAAGGATGGTAATGGATGAAACAAGATGATTTCCAGACTTTATTGGCCAAGATGACGGATATTGAGGCATCGTTGTCGCAGGACGAGAAGGATCATCTCCTGCCAGAATCGTATTTTCAGCGGTTCCAGCAGGATTTGGCCAAGGTGAAGGCACATGCCGAAGACATCCTGACGCGTGAACGCACGCTGAAGATTGGTATCATCGGCCAGGTCAAGGCGGGCAAGTCCTCGTTCTTGAACGCATTGGTCTTTGATGGGGAGGATATCCTGCCGCAGGCAGCTACGCCGATGACGGCGGCCTTGACGAAAATTGTTTACGGTGAGAAGGCTCAGGCAGAGGTGTTCTTCTACACGCCGCAGGACTGGGAAAACGGTATTGAGAGACTGGCAGACCGGTATCAGCGGCTTTACGAGGAGAAATGGAGAGGCAGACAGCGCCAGCAGAAGCGTGCCTCATTGGAGCAGCCCGATTCTGTCTTGCAGCGGGCAGCTGCAAGGGAGATGGAGCAGGAATACCCCAATGAGACAGCAGCACATCAGCTGGTGGAAATGAGCCAGAAGGGGGAGGTCACGGTCGAGGACCTTCCACCATCCAAGACCGTGCCCATCGAGGATGTCCAGCAGGACCTGAAAGCATATGTCGGCGCAGATGGTGCTTATACGCCGTTCGTCAAATACCTCGTGCTTCATATCGATAACCCATTGCTCAAGGGACTGGAGATCGTGGACACACCGGGGCTTGGCGATCCCATCTTGTCCCGCAGCCAGAAGACGAATGATTTCCTGATACAGTGCGACCTGGTCTTCCTGCTCAGCGTAACGTCGCAGTTCCTGAATCGCGATGATCTGGCCCTGTTGCAGAGTACACTGCCGGCAGAAGCCATCCAGGCCGCCGTACTGGTCGGTACAAAATTCGATCAAGCGCTGCTGGAGGATCCGTCGCGCAGCCGCATCTCCTTGAAGGAAGCCGTTCACTCTACGAACAAGAAGATTGCGCAGAGCGCGCGTCACACGCTGGAGCGCGAGTGTGCGCTTGCACCGCAGAACAAGGTCATGGCCAAGGTCCGCGGCTCTCTGCCTCCACAATTCACGAGCTCCATCCTCTACCAGGCGGCGCGCGAGATTGAGCAGGGAAAATCTTTAGGAGAGGGTGAGAGGCATATCCTCTCGCAGCTGGACCGCCGCTTTGTTGGTGTCGAGTGCAGCAATCCGAAGTTCTTGATGGGGCTGGCCAATATCAGCCGCCTGAAGAAAAAGGAATTTGACAAGGTCCATGCCGAGAAGGAAAAGGTCATTGCCGAGCGTAGCCGCGCTTTTGCGAAAGAGAAGCGCCATTCCTTCCTGCAGCAGCTGGATGATATGCAGATCGAGGCCGAGAAATGCCTGCATACGATCCAGGCGGAAGATATGGATGAACTGAAAAGGAAGATGGCCGACAGCCAGAATGCCATGCGTTCCATGCACAAGCAGATCCGTACGGCTTTTGAGAAATGCGGCCTCGATACGGTGCGGCAGCTCGTCGCCATCAAGAACAATGTCAACCAGCTGGTGGAAGAATTCCAGGATCTGGCCATCAAGACGGATACGCGCGTGCATCCTTACACGGAGACGCATTGGTTCAAGAAAGATGAGCATTGGACGGAAACAGAGTATGTCAAGTTCGCGGAGGTCAGTGAGGTCATCGGCAACATCAATGCGTTCATCACGCGGGCGGAGACGAATGTCTCACAGAACTTACATCTGGCCATCGATAAGGATAAGATCCGCGATGAGATCAAGCACATGGTAATCCAGGCCTTCCTGAAGAGCAATGCTGAATTTGATGAAGACGATATCGCAGGTCCTGTGGAGCTCGTGCTGGATAAGGTGACGATGCCGAAGTTCCAGATTGTCAAGCGGGATGACTACACGGATATGATTGTCCGGCAGTTTCAGAGCGGCGTTGTTGAAGGGCAGGATATCCATCAGCTTGCCATGGCACAGGCACGTGTCCTGGGGGAAATCGCGTCAGATATTGCGGATCGGCTGGAGCAGCAGGCAAAGGAGATACAGGCGACTCTGTCGGAGCGGGGCCTGACCTTCAACGATGATGTCAAGGCACAGATCGAGGCCCGCGTCCACCTGCTGGAACGCCATATGCAGGACCGTGAGCAGAGTGCAGCGGCGTTTACAGCTTTCCTGAAACGGCTGGAAGGTTATAAAGAAGCGCTGCGGACGGCAGTGGAAGCTGGTGATGAGCGTGCCTGATGATGAATACGACTTCTTTGGAGATGCATTGGATGAGGCAATGGATGAGGGAAGCGATGCAGAAGAATCCGGAGGCAATACCTATCTGGAAGATCACGATAGGGCAATCGGATTGGCTGCTTCACTGCTGCCGCGGCACAATCATTTCTCGAAGCGACAGGAAGACCTCGCCCATCTGGACCACCTGATCGATGACCGCATGGTGGATGCGATGCAGCATCTTGCGACGGTCGACGTTCTCGCGGAAAGCAGGCACCTCAAGAAGCTCAGTGATAAGCTGCTCGTGGCCAAGCAGATCCGGGCATTGAACAACAAGACCGTGGTGGGGCTCGGCGGCCGTTTTAGCGCCGGCAAGTCTTCCTTCATCAATTCGTGCCTCAAGAGTGATGCGGAGACCATCCTGCTGCCGGAGAATCAGAATCCGACGACATCCATTCCGACGTATGTCGTTTCAGGTCCGCAGAACGGAATCCACGCATACTTGCAGGATGGCTGGATTGTGCCGCTCGAGCTGGAGGCTATGCAGGCCATGACGCACGATTTCTATGAGATGTACCAGATTGGCTTTGCGCGTTTTGTGCGTAGTCTTATGGTCTACACGAATGCGTTCCCGAAAGAGATTTCGCGGCGCATCGCCCTGCTCGACACTCCTGGCTATAACAAGGCCGATACCGACACGAGAGACAGCATTTCCGATGCCAAGATTACGGCGAAGCAGCTGCAGTCCGTGGATTATCTGATCTGGCTCGTCCATATCGATAACGGCACGGTTGGTGCGGCGGACCTCGACTTTCTGCGGCAGATTCATCCGGAGCACCCCATCCTCGTGGTGTTCAATCATGCGGATGAAAAGACGGATGGAGAGAAAGGGCAGGTTGTCAGCGCTGGCAAACAGGCCTTGGATCAGGCGGGCATCCCTTATTTTGATGCCGTGGCATATTCTTCCCGCTATGGGGAGGAATACCTGGGGACGGACCGCATTCGCGAATTCTTTCAATCCGTCAGTATGGCGGCGAACCGTCAGCAGCCTGTTCCGCAGGAATTGAAAGAGCTGCAGGCGCGCATGGATGCCATCTATGATGCGGAGGAGCAGGAGGCCCGCTCGCAGCTGTCCGACTTGCAGGAGGCGATTCACTGTGCGGAAAATATCCGATCAATCTTGTCGCTCCTGCGCGTATATCGTCGCAAATCGGATCGGGTCAGGCATCTCAGTCGGGACCGCCAGGCTTTTGGACAGCTCATGAAAAACCTGATCATTGGCATGATCAACCTGTCATATCATTGATATATAGATAGAGATTATTACGGGGAGTAACAGAAAAGGTGGTTAGTGTGATGGGAGAGAATGGCTCGAAGGAAATGGATTCAAAGGATATGGACGATATGCTGCTGCTTAGCAGATTGCTAGCGCAGGGACGCCACGTTCCAGAATATGGTTCTTACAATACGCTCTATGCGTATCTGCAGAAAGAGATACCGCCACTCTTAGCAGCATCTTCTTACGCACATAAGGTAGAGCTCTGGCAGGAAATCGAGCGCATCTTCGACCATCTGGAATTCGGGCTGCAGTGGCCGGAGCTACTGGGACGGAAGATGATAGGCATCATGCCTCTCGGCAAGGGCAAATGCGTGCAAGCGTGCTTCCAACTGCTCAAGGAATTCGTGACGCCAGAAGTTCAGCATTATCTGCAGCTCAATCAAAATGTGACGAGCCTCGTGCTGCCATCTCCTTCCTTCGAAGGCATTCGTTTTTTGAATTCGGCCTGGCATATCGGCAGCCTGAGTAAAAGGGAGTACTGCAGAGCGACCCGTGAGCTCTGGCAGAAGCATATCGAGATTGGGCAGTTGCTTGAATGCTTCGTATTCGGCAATGCCGTGACTTCTTCCCAGAATCTGGCCTTTACTTGGCTGCCGATTTTCCGCAATTGCCAGATGCCGCTCTATAGTCTGCTCTGTGAGAATCTGGACATCTTGCTGATGTTTCCTCCGGACGATGATGAGGACTGGGCTTCTTCGGCAAGGTTCCGACAGGCGTTGGAGACTTGTGCCCAGAAAGGAATCGCGGTGATCCTTGCCGTCGATGACCCCGGCCAGAGGACTGCTCTGCAGGCATTACCAGGGCGGCTGCGCGATATGATGACAGTCTTTGGCGGGGCGGAGATGTTGGCGTTCCTCCAGAAGGAGGATGCTCCCTGCTGCCATTATCGTTATGCCGTTCACCTGCGCAAGGCGTTCTATGATATTGAACGGAAGGCATTTGAACGGCAGCAGGAATGCAATGCGGATCTTCTCCAGATCAAGCAGGATCTGAGTTTCTTGAGCCAGGATGAGACACGTAACCAGATCCTGCAATGCCGCATGGATATCCAGCGAGAAGTGGACCAAGAGGAGCAGGCCCTGCAGCAGCTTCGCCCGGCGCTTGCCGGCCTGTTCCAGAAGACAACGCAGCTCGAGGGTCAACTCAAAGAGCGCAGCGGTGTTGATGAGGACGCCCTGCGCTTGCCAGATGCTTTCCTCATGGCGCAGCTCGCTCGGGAATATCTGGGAACGGGTTGCTTGCAGGAAGCGGAGGACGTAAGCCGTGATCTGCAACAAGGTGGCTTTTCGTATGCGTACATCTTGCCATTGCTCATACAGAAGCAGCGCGGCAGTCGGGTCTCTGCGGAGGGATTGGAGCAGTTGAGGCATCAAGGCGATAATGAGTTTGTCCGCCATGCCAAGATCGCTCTGCGCCAAGAGCTAGGCTTCTCGGAGCAGTACGCCATGCAGATTGCGCGGGATATCCGGCATCTCGATACGCCGGCGGAGGCGTATTATCGCGGTGTCTGGGCGGAACATGTGAAGAGGTATGGCACGGCGGCGGTATACTATGAGCAGGCATATCGTCAAGGTTTCCGAGCCGCCAGTCGGGGTCTGATGCGTCTCGTGCAGGATGTTCAGTCTCTACCGCTCGCACGCGCTGCCAATATGATGGTTCCCGAGGCTTGCTTGCTTTACGGAAAACAATTATTGCTGAAGGAAAAGCGCTATTACAAGGCGGATACCTACCTCAAGATTGCCGCAGGCAATGGCGAGGTGGAGGCCATCCGCATCCTCGCTCAGAGTCTATGGCAGAGGCTCAAGCACAACTATTATAGGGGTATCTCTGATGAAGAGATGGGTGTCAAGCTCAAGAACTGCTGCAGGTTGTTTGAGTTCCTGGGCACAAAGTACCCAGAGGATGAGACGATACGCGAGACGCTGGGCTTCATCCATCTGCGGAAGGGCGATGAGCAGAGGGCTCTAGAAACTTGGATGGCTTGCCATACAGCAGAAGCCCGCTTCCAATGCGGACGCTTGTACGAGTACGGCAAGGGCACTTTCCCACAAGACCTCGATAAAGCGGCCGCGTTTTTCGCGCAAGCGCGTGAGCTCGGCAGCAAGAAGGCTGGTGCGGAATACGAGAAAGTGGAATCCTGGAAGCGCAAGAAGGCCAGTCAGAAAAAGTCGGCCAAGACGTATCAGAAGACGAGCAATTACAGCACGCGCACGGAAAGCACGCGAAGCAGCGATGACAGCTCCTGCTTCATTACGACAGCAGTCTGCCGCGCGCTCCAGAAGGGAGATGACTGCGAGGAGCTCATGGTGATGCGCCGTTTTCGGGATGATGCGCGGGTGGCAGATCCCTTGCTGCAAGAAATGATAGGCGAATATTACCGGGTGGCTCCAGAGATCATCCAGCGCATACAGGCGTCTGGACAGGCAGATGCGGTGTATCAGCAGCTCTGGACAGATGAACTCTGCCCGGTTCTTCGTAATCTGCATCATCATGAGTATCGCCAAGCGGCCCTGGGGTATATTGCGATGGTTGAGCGCCTGAGCCATCAATACAGCGTGCCGTTGCAGAGTGGCATTGTAGAGGCCATCGCAACATATCGTAAGGCGTCATTGGATTCATCGAAGTAGTAATGGAGAATGTGCATAAAGGGAGGAGATAATCATGAAGAAGCTGTATCCTATTGGTTGGGAAACGTCCACGAAGGGAGCGATATCATGTTTCGCAAGATGAGATGATAAGCAGCAGCTTCCGAGGAGTGCGTGGTGATCATGAAGCGGGAGAAGCGCGGGGTGTTGTCGGTGCTCGGGGATGATGGGTATCCCTATGGGGGGCCGCTCGACCATTACTACGATGAGGGGAGCGGCAAGCTCTACTTCCACTGCGCGAAGGCGGGGTACAAGCTCGATGCAATCCGCGCCTCGGACAAGGTGTCGTACTGCATCACGGGCGAGGGGCGCCATGAGGACGGCGTGGAGTGGTCGCTGACATTCCGCAGCGTCATCGTCTTTGGCCTCATGCGCGTGCTGGAGGACGAGGAGGCTACGCCTGGCGCGGCTGCTCAGCCCTTTAGGATGGATGGACAGCAAAAAACCGCCGGCGAAAGGCTGGCGGTTTTTTATGGAACAAATGCGATCAGTTGAAGAGCTCGTCCGGAAGGACCTTGTTCTTTCCTTCTTCGATGGTGAAGACGGAAGCAAGGAGCTTCTTGGAGTATGGATCCTTCGCTTCTCTGAGGTCATGGATCTTTTCTACGACCTTGCCATGCTGCATGATGACGATGTTGTCGCAGAAGCTGTTTGCGAGAGCAAGGTCATGGCAGATGAACATGTAGGCCACGTGGGTCTCTTTCTGCAGACGATCAAGCAGATCGAGGACGGTCTTCTGGACGGATACGTCAAGAGCAGAGGTGGCTTCGTCGCAGACGATGATCTCCGGCTCGAGGACCAGAGCACGTGCGATAGCGATACGCTGGCGCTGGCCGCCGGACATGTTGTTCGGATAGCGATCGGCGAAATCTTCGGGAAGGTCGACCAGACGGAGCATTTCCTTCGCCTTGGCTTCGACATCCTTCTTATCGATCATGCCGAAGTTTTCGAGTGGTTCACAGATGATCTCCTTGACGCGCTGCTTCGGATTGAAAGCGGTGGAGGGGTCCTGAAAGACCATCTGGATGGATTTGCGGTGCTGACGTAGGGCTTCGCCTTTGAGATCTGTGATGTCTTTGCCGTGAAAAATGATTTTCCCGCTGGTCATGGAGTAAAGACGGGTCAGCATCTTGGCAAGGGTGGACTTGCCGGAGCCGGATTCCCCGACGATACCGACGGTCTCCCCTTTGTGGATGGTGACATTGACATTTTCGGCTGCATGGAGCTTCTTGCCGTCACCGAGGTCGAAGACCTTGCAGATGTCGACCATCTGGAGGATTTCTTCTCCGTAGTTTTTCATGCGTCTTTGCCTCCCATCTTCGGAACAGCCGCAAGGAGCATACGGGTGTATTCTTCCTTCGGGTGATAAATGACATCTTCTGCTTTGCCGTATTCGACGACGCGGCCTTTCTTCATGACCATGATGTAGTCCGCCATGTAGCAGGATACGCCCATGTTGTGGGTGACGATGATGATGGCGGTATTCATTTTGTCACGGACATTCATCATTTCTTTGACGATGATGGCCTGGTTTGTGACGTCCAAAGCGGAGGTCGGTTCATCGGCCAAAAGGAGCTTAGGCTTCATGGCCATCGCCATAGCGATGCCGACACGCTGGCGCATACCGCCGGAAAGCTCGTAGGGATAGCATTTCAGGATGTGCTCCGGGTTCGGAAGGCGCACCATTTCGATCATGGAAATCATCAGGTCATGGGCTTCCTTGTCGTCCTTGATGCCATGGACGGCGAGGAATTCACGGAATTCGGTGCCGATGGTGCGGATCGGATTCATCATAGCGCCGCTGTCCTGGAAAATCATGGAGACGTCTGTGCCACAGAGTGCGCGATGCATTTCAGGAGTCTGCTTCTGGGTATCTTCGCCTTCAAGAATGACCTGACCTTCCGCTATATGACCGCCGCCGGGCAGGACGTGCTGGATAGCACGGATGACGGTGGTTTTCCCTGAGCCGGATTCGCCGACGATGGCAAGGATCTCGCCCTCATCCAGGTTGAATGTGACGCCCTGAACGATGGGGGGCTTGTCGCCGTAGGCAATTCCCAGGTTTTTGACTTCTAATAGCATGAAAGTCTCCTTGTAAAAATAGTAAGCAGTAAGCAGTAGGCAGCAAACCGCAAATGGCTGGCCGCCTACTGCTTAGAGCAAACTGCTGGCTAAACAAATTATTTTGCCGGAGTGATGTCCTTGGTGATCCAGTAGTAGTCGCACGGTTTGATGTCCGCATGTTCTACGGCTTTGCTGGAGATCATATTGGTCTGCGGGTAGCCGAAGACGAGGGTCGCAGCGTCATCCTGGATGATCTTCTCCATCTTGATGATGATGTCTCTACGCTTAGCTGGGTCGAATTCGGAAGCCAGCTGATCGGAGAGTGCATCGTATTCCGGGTTGGAGTAGCCGGAGCCGTTCTGCGGGTTGGAGCCGTTGGTGTTGGTCTTCCAGTACATGTTGATGAAGACTTCCGGATCGCCTGCCTGTTCGGAGAGAACGTTGGAGATCAGGAGGTCATATTCGCCGCGGGTGCCGATGCCGTCGAGGACGTTGTAGTCGACGTTCTTCAGGTTGACTTTGATGCCGACTTTCTTAGCGTCAGACTGGGTAGCTTCTGCGAAGAGCGGGAGTTCTGCACGGCCGGAGTAGAAGATGAAGTCGAGTTCGAGCGGCTTGCCGTCTTTATCGACATAGCCATCGCCGTCGGTATCTTTCCAGCCTGCTTCTTCGAGGAGTTTCTTTGCATTTTCTACATTGGTCTTATCCGGATAGGATTTGCTGAGTTCATCGAAGCCGAAGTCAAGGGACGGCGGAAGGAGCGGGCCGCCAGGAGTGAAGGTGTCTTTCAGGAGGACCTTGCAGTAGGTGTCGCGGTCGAGGGACTGGAGCAGTGCCTGACGGACTTTCTTATCAGCGAGCGGCTTGCCTTCTTTCACGGAGAGGCGGGCGAGTACGTCACGGATGGAGGAAATGGTGGAGGTGGTGAATTTCTTCTGGTCGGAGAAGAGCTGCATGTCGCCAGGTGCTACGTTGACAGCCACATCGATCTCACCCTTCTGCAGAGCCATAGCACGGGTATTCGGGTCGTCGATGGTGTTGACGATGGTGTGCTTGAATGGAACAGCTGCGTAATAGTTCGGGTTTGCATCGAGTTCGGTCTTTGCTTTGGAGAAGGACTTGACCATGTATGGACCGGTGCAGACCGGACCCTGTTTTGCAAAGTCTACTTTGCCGTCGGAAGCGACATCGACGATGATGAAGAGCGGATCGCCAAGCATGCCCGGGAGGGTAGCGACCGGCTTCTTGGTGTAAATGGTGACGTTCTGGCCGTCAGCGGTGATGTGGTCGAGTTCGAACATCGCTTTCGCACGCGGTGCTTTTGCGAAGGTACGTTCAATGGATTTCTTGACAGCTTCGCCGGTGACCGGGGTGCCGTTGGAGAATTTAATGTCTTTGATCTTGAAGGTCCAGGACATCTTGTCGTCAGAGACTTTCCAGCTTTCAGCGACCCATGGTTCTGCATTCATCTTGTCATCGAAGTGAACGAGACATTCACCGATGCCGTAACGCATGACCTGCCAGCCGAAGTAGTTGTCGGTCGGTTCGAGGCTGTCTGCGAAGTTCGTAACGCCGACAGTCAGGGTGTCCTTCGGACCTTTGGAGGCATTGCCGGAGTCACCGCCGCAGCCGGAAAGACCAAAAGCCATGAGAGCTGCTGCTGCAAAGAGGGCACCTTTTTTGTAAATAGATTTCATCGTGTACGCTTCCTTTCGGGTAAATGATATAAAAAAATAATGAGAATAAACATGAGTTAGTGCTTAGTGACAAGTGTCTTGTGGCTAGGGATTAGGGACTAGGGACTTACATACCACTTTCGGGCATCGCCCTACAGGCTAACCCTGAACCTTGAACCTTATCCTTCATTTCTCGGGTCAAGGACATCGCGGAGGGAGTCGCCCCACAGGTTGAAGACGACGACGGTGATGAAGATGGAGAGACCCGGGAAGAACATCAGCCATGGAGCTGTCTGGAGCTGCTGACGGCCTTCATTCAGCATGAGGCCCCATTCCGGAGCCGGCGGCTGGCTGCCGAAGCCGAGGAAGGAGAGTCCGGCAAGCTCCATCATCATGGCGCCGATATCAGCAGCCGCGGTGATGACCATGAGCGGGAGAATGTTTGGAAGGATGTGGATCCAGAGGATATGCACTGAGGAACCGCCGGATACGACAGCCGCATCGACGAATTCACGGCGCTTGATCTTGAGGACCATGGAACGGGAGAGGCGGGCATACTTGGTCCATGTGACCGCAGTCAGTGCGATCATCGCATTGACGAGGGAGCCGCCCATGATACCGGCGATGGCGATCGCAAGGATGACGCCCGGGAAGGAGATCATCATATCAGCGATACGCATGATGACGATATCGACGATGCCGCCGAAGTATCCGGAAATGATGCCCATCGTGGTGCCTACGACGAAGATGCAGGCGACGAGGGCGATGACGGAGGTCAGGGAGTAGCTCGCGCCGTAGAGGATACGGGAGAGTACGTCACGTCCGAGCTTGTCTGTGCCGAAGAGATGCGCCGCAGACGGTGCCTGGTTCGCATCCTTCATGACAGCGGAGAGCGGGTCATAAGGAGCGATGACAGGAGCAAGGAATGTGATCGCCAGAAGAAGGACGACCAGAAGAGAGGTGAAGCGGAAGGCTTTATTTTCTTTGAAGCCTTTGACTAAGCTTTCCATATCAGTGACCTCCCTTTCTGAGTCTTGGATCGAGACGGTTGTAGGACAGGTCGACGATGAGGTTGATCATCATGTACATGAAAGCGATCCAGAGAACGATGGCCTGTACGGTCTGGAAGTCACGGTAGGTGATGGCCTGTACGACCATGTAGCCCAGACCCGGCCAGGAAAATACGATTTCTACGACAGCGGCACCGCCCAGAAGAGAGCCGAAGGCCAGACCGAAGAGGGTGACCAGCGGGAGGAGGGCATTCGGCAGGACTTCACGCCAGAGGATGTGGCTTTCCGAGAGGCCGCGGGCACGTGCGCCCATGACATAGTCCTGATGCAGTTCTTCGAGCACCGTGGCACGTACCTGACGGGTGTATTTCGATGCCATGACGATGCCCAGGGTGCACATCGGCAGGATCAGATTTTCGAGCGAAATCGAACCACCGACGATCGGGAAGAGGGAAAGCTTCAGTGCGAAGATCCAAAGGAGCATAAGGCCCATCCAGAAGTTCGGGACGGAGACACCGGCAAAGGTGCAGCCGCGGACGAGGTAGTCAAACCAGGTATTCTGCTTGACAGCGGTATAAATGCCGAGCGGAATGGAGAAGACAAGCATGAAGAGGGAGGAGGCCAGCGCCAGAATGACGGATGCAGGGAGGGCTTCCATGACTGCATCAATGACCGGCTTCTTCATCATGAAGGAGAAACCAAAATTACCCTGTACGACTCTGCCGAGCCAGTCCAGGTACTGCAGAAGGAACGGCTTATCCAGACCCAGTTCATGGCGGAGTGCGTCGATCTCTACCTGACTAACAATAATATCTTCATTACCGGCGATCATCTGCCTGACGGGGTCACCCGGAGCGAGCATGATCAGACAGAAGGTAATGAAGCTGATGCCGATCAAGACGAGAACCATCTCGCCCAATCGCATCCCAAGCTGCTTCATTGACAAACTCATCATCTCCAATTTCTTGATAATATAAAATGGTATAAAGACTGGGATTTTATCATCTGTGTTTTTCCCCTGCCGATGCGACGGGAGAGCCGTTTTTCGCTGTCTCACGCGGCGGCGAGGAGAGAGCTCTTCGCCGGCTCTTACAAACCCGTCACTTTCGATGACTCTTGAAAAAAGGCACCAAAAAACAAGGTCGGGAAGGGGACCTTGTTGGCTTAATGATAACAGATGAAGAGTGGTTTCCCAGGTTACTCTTTAAAAAGAATAAGGCAGAAGCGGCAGAACATGAGGTCGTATTCTTATTATTTAGCTGTTCCTTACAACTTCTTACAAATTATATCATATAAATTATAACAGGTAAACAAATAATTAGCACAAATATTTATACATGACAATAAATATTGAATGAAACATGTGAAGATACCTATAGGGGGTATGGGGATACGGAGAATCTGTGAATTTTCCGATAAAATTAGGCATTATGACATATAAATAATATCATACCGTACAATTTGTATTGCGTAATTAGCAAATAAAATGGGGGGGGAAGCCGGCATCCTATGCATATGATGCATAGAGGATGATGAAGATCTGGAGGGCTGTTTTCATTAAAAAATAAGAAACTGGAAAATGGCATTGGCAAGGCATGTCCCGTGCGCGCCTCTTGAGCGGAGGGAGAAGATGTTTTTTGGAGGGACGCTTCCCATTGACAATCTCTCGTATCCATGCTAGGCTAGATATACAATATAGATGAGCCGCGGAACTGACGGAAATAGGTGGAATGAACCACGTGGACTGCGGGCCTCATGAAAAAGCCGACCGTCTGGGCAGGGAAATCTGCTCAGGCGGTTTTCGTTTCCCTGCGATGCCTGCTACATGGCATCGCAGGAACGGGAGCGTGCGGATTTCCCTTCATTTCCAAAATGGAGGGATTTTTTGATGAAAAAAAATCGCTGGCTCACTGCCCTGGCGGCGGTGGGGATCCACATGTCTATCGGAAGTGTGTATGCATGGAGCGTCCTGACGCGCCCTGTGATGGAGACGATGGGGCTCTCGCTCTCTTTGGCCACATGGGCTTTCTCGATCGCGATCCTGTTTCTGGGGCTTTCGGCAGGCTTCTTAGGCCCTCTGGTCGAGCGGCTGGGGCCGTCCCGGAGCGGGATGGTCTCTGCCGTCTTTTTCAGTACAGGTCTCCTTGGGACAGCGGCGGCGGTTCACTGTCAGTCCGCTTTCCTGCTCTATCTCTTCTACGGAGCCATCGGGGGCATTGGTCTTGGCACGGGCTATATCACGCCTGTCTCTACGCTTGTGAAATGGTTTCCCCGGCATCGCGGCTTTGCGACGGGGCTGGCCATCATGGGCTTCGGCTTCGCAGCGCTCATCGCAGGCCCGGCCATGCGCTATCTTGTCGATCGCTTCGGGCTCACGGAGAATTTCCTCATCCTCGCCGCTGCCTATGCGCTGGTCATGATCCTATCCGCCTCCTACATCCGGCCGCCGAGGAAGGGCGAGATCCCGATGCTTTTGGAAGAGGTGCTTGAGGAAGAGATCCGAAAGGATGGGGAAAAGACAGCTCAGGCCAAAGGTCTCACGCGCAAAGAGGCCATGCACACATGGAAATGGTATGTGCTGTGGTGGATCTTCTTCACGAATATCACCTGCGGCATCGGCCTTCTGGCCGTGGCTTCGCCCATGGCGCAGGAAACGATCGGGATGAGTGCGGCTGAGGCAGCCTCCCTTGTCGGTATCATCGGCATCGTGAATGGCGCCGGACGTATCCTTTGGGCATCCGTCTCCGACTGGATCGGGCGCGGCGTGACCTACATGATCTTCTTTGCGTTCGAAGTCTTTGCTTTTTATGCACTTGCCCATGTCAGTGATGCGCTTCTCTTCGAGATACTGGTACTCGCCGTGATCTCCTGCTACGGCGGCGGCTTCTCCTGCATGCCTGCCTTCCTATCCGATCT
>ERZ1031347.586-NODE-586-length-15860-cov-13.690541_pt1 | contig 15860 bp, 16 predicted proteins | sample MGYA00517106_ERZ1031347 | MGnify/ENA primary metagenome ERZ1031347 (study PRJEB33719, sample SAMN04261392) | wastewater metagenome | biome: periurban shantytown; feature: human; material: feces | host: Homo sapiens | place: Peru: Lima | collected 2012-07-19 ...
CTGTAAAGCCAATTTTGAAACTATGATGATTTGGTTCATCAACTAAATCGTATATCTTACTTGATGAAATCCTGTCATTTAATATAGTCTTTAACACTGTACTAATATTAACAGCCATTAACTGCACTTCATTTAATTCCATACCAAAAATCTCCTATTTGTAAGTCCCAATTCTTTTTTATATTGTTGAGATGTATTGTTCTAAAAATATATGGATATATTGGTGAATTTTGATTTTCATTTTAGATGAGCAATACAGAACAGAATTGGGATATTTCTACAGTGTCATGATGTATGTTCGTTCTTCTGCCGTTTCTCCAGTCTGGGGATATGTGCGGCTGCCAGTTTCCGAAAAGTGCATGCCAATGCGTTGCATCACCCGTTCCGAGGCGGCGTTCCGTGCATCGCAGCAAGCAACCAATGTGCGATAGGGTAACTTTTCCCGACACCACTCCACCACAGCTTTCGCGGCTTCTGTCGCATAGCCCTTTCCGTGTGCATCTGCACGAAACAGCCAGCCCAGCATGCCCTGTTCCGGTGTCATGTACTCCAATGTGACCGTGCCGAGCAGTTCCGCTTTTCGCAGCACTGCAAATTCATACGTCTGTGGGAAAAGACTGTTCCACGCTTGGGCAGCGTTCTGCAAAAACGTGTGCAGTTCTGCTTCCTGCTCCAACGGGTAGAACAGCATATACTTCGTCAGTTCGCCGTCCGCAGCAAATGTGCGGAATGCTGCAAAATCTGTCGGAGCCAACGGACGCAGCAGCAGGCGTTCGGTTTGTAGTATTGTCATGAGGTTTCTCCTATTTTAAAGGTAGGCCGACATGGCAACCAGAAATACCGCGTCCATGCTGTACCAGCCGTTTTCGTATCGAAATACGATAAATTCCTCTTTTTCTGTCTGTTTGCCTTCGTCAGACTGATAGCGAACCTTCAGGTCAAACTGCACTGCCTTTTTGATCTCCAGATCTGCATCTTCTTCCAGATCAAAGTCAAAATAGTCAGAGAAATCGTCCTGATCCAATTTTTCCTGATCGGTAATGCTGACTTTGATGTCGTCATAGCCGCTGTAGTACTTGTCCAGATACGCCTGCACTTCCTTGAGCAGTTCCCGTTTGGTCAGGTCTTTTTCGTCCATGACTTCTTTCAGGTAGTCTTTCGGGACGGTGTCCAGCAGCTTCTTGGCATCGCACTTTTCAATTGCCTGATAGTACTCCTTGACTACCTGTTTCGGTCCGCCGGTGCACAGGGAACCGATCAGCACCAACGCCAGCACAATGACGATCAGCACACAGATCACGGCAATGCCCAGTCCTTTTCTGGTGAGCTTTTGCGAACCGGCAGTGAACGAAGCACCGGCATTTTCTGACGGGTTCACCTGCTGCTGTTTTGCCCCGCAAAACGGACAGAACAAGTCCCCTCCCTCAATCTTTTTCCCGCAGTTCTGACAAAACATTACGATCACTCCTTTTCATTTTTTCCGATCCTCTGCAACCATACGCCGCAATTCCGCAAAGGCAGTGTCCTCTCCCTGCTCCGCCAGCAGAGTCAGCAGCCGCATCAGTTCCCGTTCTGTGTTGGCGTGCAGTAGTCCCCGCTTGCGGGAAGTGGATTTCTGAAAATACGCCAGCGGACAGGTCTGGTCATAGGCATCTTTCATGTAGATCTTGCTGGCGGCAACTCTGTCACAGAACATCTCCGCCAGAAACCGCACCGGCATTTCCACCGGTTCCACTTGCTTGGTTCTGGGGTTATAGTCCGACCAGTACTCGAAATGGTGACGGTTCCGCCCCTTGTGGTGCATCCATGCCAGCGAATAGCCCAACGCCTCTCGTTCGGCTTCGTTGGGACTGCGTTTGCCGTCCTGATAGTACCGGACACCCTGCCAGAATTCTGTCGGGCTGTACTTGGACAAGTCATGCCGCAGCCCCTGCCAGAAAATCCCCGCCCGCCGGCAGTGCCGCATGACAGTGTGCCGATGTCGGGTAATGGTACAGAAATGTCCCCAAAAAGAATGCCAGCCCATGGGAAAAACCTCCTGTTGCAGATGATACTTTTAGTATAGCTTTTTTTGGGGGAAAAGTCAAGGCGAAACGATTTCTGAATACACATTTTATTCATCTAATGCTTTTAAAACAAACTTTCTTTTTCGCCAAATATGCGCTATAATTTTAGAAGAAAGGAAGGTGTGTCAGCATGATCGCAATCAAACAGCAATCTTTAAAAGGTATGACATTCATAGATCTATTTGCCGGACTAGGTGGTTTCAGACTGGCATTGGAATCACTGGGGGCAAAGTGTGTTTATTCCAATGAATGGAACAAGGTTGTTCAAAAGGTATATGCCGAAAATTTTGGAGATACTCCAGAGGGGGACATTACAAAGGTAGATGAAAAAACGATTCCGGAACATGATATTCTATGTGCCGGATTTCCATGTCAGGCTTTTTCTATCAGCGGCAAACAACGAGGATTCGAAGACAGCCGTGGGACTTTATTTTTCGATGTTGCAAGAATCGTAAAAGAAAAGAAGCCAAAAATCGTTTTTATGGAAAATGTGAAAAATTTTGCTACCCATGACAAAGGACATACCTTAGAAGTAGTAAAAAGGACTATGGAAGAACTGGGGTACACTTTCTATCAAAAAGTCCTCAATGCGGTAGACTATGGCATTCCGCAAAGACGGGAGAGAATCTATATGGTTTGCTTTCGAAATGATTTGTCTATTAAAAACTTCACATATCCCAAGCCAATTCCCTTGTCACATCATGTAGAGGATTTCTTATTAAACGATGAGAAACTCGTAGAATCGCTCTATATCAATCGTCCGGATACATATTTTCAAAGTATAAGCGATGACAAATATAGTAATCAGTCCATTCGACTGGGGATTGTCAACAAAGGTGGTCAAGGTGAACGCATTTACAGCACAAAAGGAATTGCAATTACATTATCCGCATACGGCGGCGGCGTTTTTTCTAAAACCGGAGGATATCTGGTTCATGGAAAAACCAGAAAGCTGCACCCTCGTGAATGTGCAAGAATCATGGGTTATCCTGACACTTACAAAATTTGCAAAAGTGCGAATCAGGCATATCAACAGTTCGGAAATTCCGTGGTTATTGATGTTTTACAATTTGTAGCAATTGAGATCGGAAAAGCATTACGGGGCGATTTCTATGCAGAAAACTGAATTTCAAAACTGGATGATAAAAAAAGGAAAAAACAAAAAAGTAGTCAGCGACACTATTTCAAGGCTCAAAAGAATTGAAAAAGAACTGGAAAATTGTAATATTGATGTGCACTATCAAAATGATCGTTGTGAATACCTCATGCGATTATTTTTAAAGCAAGGCAAAAACGAAGAAATGAAAAAATATCCCCATGCAAATTTTCCAATTGGAAAATACTATATGAGTACATATCGACTCGCTTTAAAGCATTATGTTGCATTTTGTGATGAAATCAAACTAAACAACGAATAAAATCATCATCACACATTCCCTGAACACCCGATTTATTGGTGATTGAAAAAATGACATTCGCATGAAACGTGTTGGAAAGTCTTCTGATTTCGTATACATTTCCGCGTTTAGAAAACATATACTCATTTCCGTCACATTCGAATCGTTCATTGTGCAATTCTTGTAAAGCGGTTACAAACAGCTTGTTCTTATCACTGTGCACACTGGTGATTTCATAATAATTCGATTTTATATAAGCAGCTACTTTTTCAATTCTGGTTTTTCCAACGCTCCCAGAACCACTTCTTTTTATTCTGTATTTTGCAGTAATGTAAAAATAATCTGCAATTTGAGAAATTGGAAAAATCGTATTCTCGTTGGTAATAAAAAACTGAACACCCTTTTCCTGATACATCTGTACAATCCAATTGGAGAAGATGCTGGTTCCATTTGGCATGGCAATTTCTTTTCCAGTAGTTCCAGCCTGTGCAAACATACGAAAATCCTGATTCATATAGTCCATGATCGCTTTTGCATATACATTGACTGCACTTGCATTTTTCGGACTGTACAAGAATGTTTCTGATTGAAAATCTGGAATCAGTACAAACTGTCCGCACTGTGCCGGTGTATGCTTTGCATCGATGTAAAAAGCATTTCCGCTTCTTGTTTCCACAAAAATATCCGGCACTGTAGAATCTGATCCGCCTTGATGTGTAAATCGTGCATAAGTACCGAATTTTTGATTAAGATATGCGGTACACTGTTTTTCAAACTCTTTCCATGTATTCATCTAAAAGCTCCTTCTTGTGGTATGATTGCATAAAATCATACCACATTATTTTTGACACAATATAGTACAAATTAAGTTATATATTTTCAGTGTAATCTTTTTCTGCGAAAAAGTCAAGCTTTTTCAAGTTATCGTATATCGTTCAATCAAAAAAATTTCTCCCCGCCCTTGACTTTTCCGAAAAATCTGGTACATTCCATAGATGCGGAAGGGAAATCACAAGGAGGGATTTCCATGAAAGAAAAAATCTGTATCGGAATCGGTGCTGCCGGCGGGCTGTTGGCTGCGGCTCTCGGCGGCTGGGACTTGGGCTTACAAGTGCTTCTGGGCTTTATGGCGGCAGACCTCGGAACAGGGCTGCTTACTGCCGGCGTATTCCACAATTCCCCGCACACCAAAGATGGCAGGCTGGACAGCCGCTGCTGTTTTCAGGGCATGTGCCGCAAGGCAGAAATGCTGGTGTTTGTCGGGGCGGCAAACGCGGCGGACTTACTGCTGGACAGTCACTTCCTGCGAAGTGCAGTCATCATTGGCTTCTGTGCCAGCGAAGCCCTCTCGCTTACGGAAAACGCCGGACGCATGGGCATTCCCCTGCCGGCAGCGTGGAAAAATGCTGTCAGTCTGCTAAGCCGCAAGGCACAGCCGGACAGCCCGTCGGAACAGGAGTGATCGCTATGCAGATACAAAACGCCTACCTCACCCACAACCGCCCCAAAACACGCCGAAGCCGCACCACTGCCATTGCCGTGCACTGGGTCGCAAATCCCAACAGCACCGCCATGGCAAACCGGAACTACTTTAACACCACCAGCCGTGCCGTTTCCAGCAACTATATTATCGGGCTGCAGGGAGAAATTCTGTGCTGTATTCCCGATGAGGAAACCAGCTGGTGCACAAATGAAGCAAATTCCTATACGGTCAGTGTGGAGTGCTGCCATCCGGACTGGACAGGCTGCTTCACGGGAAAAACCTACACCAGTCTGGTGGAACTGACTGCCCGTCTGTGCCAGAAATATCATCTGGATCCGCAGAACGGCGGGGTGATACGACACTACGACGTGACACGAAAGATCTGTCCCAAATGGTTTGTTCCTGCCAGCCGCGGTGGGGCGGATACCAACGATGAGCGGCATTGGAAACAATTTCTGCATGACGTTGCCCGGCAGATGCAACGCGGCAGTACTGCCATTTCCACACCGGCAGCAGAGCCGGACAGCTATCGGGTCCGCGTGACTGTCGATGCCCTGCGGATCCGTAAGGGAGCTGGTACCAGCTATGCGATCACCGGCTGCATTCGGGACAAGGGTGTCTATACTATTATAAAGACCTGCGGCAACTGGGGCAAGCTGAAATCCGGTGCCGGCTGGATCTGTCTGGGATACTGCCGGAAGCTTTGATTGCAGATCCTGCTGAACGACAAAAAGCCTGTCGGGGAGCAATTCTCCCTGACAGGCTTTTGCAATATTCTCTACCTTTTTACCAGAGTGTTCCGTTTACTTTTTCAGATCCATAAGCATGGCGTTCAGTGCACTCAAGAATGCAGAGATCGAAGAGTTGATGATGTCCGAATGCACGCCAACGCCCCAATAGGTCTTGCCGTTCTTCTCCAGTCCCACATAAGCCACTGCCTTGGAATTGGAGCAAACCTCCAGTGCATGTTCTGTGTAGGTGGTGAGAGAGAAGTCCATATTCAGGTGTGCCTTTACCGCATTGGAAACCGCGTCCAGACGACCGTTTCCGTCACCGTGTACTGTTTCTGTGCTGCCCTTATAGGAAATGGTTGCCTCGGTGCCAATGGCATTTTCACCCTTCTGCACGAAGTGGACTTCCGGAATGGAAACCGGTGTTTCCACGTTGACATAGTGCTTGGTGAAGATGTCCAGTACTTCTTCCGGCAGCAATTCCTTGTGGGCGTGGTCGGAAACACCCTTGACCAGATAGCCGAAAGATTCCCGCATCTTCTGCGGAATGTGGTAGCCGTACTTGGTTTCCATGAGGTAGCTGACACCGCCCTTGCCGGACTGGCTGTTGATACGGATCACGTCTGCCTCGTAGACACGGCCCACATCTTCCGGATTGATAGGCAGATACGGCACGTTCCAGTGCTTGCAGTCGTGTTCCTCTCTCCAGTGCATGCCCTTGGCAATTGCGTCCTGATGAGAACCGCTGAATGCGGCAAATACCAGCTGACCGCTGTACGGCGAACGCTCATAAACGTGCATTCTGGTGACACGCTCGTAAACCTCTACGATCTCCGGCATGTTGGAGAAATCCAGTTCCGGATCCACACCCTGCGAATACATGTTCAGAGCCAGTGTGACAATGTCCACGTTACCGGTACGCTCACCGTTGCCGAACAAGGTGCCCTCGATACGGTCGCCGCCGGCAAGCAGCCCCAGTTCGCTGTCTGCCACAGCACAGCCGCGGTCGTTGTGGGGGTGCAGGGAGATGATGACATTTTCCCGACGGTACAGATTGTCGCTCATGTATTCGACCTGATTAGCATAAACGTGCGGCATGGAGTGGGAAACCGTAACCGGCAGATTGATGATAACCGGATCTTCCGGTGTCGGTTCCCAGATTTTCAATACGGCGTTGCAGATCTCCAGAGCGAATTCCGGTTCGGTGCCGGTAAAGCTTTCCGGAGAATACTCAAACCGGAAGTGTCCCTCGGTCTTTGCCCGATATTCCTTGCAGAGATTTGCCCCCAGTTCCGCCAGCTTGATGATGTCTTCCTTGCTCTTTTTGAACACCTGTTCCCGCTGTGCCACGGAAGTGGAATTATAGAGGTGCACAATGGCATGTTTTGCACCCTTCAGGGCTTCAAATGTCTTGGCAATGATGTGTTCCCGTGCCTGTGTCAATACCTGAATGGTGACATCGTCCGGAATCATATTGTTTTCGATCAGAGTACGGCAGAATTCGTATTCGGTTTCAGAAGCAGCCGGAAAGCCGATCTCGATCTCCTTGAAGCCGATCTTTACCAGATAGCGGAAGAATTCCAGCTTTTCGTCCAGACTCATAGGCGTGATCAAAGCCTGATTGCCGTCACGCAGATCGACGCTGCACCAGATCGGTGCCTTTTCGATCATTGTCTTTTGTGCCCAACGCATAGGCGGGTTCTTTACCGGAAAAAACTGCGGTGCATACTGTTCTACGTTTTTCATAAGATACATTCCTTTCCTGTTGTGTGTAGGTGATCTACCCTGTCATGTGATCTGCGGCGATCTGCTCTGTCAACAAAAAAAGCCCCTTCCATACAGATATTTTCATCTGTACAAAAGAGACGAAGATCTATTTTTCTCCGTGGTACCACTCTTTTTGACGCAGCGTGTGCGTCCACTCATCACATCTGACAATGTGTACTCTGCTAACGGAGAGTATCCGGCACAGCCTACTGATACGGGACAATGCCCGTCTGTTCCGCCTGCGGCTCGGGGACCAGTTATCCTGAACGCCCTGCTGTCGGCTCACACCAGCCGCCGACTCTCTGCGATGCAGAATGCGTTCTCTTTTCTTCCCGTCAAAGCCTTTTTCATGATACACCAGCAATCCCATTGCTGTGAATATCTTCAGTATAGCAGTTTTCGCCTTGTTTGTCAAGCATTTTTGCGAAAATTCTTTGGATTTCACGAAAGACACTGAATATTTCTGTTTTACAGTGCTGTATATTGAACAAATTGTATCCAAAATGTAAAAACAAAAGACAGACACTTGCATTTGCGAAAACATAGTGCTATACTAGACACATACGAACAGCAATGGCGGTGAATATCGCCGTCCGGCGGCGGAGTCGTAAAGTCTTTCGGAAAGGGAGTATCCTCACATGTACAGTGACATGATGTGCCGGCTGGCAGCACGAGTGATGATCGTGGAACTAGACGCTCGAGTCATTTTGACCCGAAGCGGAATTTGTGCTGTACAGACCGTGGTTCCAAAGACAAATGCGAACGGCTGTTTTTCCGCCGCAACGCTTGCATGAAGATTGGAAGCTTTCGGTATGACAGCCGAAGGCTTTTTTTATAGGACACCGCAAAATGTCTTGCTGTACAGCCGCCTGCGTGCCTGTACTTCTTTCATAGAAAGCGTGCCGCATCTGCCGGCATATCGCTTCGGGTCTATACCAATCGTATTTTTGCTAACAGAATCAGCAATTCTTCTCAAATATCGGAGCTTTTGCCCAAACGGAAAAGTTTCCCAGTAAAAAGGTGAAAAACAAATGAAATTGAAAGGTGCACAAATCATCGTAGAAACCCTGATCGAACAGGGTGCTTCTACGGTATTCGGCTATCCGGGCGGACAGGTCATCGACATCTACGATGCCCTCTATCTGGCACAGGACCGGATCCATCACATCATCACAGCCCATGAACAGGGTGCCGCACATGCAGCAGACGGTTATGCACGTGCCACCGGCAAGGTCGGCGTTGTCATCGCCACCTCCGGTCCGGGTGCCACCAATCTGGTCACCGGTATCGCCACTGCATATCTGGACTCTGTGCCGCTGGTAGCGATCACCGGCAACGTGCCGAACTCTCTGATCGGACGGGACAGCTTTCAGGAAGTGGACATCACCGGCGTGACCATGCCGATCACCAAGCACAACTTCCTGGTAAAGCGTGTGGAAGATCTGGCAGATACCATTCGGGAGGCATTCCGCATTGCCAAGTCCGGCAGACCGGGACCGGTTCTGGTGGACGTTCCCAAGGACGTACAGAACGCCCTGTATGAGTACACTGCACAGAAGCCGGTGGAAAAAGATCCGGTTCCGGCAGTCAACGACAGCGAGATCGAAAAAGCAATCGAAATGATTCTGGCTGCCGAAAAGCCGTACATCTACATCGGCGGCGGTGCAATTACCGACGATGCCGGTGCAGAAGTTCTGGCTCTGGCAGAAAAGATCGATGCACCGATCGGCTGCACCATGATGGGCATTTCCGCAGTACCGTCCTCCAATCCCCGCTGGCTGGGCATGGAGGGTATGCATGGACACTATGCCTCCTCCATTGCACAGAATGAAGCAGACCTGATCATCACAGCAGGCTGCCGCTTCAGCGACAGAGGCACCGGCAACACTGCAAAGTATGCCAGAAATGCCAAGATCATTCACATGGACATCGATGCTTCTGAGCTCTGCAAGAACATTCCGGTAGAACTGGGCATGACCGGTTCCATGAAGGATATCCTGCAAAAGCTGGCGGAAAAACTGCCGCAGCAGACTCACGCCGACTGGATGGCACGTGTGGCTGAATTACAGGAAAAGACCAGAGAACTGGAAGCACAGAATCCGGACGAACTGACACCGTTCACTGCCATCGATGCACTGGCAGAAGCGGCAGACAAGGAAACGATCGTTGCCACAGACGTTGGACAGCATCAGATGTGGGTGGCTCAGCACTATCCGTTTGAAACACCCCGCACCTTTATTTCCAGCGGCGGTCTGGGCACCATGGGCTTTGGTCTGGGTGCTGCGATCGGTGCCGCAACTGCAACCGGCAAAAAGACCATTCTGGTCACCGGCGACGGCAGCTTCGGCATGAACCTGAACGAACTGGCTACCGCAGTCACCAACCAGACACCGGTCGTTGTATTCATCATGAACAACGGCGTGCTGGGCATGGTTCGGCAGTGGCAGACCCTGTTCTTCGACAAGCACTATTCCAACACCACGCTGGAACGCAAGACCGACTTCGTCAAGCTGGCAGAAGCATTCGGCATGCCGGGCTATCGTGCCATGAATATGGCAGAACTGAAAGAAGTCCTGCCCAAGGCGTTTGCCGAAAAGGGACCGGTTCTGGTAGATTGTGCGATCGACTGTGACGCATTCGTTCTTCCCATGCTGCCGCCGGGCGGCTGCATCGATGATATTATCGTCGATATTTCTGCAATGTAAAGGGGTGTGTCATCATGGATCAAATCGAACGCTTTGTTATTTCCGTCCTCGTTGCAAACCATTCCGGTGTGCTGTCCCGCGTTTCGGGCATGTTCACCAGACGAGGCTTTAATATTGATACCCTGACAGTCGGAGAAACCGAATCACCGGAATTCTCCCGCATCACCATTTCCACCCACTGCGACCGCGGCATCTGTAACCAGATCGTCAAGCAGCTGGAAAAGATGTATGATGTCAAGACCGTCAAGGTCATGAAACAGGATCAGACAGTGGTCCGCGAGCTGCTGCTCATCAAGATCAACAATGTGGCAGACAAGCGTCAGGATATTATGTCTGTGGTCGATGTCTTCCGTGCGAAGATCACCGACTATTCTCCGGAGGCACTGGTCATCGAAATTCGCGGCGAGTCCTCTAAGATCAATGCTTTTATTGAGCTGCTGGAACCCTACGGCATCATGGAAATGTGCCGCACCGGTCTGGTCGCTCTTGAAAGAGGCGGCTCATGCCTGAAAGATGCGTGAGCAGTCGTATATAAATGGATCAGCAGACTGCACGGATCCTCCGGCGGTACTGCGTCGGAAATGAAAAATCGTTTCCGAAACCCAAATTTATTCAAAGGAGTCTTTCACAATGGATCATGTTGCAAAGGTATTTTATCAGGAAGACTGTGACCTGTCGCTGCTGTATGGCAAGACTATCGCTGTTATCGGCTACGGCAGTCAGGGTCACGCACACGCACTGAATGCCAAGGAATCTCTGGGCGATAAGGCCAGAGTAATCATCGGTCTGTACAAGGGCAGCAAGTCCTGGGCAAAGGCTGAGGCACAGGGCTTCGAAGTATTCACCGCAGCAGAAGCTGCAAAGCAGGCTGACATCATCATGATTCTGATCAATGATGAAAAGCAGGCAGCAATGTACAAGAAGGACATTGCACCGAATCTGGAACCGGGCAATATGCTGATGTTCGCTCACGGCTTTGCGATCCACTTCGGTCAGATCATTCCGCCGGCAGACGTTGACGTTACCATGATCGCTCCGAAGGGACCGGGTCACACCGTTCGTTCGGAATATCAGGCTGGCAAGGGCGTTCCGTGCCTCGTTGCTGTACAGCAGGACGCAACCGGCAAGGCTCAGGATCTGGCACTGGCTTATGGTCTGGCTATCGGCGGTGCAAGAGCCGGCGTTCTGGAAACCACATTCCGTACTGAAACAGAAACCGACCTGTTCGGTGAACAGGCTGTTCTGTGCGGCGGCGTTTGTGCCCTGATGCAGGCTGGTTTCGAAACTCTGTGCGAAGCTGGTTATGACCCGAGAAACGCTTACTTCGAGTGCATTCACGAGATGAAGCTGATCGTAGACCTGATCTACCAGAGTGGTTTTGCAGGCATGCGTTACTCCATCTCCAACACTGCGGAATACGGCGACTACATCACCGGTCCGAAGCTGATTACCGAGGAAACCAAGAAGACCATGAAGCAGATCCTGAAGAACATTCAGGACGGTTCCTTCGCAAAGGAATTCCTGCTGGATATGAGCGAAGCAGGCGGTCAGGCACACTTCCGTGCTATGCGTAAGCTGGCTGCTGAGCATCCGTCTGAAAAGGTCGGCGAAGAGATCCGTAAGCTGTACAGCTGGAACGGCGAAGACAAGCTGATCAACAACTAATCAGTACATTTGCTACAGCAATCCCCCATTTCTGAATCGATGGGATACGCAGGGATAAAACCATAACGCAGAAGCTGCTTTCCTGACGCAATATCAGGAAAGCAGTTTTTGGATACACAGCAAATCCATTGTGACACACGGAAAAGTATTTTTCCGAAATTATATGAGGTGAAAAAAATGAACGGTAATTTTTACTGTGAGGGTGTCGATAAGGCACCCCAGCGTTCCCTGTTCCACGCACTGGGAATGACCAAGGAAGAAATGGAACGTCCGCTGGTCGGCATCGTTTCTTCTTATAATGAGATCGTACCGGGACACATGAACATCGACAAAATCGTGGAAGCTGTCAAGCTGGGCGTTGCCATGGCTGGCGGTACACCGGTAGTATTTCCGGCAATTGCAGTCTGTGACGGTATCGCCATGGGACACAAGGGCATGAAATATTCTCTGGTGACCCGTGACCTGATCGCCGACTCCACCGAGTGCATGGCTCTGGCACATCACTTTGATGCACTGGTCATGATCCCGAACTGTGACAAGAATGTCCCCGGTCTGCTGATGGCTGCCGCAAGAGTGAACGTGCCGACTGTCTTTGTCAGCGGCGGTCCGATGCTTGCCGGTCACGTCAAGGGCAAGAAAACCAGTCTGTCCAGCATGTTTGAAGCTGTCGGCTCTTACGCTGCCGGCAAGTTCACTCTGGAGGACGTGGAAGAATTCGAGAACAACGCCTGCCCCACCTGCGGTTCCTGCTCCGGCATGTACACCGCAAACTCTATGAACTGCCTGACTGAAGTGCTGGGCATGGGACTCAGAGGCAACGGCACCATTCCGGCAGTATATTCTGAACGTATCAAGCTGGCAAAACAGGCTGGTATGGCAGTTATGGATATGTACCGGAAGAATATCCGTCCCCGCGACATCATGACCGCAGACGCTTTTGAAAACGCACTGACCGCAGATATGGCACTGGGCTGTTCCACCAACAGCATGCTGCACCTGCCGGCAATTGCCAACGAATGCGGCATCAAGATCGATCTGGACATGGTCAACCAGATCAGTGCACGCACTCCGAACATCTGCCACCTTGCTCCGGCAGGTCACGCATACATGGAAGACCTGAACGAAGCCGGCGGCATCTATGCCGTTCTGAACGAACTGACCAAGAAGAATCTGCTCCACACCGATGTGATGACTGTCACCGGCAAGACCATGGCAGAGAACATCAAGGGATGTATCAACAAGAACACCGACATCATTCGCCCGATCGATCAGCCGTACAGCGAAACCGGCGGTATTGCTGTCCTCAAGGGCAATCTAGCTCCGGATCGCTGCGTGGTAAAGCGGAGTGCCGTTGCAAAGGAAATGCTGGTACACAAGGGACCGGCAAAGGTATTCAACAGCGAAGAAGAAGCTATTGCAGCGATCACCGGCGGCAAGATCGTCAAGGGTGATGTCGTTGTGATCCGGTACGAGGGACCTGCAGGCGGTCCGGGCATGCGGGAAATGCTCTCCCCGACTTCTGCAATCGCCGGCATGGGACTGGACAAGGACGTTGCCCTCATCACAGACGGCCGCTTCTCCGGTGCGACCCGCGGTGCAGCGATCGGTCATGTTTCTCCGGAAGCAGTCAACGGCGGTACCATTGCCTATGTACAGGACGGCGACATCATCTCCATTGACATTCCGAACCACAGCATTCAGCTGGAAGTTTCCGACGAGGAACTGGCAGAACGGAAAAAGACCACCAAGATTCTGGTCAAGGAAAACCTCACCGGCTATCTGAAGCGGTATTCCAAGATGGTTTCCTCTGCGGATCAGGGTGCGATCATCAACCGCATGGATTAAGGAAGCACTAAATAAAGGCAATACCGCACAAAGCCGTCAGACGCTCTTTGTGCGGTATTGCCTACAGCAAATCACATAAAGGAGGAACTTCCCCTATGGGTATGACAATGACACAAAAGATCCTTGCTGCACACGCCGGCTTGGATTCTGTCGAAGCCGGTCAGCTGATCCTGGTCAATCTGGATCGGGTACTGGGCAACGACATCACTTCCCCCGTTGCAATTCGGGAATTCAACAAGCTGAACAAGGACAACGTTTTCGATAAGGACAAGGTGACCATGGTCATGGATCACTTTGCCCCGAACAAGGACATCAAGGCTGCCACACAGTGTAAAATGTGCCGCGATTTCTGCGGCGAAAAGGAGATCACCCACTTCTATGACGTTGGTCAAATGGGTATCGAACATGCCCTGCTGCCGGAAAAAGGACTGGTCGTTTCCGGTGACGTTGTTATCGGTGCAGACTCTCACACCTGCACATACGGTGCACTGGGTGCATTCTCTACCGGTGTCGGCTCTACCGATATGGCATGCGGCATGGCGATCGGCAAGGCTTGGTTCAAGGTGCCGTCTGCTATCAAGTTTGTTCTCAAGGGCAAGCTGAACCCGTACATCTCCGGCAAGGACGTGATCCTGCACATCATTGGCAAGATCGGCGTAGACGGTGCTCTGTACCGCTCTATGGAATTCACTGGCGAGGGCATGGCTTCTCTGTCCATGAGCGACCGTCTGACCATGACCAACATGGCAATCGAAGCCGGTGCCAAGAACGGTATCTTCGAGGTTGACGATCAGACACTGGCATTCGTGGCAGAGCACAGCGACCGCAAGCCGGTTGTCTATCAGGCTGACGAAGATGCGGTTTACGATGAAGTTATCGAAATCGACCTGTCCGAGATCAAGTCCACCGTGGCATTCCCGCACCTGCCGGGCAACACCCGCACCATTGACGAAGTGGGCGAGGTGAAGATCGATCAGGTTGTCATTGGCTCCTGCACCAACGGTTTCTACAAGGACATCGAAGAAGCTGCTTCCATTATCCGCGGCAAAAAGGTGGCAAAGAACGTCCGTGCCATTATCATTCCGGCAACACAGGCAATTTACCTGAAGGCTATGGAAAACGGTCTGCTGAAGGACTTCATCGAGGCTGGCTGCGTAGTATCTACCCCGACCTGCGGCCCGTGTCTGGGCGGACACATGGGCATTCTGGCTGCCGGTGAACGTGCAGTTTCCACCACAAACCGGAACTTCGTAGGCAGAATGGGTCACCCGGAATCTGAAGTATATCTGGCAAGTCCGGCAGTTGCCGCAGCAAGTGCCATTGCCGGCAAGATCGTTTCCCCGAAGGAGGTACTGTAATCATGCAACTGAACGGAACTGTCATCAAATACGGCGACAACGTGGACACGGACGTCATCATTCCGGCACGTTATCTGAACACCATTGACAAGAAGGAACTGGCTTCTCACTGCATGGAAGATCTGGATACCACCTTCACCAGCCGCGTGAAGCCGGGCGACATCATGGTCGGCGGCGAAAACTTCGGCTGCGGTTCTTCCCGTGAGCATGCCCCGATCGCAATCAAGGAAAGCGGCATTGCTCTGGTCATTGCCAAGAGCTTCGCCAGAATCTTCTACCGGAACTCTATCAACATCGGTCTGGCGATCGTGGAGTGTCCGGAGGCTGTGGACGCCATCAGCGAGGGCGACACTGTGGAAGCAGATCTGGACAACGGCATCATTCGCGATGTCACCACCGGCAAGGAATTCCATGTAGCACCGTTTCCGGAGTTTATCCAGACCATTATCGCAAACGGCGGTCTGATCGAGTCGATCAAAAAGGGTGCTGTGAAGTAAGCGGTTCTCTGAAACCCTATGATATGCAAAAAGCTGTTGTACCATTTGTTTGGTACAACAGCTTTTTTGTTGTCTGAAAACTGGAATTTATGCTTGCTTTTTAGAATTTCTGATATATATTGCGGATGTTATAACAACCATTAGAATAAGAATATGCAAAATAGAATGATAAACATCTGGTATATATCTTCCATCAATTTCAAGCCACTTTATAGCCCCTGAAAAACACTTTATCTTACCTTCAAGTGAACCCATTATCCCTTTACCAAAAATAGTATACCATTCGTGGCATAAGAATTGAACTACAAACCATATTGATGTCCATACCGCAACAGCCCATTTTCCG
>ERZ1031347.589-NODE-589-length-15835-cov-6.963625_pt1 | contig 15835 bp, 15 predicted proteins | sample MGYA00517106_ERZ1031347 | MGnify/ENA primary metagenome ERZ1031347 (study PRJEB33719, sample SAMN04261392) | wastewater metagenome | biome: periurban shantytown; feature: human; material: feces | host: Homo sapiens | place: Peru: Lima | collected 2012-07-19 ...
ATGTATATTTACAAAATCCGAGTTAATGAAAATTTTTTCTTTCAAGGCTGTTAATAAAGCCCGAAATAGGCTATAATCATCATATGCTATTTGAATCGGAGGCACATATGAGAAAGCGCAATGATATCACTTATATCGGCAAAAGCTCAAAGGCGGCTGTGAGTAAAATAAAAATTTTCAACTTATACGGCGGGAGGAACGGCATTGAAAAGCTTTGATATAGGAAAAAACGACGCCGGGCAGCGCGTTGACAAATTCATAAAAAAGACCGTCCCGAATCTTCCGGACTCGCTTATGTACAAATATATCAGGCTCAAGCGCATAAAGCTCAACGGAAAGCGGTGCGAGATATCCACGCGCCTGAAAGAGGGCGACCGCGTGGATATGTACATAAACGACGAATTTTTCGAGCAGCGGTTCGACAGATACGATTTCATGCACGCATCGACAAATCTCACCGTTCTCTACGAGGATGAGAATATAATGCTGCTCGACAAGAAGGTCGGTCTGCTCTCCCACCCGGACGAACGCGAATACAACGACACTCTTCTGACCAGGATAAAGCGCTATCTCTACGAAAAGGGCGAATATAATCCGTCCGACGAAAACTCTTTTTCGCCCGCGCTCATAAACAGAATAGACCGCAACACCGGCGGAATAGTGATGGCCGCAAAGAACGCGGAGGCTCTGAGAATAATGAATCAGAAGCTCAAAGACAGAGAGATAAAAAAATTCTATCTCTGCGTTGTTCACGGCATTCTCAAGGAAAAAGACGGGACTTTGCACGGCTGGCTGACAAAAGATGAAAAGAAGAATCTCGTCAAGGTCTCGTCCCGCAAAACGGAGGGCTCAAAGGAGATAAAGACAAAGTACCGCGTGCTCGCCGAAAACAAAGGTATGAGCTTAGTTGAGGTCGAGCTGCTGACGGGGCGCACACATCAGATAAGAGCGCACTTCGCCTCGATAGGTCATCCTCTTCTCGGCGACGGAAAATACGGGCGCAACTCAATGAACAAGGAGAGCGGATACAAAAAACAGTTCCTTTATTCATACAAGCTGAAATTTGATTTCTCCTCCGACGCACAGTCGCTCGATTATCTAAACGGCAAAGAATTTGAAGTAGACAACGTGTGGTTTAAGGGCGCATTCCTCAACGGCGAGCTCTGAGCGATTGTGAATTAATTATAAAACTTACAAATTCGACTTGTAAAAGCCAATAAAATAGTATAGAATAAGAATGTTATCGACCGTTAGGTCAAATCAACCTTAACAAAGAAAAGGATGAAAAAGAATGGCAAACAAAGACACCCAGCGGACTTCTGCCGAGTCATACCGTGACGACAGAAAGGCCCGCCTCGCTCAGTCTGCGAAAAAGAGTCAGAAGAAGAGCGAGAAGAGCAAGGCAGCGGCAAAGATAGTCAAAATGGTAGTAGCTATCGTTCTTGCCGTCGTAGTTGCAGGCGGAATCGTTTGGAAGGTTCTCGACGATACGGCCGCTATCAAGAAGAATACAACCGTGTTCTCTTTGGGCGACGATATCCGCGTTTCGGAAGTTGAGTTTACATATTACTACAGCCAGTATCTCAACAATATCTACTCATACGCTCAGCAGTACGCAACGTACGGCATGAACATCGGCATTGACCCGACAAAGTCGCCGGATGAGCAGAACTACGGCACCGATGCCGACGGAAAAGAAATGCTTCTTTCCGATTATCTCAAGAATGAGACCATCTCCGCCCTCCAGACCTACAAGATCCTCTATGCCGAAGCTATCAAGGCAGGCTACAAGCTCACAGACGACGAGCAGAAGTCAATTGACGATCAGGTCGAGGAGCTCAGAAACACCGCCGCAGAGAACAAATACTCTCTCAACGCCTACCTCAAGGCGAGCTACGGCAAGGGTATAAACGAGAAGTTCCTGCGCAAGCAGCTTGAGATGCAAAATATCGTTTCGAGATACCAGAGCGACACCTCAAAGAAGCTCACCGATTCTTACAGCGCCGCCGACATAAAGGCTGTCTACGACAAGGATCACAGCGCATACAATGCAGTTGACGCAAGAACCCTTTCGTTCTCAGTAGAGACTCTCACCGCAAAGGACGGCGAGACCTCGGAGCAGCTTGCCGCCCGCCAGAAGGCCGCCGCGGCGAAGGTCAAGAAGGAAGCCGAGAAGGCTCTCAGCGCCTGCACCAGCGAAAAGGCTTTCCTTGAGCAGGCAAAGAAAAAGAACAGCTCCACCGAAAACTATGACGCGGAGTCCGCAACCGCCCTCAACGAGGCCGCAAAGTCAACCATCACCTCCTATGTCTCCGAGGACGCCGCAAAGTGGGCGTTTGACAGCGCGAGAAAAGCAGGAGATGTCAAGCTCTTTGAAGTTGGTAGCAACGGCAACGTGAGCTCATATGTTATCCTCTATATCAACAAGGGCAGCTACGCTCCCATGGCCTCGAACGTAAGACATATTCTCATCTCGTTCACCGACAATGCAAGCTCGTCCTCCAAGGCAACCGACGAGCAGAAGAAGGCCGCAAAGGCTTCCGCCGACAAGATCTACAAGGAGTGGCAGAGCGGAGCTAAGACCGAAGATTCCTTCGCTGCTCTCGCAAAAGAGAAGTCCAAGGATACCGGAAGCGCCGCTGACGGCGGACTTATAAGCGGCATCACTTCAAGCGCCAACTACGTTGAGTCCTTCCGCAACTGGGCTACCGACAGCAGCAGAAAGGTCGGCGACACCGGCATTGTCGAGTCCGAGTACGGCTACCACATCATGTACTATTCGGGCAGTGACTACGCTTGGAAGAGCGCCATTCGCTCCGCAAAGGCCAGCGAGGACTTTGAGAAGCAGCTTGACGAGCTTGAAGGCTCCGACGAGTACAAGCTCAACAAGAAGGACAAGAATATCGATAAGGCAGTCAAGGACTTCCTCAAGACCTTCAAGCAGAGACTCGCAATGAGCAACAGCACAAAGACGAGGAGCTGATAATGCTACAGAAATCATCCCCCGGGACTTTTCCGGGGGATTTTTCACGCATAAAACCGATACAGCCCGGGACTATTTATCCCGAGCTGTATTTTTTATTCGTCCGCAAGAGCGGCCTTTATCATTATCGCACATTCCAGTCTCTTCTGCTCAAGAGCGCACGAGAGCTTGTGCGGTTTGAAGATAGTGTTATTGTACTGCATATTGTTTGCGTTGCAGCCGCCGCTGCAGTAGAACTTCGCCCAGCAATCCGCACACTCTTCTTTGGAATATATATTTGCTTTTGAGAACATCTTTTTCATTTCGATATTCACGGAGTCATCGAGCACGCTGCCCATCTTCCACTCGTCCATTCCGACAAACTGATGGCACGGATAGATATCGCCCTCCGGAGTTACAGCCACGTATTCGTTGCCGCAGCTGCATCCGCGCAGTCTCTTTATTGCGCACGGACCCTGGTCGAGGTCTATCATAAAGTGGAAGAAGTTGAAGCCTGTTCCGTTCTTCTTTCTCTCAATAAGCAGCTTAGAAAGCTTCTCATATTCCTCTGCGATTGCCGGAAGATCTTTTTCCGTCAGAGCATACGGGAGCTCCGGGTCGGTCACGACCGGCTCAACGGAAATCTGGTCGAAGCCGAGCTCGTTGAGATGCATGACATCATCGGCGAAATCGAGGTTATATTTTGTAAACGTGCCGCGGACATAGTATTCCTTATCCCCTCTCGCCTCGACGAGCTTTTGGTACTTTGGAACGATTATGTCGTAGCTGCCCTTCTTGTTGACTGTCGGGCGCAGGCGGTCGTTTACTTCTTTTCTGCCGTCAAGAGAAAGAACGACGTTTGACATCTCACGGTTTATAAAATCAATGCTGTCGTCATCGAGCAGAACACCGTTCGTAGTTATGGTGAAGCGAAAGTTCTTATTATGCTCCTTCTCAACAGACCTTGCATACTCGACTACCTGCTTCACAACGTCAAAATTCATCAGCGGCTCGCCGCCGAAGAAGTCAAGCTCTAAGTTATGCCTGTTGGCGGAGTGCTTGATAAGGAAATCTATAGCCGCCTTGCCGACTTCAAAAGGCATGAGCTTTCTGCCGTGACCGAAATCGCCCTGCGCGGCAAAGCAATACTCGCAGCGAAGGTTACAGTCATGCGCTATATTTAGGCACATCGACTTTATCGGCGCTTCGGTGAGCATATCCGCAAAGGGTCTGTAGGTGTCCTCGGAGAAAAGCGAATCATCGTCGCACAGAGCCTTGAGCTCGGCATAGGTATCGATGATATCCTGCCTGTCAAAGCCTTCGTTTTCAAGAGTAACGATAACTTCGTCGGGGCACTCGCCCGTAAGCTTTTCCGTAAAGAAATCGAGGATTCTGTATGCGAGCTCGTCCACAATGTGAACGGCTCCGCTGTTCGTATCAATGACTATATAATAGCCGTTGAGAAAATATTTATGTATCATATATGCCGGGTCTCCCCGCTTTCGCTCCTTTTAGCCGCGGTTTTTCGCAGCAAAATGTTTTAGACAGAATTTTAGGGACAGGCGCAAAGCCTGCCCCTAATTTACGTTCAAATCAGATTACTTCTCGCACTTCTGGTTAGCGACGGTGCAGGAAGTCTTGCAAGCTGACTGGCAGGAAGCCTGGCACTCGCCGCAGCCGCCCTTAGCAGCGCTCTCCTTGAGATTCGAAGCGTTGATGGTCTTGATGTGTTTCATGATATACACCTCCACAATTTTCTGTAATAATTATAGCATAACGGCACAGGTATTTCAAGTGAAATTATTTTGTGCCGAAGATTCTGTCGCCCGCGTCGCCGAGACCGGGAACGATATAGCCGTGATCGTTGAGCTTCTCGTCCTTTGCGGCGGCAAAGATATCAACATCGGGATGAGCTTTGCTCAGAGCTTCAAGTCCCTCGGGAGCCGCAATAATGCACATGAACTTTATCGATCTGGGGTTTCTCTTCTTTATCTGAGAAATGGCGTCTATAGCCGAGCCGCCGGTAGCAAGCATGGGATCGAGAACGATAACATCGCGCTCGCCGATATCGCTGGGCAGCTTGCAGTAATACTCAACAGGCTGCAGAGTTTCGGGGTCGCGGTAAAGGCCGATGTGACCGACTCTGGCGGAGGGAACGAGAGTCAGAACGCCGTCAACCATGCCGAGTCCGGCTCTGAGAATAGGAACAAAGGCGAGCTTCTTGCCCGCAAGAGCCTTAGTGGTCATTCCGGAAACGGGAGTCTCAATTTCAACATCCTTGAGCGGAAGATCTCTTGTTGCCTCATAGCACATGAGCATCGCTATCTCGCCCACGAGAGTGCGGAACTCTTTGGAAGCGGTGTGCTTGTCTCTGAGGATGGACAGCTTATGCTGGATAAGCGGGTGATTTGTTATTGTTATGTTTGCCATGTTTTGAACTCCTTCGGATATTATAAAATTTAAAAATTTTGACTGCTTTATTTCGAGAACTTTTCGTCCTCTATCGCCATGACCTGATCTATTCTTCTCTGATGTCTCTCCTCGCCGCTGAAAGGCGTGTCAACAAAGAGATCGACCATATCGAGGGCAAGACCCGCGCCGATAACTCTGCTGCCGAGGCAAAGCACGTTAGCGTTATTATGAAGTCTTGTCATACGCGCGGAAAAAGTATCTGCGCAGTTTGCGGCTCTGATGCCCCTGACCTTGTTGGCGGCCATCGAGATACCTACGCCTGTGCCGCAGCAGAAAATACCGAGGCGACACTCGCCCGAAGCGACCGCCTCGCCCGCTATTTTTGCAAAAACGGCGTAGTCAACGGATTTATCGCTGTCGGTTCCGAAATCCTTGACGTCGAAGCCTCTGTCTGAAAGATGTTTTTTGATCTCCTCCTTAAGAGGATATCCTGCGTGGTCAGCAGCAAGAGCTATCATGGTAATTTCTCCTTTTGATTTATTTCTCGTGAGCCTTTTTGAGGCTGAGCTCACGCTCCGCCTGCGAAGGTCTCAGATATACGGGCAAAAGTTGAGCCGGAGGAATGAAGTCCATATTCTCGCACACGGCGGCGCAAGCGGCTCCGTATGCACGCTGAAAACGCCTACTGTCCTGCGCGAGGCTAACGCTCTTAAAACTGTCTTTAACAGCCCGATAAGCTATATGCGCTCCGTCTCCGACACAAATTATACGCTCATTTGCATATTTTTCAAGTATTTCCGGAAGTTTTGAGGCGGGAATCGCGTCGTCCTCGGTCAATCTTTCGACTTTTCCGTCAAAGCAGCGAAAAATTGCGGAATAGACCTGCGAACATCTCGCGTCCATCGCGCAGCAGGCAATGCAGTTATCATAGCGCAGATTATATGCCATAGCCTTGAGCGTAGATACGCCGCAGCACTTCGTCTCATTGGGCATTGCAAGCCCCTTCACGGCGGCGATACCTATTCTTATACCCGTAAACGAACCGGGGCCGTCGGTTATGACGCAACCGTCGATATCGGCCATGGTGAGACGCGCGAGGCCGAGAACGGAATCGACCATGGGAAGAAGCGTCTCGCTGTGAGTAAGTCCGGCGTTGACAAATGCTTCGCTTATCAGCTGCTCTCCGTCCGTTATCGCGGCGCTTGCGGTTTTTGCGGACGAATCAAGCGCGAGTATCTTCACTGTCTGCCCCCCTCTCCAAAGTAATTATGCGTTCATTTTCGTTATCATTCTTGGATATCGAAACTCTTATCGAATTTTCCGGCAGGCAGTTCTCGATATTTTCGCTCCACTCTATCACGAGCACGCCGCCCATATCGAGATAATCGAAAAATCCGGTGGAATACAAATCATCCCATGTATTTATTCTGTACATATCGAAATGATAGAGCGGTATGTCGGCGGGATACTCATGCACGAGCGCAAAAGTAGGGCTGCTGACCTCGCCGTCAAAGCCCATACCGCGGGCGAGCCCTCTTGTAAGAGCCGTTTTCCCCGCGCCCAAGTCTCCGAACAGTGCCACAACATCCCCTGCTTTGAGGCTTCTGCCGAGCTCCGCTCCGAATTCCTCGGTCTGTTTTGAAGAATAAGAATGAAAAACAGTCTTCATCTGAAAAATACCGCTGCCTTGCTTTAAATTCAAATAATTATAGCACACAAATCGAAGATATAAAAGTATTTTACTTGAATTTGATTAAAATTCGCTTTATAATATCAGTATAATTTTAAAGGAGCCTCCAATGAACATACTTCAGTCAATCAAAAGAGGATTTAAAACTACGGACAAGCCGCTTCTGCTGCTCTGTCTGCTGACTTCGCTGTTCGGCATTCTTATGGTTTACAGCGCCACCTACAGCAGCCTTGAGGACGGCGGCATTATCAGCCGTACCGCACTTGTCATGCTGCTTGCCGTGCTTGTCGGCGTGGCGATGTGTATCGTCATATCTTTCATTGACTACGAAATAGTTCTCCGCTTTTGGATGATAATAGGCGGAGTGTGTCTGCTGATGATGCTTCTGCTGTTCCCGTTCGGCAGCGGAACGGAGGACAGACCGGACGCAAGAACCTGGTTCGACTTCAAGGTAATCAATTTCCAGCCGTCCGAGCTTTTCAAGATAGCGTTCATAATAACCTTCGCCGTCCACCTCGACTATGTCGGCGAGGATATAAACAAGCTCAAAAACGCTCTTCTTCTCTGCGTTCACGGCGGAGTTCCGGCTCTGCTGGTCATTCTGACGGGTGACCTCGGTTCCGCGCTCGTATTCGTCTCAATATTTATCGGCATGATGTTCGCATCGGGTCTTGCGGCAAGATATTTTGCCGCCGCCGGCGCAATGATAGTCGCGGCCGTGCCCATCCTTTGGTTCGCGTTCTTCAGCGACTTCCAAAAAGGCCGTATTCTCGCCGTATATGCCCCGAATAAGCTCGATACCGCACTATACAAGAAATATATCTTCCAGCAGCAGCAGAGCGTCAATGCCATAGGCAGCGGCCGATTCTTGGGGCGCGGCTTTCTCAAGGGCGCATATACCCAATCGCACTCCGTTCCCGTCAACGACAGTGATATGATATTCTCCGTTATCGGCGAAGAGCTCGGGTTTGTCGGCGCGTTTGCGGCGCTTGCGCTCATTGCGCTGATAATCGTCAGTATAGTGCTGGTCGGGAAAAAAGCCAATACTAATATGGGCTCACTCATCTGCTACGGTACAGCCGTTATGATAGGCTCTCAGGCTATCATGAATATCGGAATGTGCTTAAAGCTCCTCCCCTGCATCGGTATAACGCTTCCCTTCTTCAGCTCCGGCGGCTCATCAAACCTCTGCATATATATCGCAATAGGACTCGTTATGAGTATTTACAGATGCAGTCAGCGCGGCGAGGTCACGAATTTCAGATATAACAGGATAAGCACGCCTTTCAACTAAGGCAAACCGTAAAAATCAAAAAAGACGCTGCAAAGCACTGCAGCGTCATATTATATTTTAAAATGAGGGATTAAAATGAGTCAATCGGTAAAACCTGTGAGAGGCTCTGCGGAACAGCCGGATCACATAATGCTCAGCATCAAGGGCGATGCCGCAACCTCCATGACCGTCACATGGCGAACCTGCACGGATATCAAGGAGGGGTATGTTCTCTGCCGCGAGGACGGCAGCAATGAAGCTATGCGCGTCGATGCGGCAACGGATGTTTTCAAGAGCGATATCGACATAAGCAATATGTTCTGGGCAGACCTTACGGGGCTGAAGCCGGACACGAAATATTTCTACACCTGCGGAGACGGCGAACACAGAAGCAAGGAATTCTTTTTCTCGACCGCATCCGAAAATCTCACTAAATTCAAATTTCTCTGCGTCTCCGATCAGCAGAAGGGCGAGCCTTTCGATTGCCCCGACTACTCCCATTTCAACAGCTTCGTCAAGGAGATGCTCGAAAAGAACCCCGACACCCGCTTTATCCTGACCGGCGGAGACAATACGGATTGCGGTCAGCATGAGGTTCAGTGGAACGGCGCGTTCAGCGGGCTTGTAGGAATATCGGAGCACATTCCATTTATGATGACGCTCGGCAACCATGACAACCGCGGCTTTAAAGATTATAAAAACGCCATAGGCAGATATTATGCCGAGCCTGCCGAATTTTTCGGCAAGCAATTCAAGGGCTCCTATCCCGATAACGGCCCTGAAAACTGGAAAACCGAAAACTACACCTTTGACTACGGCAACGTACACTTCGCGGTAATAGGAATAAACGGGCCCGAAGAAGTCAACGAATGGCTGATAAAAGACCTCGACTCCACCAAAAAGCAGTGGAAAATAGGCTCGTATCATTTCCCGATATGCTATTCCGGCTCCGACTGCCAGAATTACGATGCATATCCCGCCATGCGCGAGGGAATGGAGAAGCTTGACATCCTGTTTTCGGGTCACGAGCACAATTTTTCGAGAAGCTTCCCCGTCAGAAACGAGGAAATTTTCGACAGACCGTCGCAGGGCACCGTACACTATATGCTCGGCAACTCGGATATGAACCCGCCCGGAACGCGCGCCGTCCCCAAGGTGTGGCACAGCGCCTTCTATTCTCAGGAAGAGCCGGTCTCGATGGCTGTTGTCGTCGAGGTTGACGGGGCGAAGATAACACTGACGGCGCATCTGAACGACGGGCGCATAGCCGACCGCTGCGTGATAGATAAAGGAACCGACTCAATCGACCCGCCTGCGCTCGCCCCGATATATAACACCACCCGAATGAAATTCAAGGGCATGGATCTCGGGCTCTGCCAATGCACAACTCCGTGCGAATTAAAAGACGGAATATGGTTCGCTCCCCTCTCCGTTCTCGTCGGATTCATCGGCGGCGAAGTTAGAAAAACACCCGGAAAGGTCTATCTCGAGGTCTACGGGCACAGCGCGGAATTTACCCTTGACAGCGACATGGCGCAAACCGACCGCGGAGAATTTAAGCTCCCTGCAAAGGTATACAGGGGCAGACGCGATCAGCTCTACATACCGCTCGACGGCGTGAAAGCTTTCGAGATGCGCTGGGCATATGCGCCGCGCAATAACTTCGTCTCTATCGAGCACGAGAGCGAGGATAAGCCCATAACCGTTCAGCCGTAACATCGTAATAGCGAAAAAGCTCCGGACTGCCTTTAAGAGCCGTCCGGAGCTTTTTTATGTTGTTTGTTCCTGCCGTTTTATTCCGAAAATGAGTCTGAGTATTCCGGAAAAAAGCTTGGGGCTTCTGACTACTACTACTTTCATCTCATTCTCACCCTCCGTCACCAAAAGCTTCGTGAGGCGGTGCAGATAAGCAAAAGCAGGATAACCGCAAGAATTATAAGTAGTGAATACGGAAAGAACTTCGCGGCAATTATTCCCGCCACAAATGAAATTATTACCACGCACGCAGACCCGTTTCTGCCGCATCCGCATCTTCTCACGCTCACCGCCGCCCTTACATATAACAGTCTCGCCTTCAGTCCATTATATACAGCGCGCGGCAATTGCGTTACTTTATTTCTTTTCCCATTCCTTTATGTCTTTTGCTTCGTTGTAGAGAGCAATATAGCTGTTGTGGCGCGATTCGCTGATTTCGCCCGCTTCAACCGCGGCAGCTATCTCGCAGCCCTTGTCGTTTATGTGCCTGCATGAAGTGAACTTGCATTTTCCCAGATGCTTTTCAAATTCGGGGAAGCAAAACGGGAGCTCGTCTACGGGTATTATTTCGCTGTTTTCGCCGGTCAGCGACGAGAAGCCCGGCGTATCCGCGACATATCCGCCGCAGAGCTTATACAGCTCGACTGCCCTTGTCGTGTGGCGGCCTCTGCCGAGCTTATCGCTTATTTCGCCCGTTTTGAGCGAAAGCTCAGGGGCTATCAGGTTGAGGAGCGAGGACTTACCTACGCCGGTATTGCCCGCAAAAGCACTTATATGGCCGCTCAGCATGGCTTTCACTTCATCGGCTCCCCTGCCGTCCCTGCTCGACACCGAAAAGAAAGGTATCCCCGCCTTTTCATATATATCGCGCAGCTCCGAGGTGTCGCCGAGATCGTCCTTAGTGATAACTATGACCGGCTCTATGTTTTTCCAACAGGCAATCGCGGTCATCTTGTCGATTATAAGCGTACTCGGATTCGGGTCGCGCACAGATGACAGGATAAACAGCCTGTCAAGATTTGCGACCGGCGGGCGCATAAGCTCGCTTCGGCGCGGATATATCTTTTCAATAGTGTTGTTTGCGCCGTCTTCTCCGATAAGTATATCGACTTCATCGCCCACAAGAGGCTTTTGTCCGCTCTTTCGGAAGATTCCGCGGGCTTTGCACTCAAATACCGCATCGGCGGTCTCTACAAAGTAAAGACCACCGATTCCTTTTAATATTATTCCTTTTTTGACATCAGCCATAGTTAAGCCCTTAGCCGACAAACTTGCCGACGGTCAAAGTTATAGTAGTGCTCAAAGGATATGATCTCGAGCCGTTCTTCGGAGACTGGGAGATCACCTTTCCGTTCTTTGACGAATCGAGAACTGTCGTGTAATTCACGTTAATAGAGGTGAAGCCGTGGCTCTTCAAAATGCTTATGGCTGTCGCTTCGTTGTTTCCGACAACATTGGGAACGGTTGAGCCTTCGGACACGTCATATCTTCTGACGTTCGATATCTCGGCAGGAGTCTTTGTGAAGTCAACATTGCACTCATAGTATATCTCGGAGTCAATATAGACCTTGATATGGTTGCTGCTGCCGGAGCCCGTGACCGTTATGGTGTATTCGCTGCCGTCGAGGATAACGCTCTGATCCATAAACACGTTATTGTTGTTTGCAGCCTTTATGGACTTCGAGGTACCGCTCGAATACTTGGGAAGCGTTATGATTATATGAGCCTCGGAGGAAGCCGCAACGCCCGTGCTGACGGTAACTCTTATCTTCGTTCCCTCGGGCACCTTTTCGCCCTCGGCATAGCTCTGCTCGATAATTGTTCCCTTGGGCTTGTCGCTGTCTTTTTCGTCTATTTTCTCATCGAGCTCGAGGTTGAGCGATTCGAGTATGGCCTTCGCGTTCTCGGTATTCTCATCTATGAGCTTGGGAACCTCAACGAGCTCCTGCTCGCTCGCATAATAGATGGTTATCGTAGAGCCCTTTGAGACCTGGCGTCCGTATTCGGGTGAGGTACTCAGAACCGTGCCGGCCTTTTCGGTGCTCTGCTGAGGAACGGAATAGACTTCAAAGCCTGCGTTTTTAAGCTTTGTTATCGCATCGTTGAGCTGGTATTTCAGGACATTCGGAACTGATGCCTTTTCTTCGCTGACCGCAACGGTAACGGTGATAACATTGTTGGACTTATCAACCTTTGTGCCTGCCGCCGGATCCTGTGCATAGACCTGACCGGGCTCATAGAAGCTGTTCTGAACCTCGTTTACTTTGATAACAAAGTTCTTGTATTCGTCGTTGCCGAGAATCTCCTCGGCATAGTTCTTGTTGACGAGCTTGGGAACGGTGAGCTTCCTGTTGAACACATCGGTGAACGAATACAGGCAGACGAGAACTATCGCAAGAACCGCAACAAAGCCGATAACGATACCGGAAAGTATCGGGACTATCTTGTTTTTCTCCGCCGTTTTTTCGTCGCCCTCGTCGTTTCCGGGCTGCGGATTCGGGTTGTCGATAATGCGTGTGTCGCCGGCATTAGCTATCGGTACGGTAACCGGTGCGGTCTTGTCGACAAACTTAGTCGGCTCGTTATCAACAAAATAGCTGTAATCGAATCTTATTGAGGGATTGCGCTTGAACTCCTCAAGGTCGAGAATCATCTCGGCGGCGGACTGGTATCTGTCCTTGGGGTTCTTCTGCATAGCGCGCATGGTTATCTGCTCGAGTCCCTCGGGGATAGAGCTGTTTATCTCGCGCGGCTTAACGGGGTCTGTCTGGAGCTGCATAATAGCAACGGAGACGGAGTTATCCGACTGGAAGGGCAGCTGACCCGTAAGCATCTCATACATCACAACGCCGACGGAATAGATATCCGACTTGTCGTCGGTTATATCTCCGCGAGCCTGCTCGGGGCTGATATAATGAACGGAGCCGATAGCGGTATCGGTCATCGTTCTTGTTTCGCTTCTGCTGAACCTGGCGATGCCGAAATCCGTAACCTTGATGGTTCCGTTTTCGAGAAGCATTATGTTCTGCGGCTTAATGTCGCGATGAACTATGCCCTTGTCGTGGGCGTGCTGAAGCGCACGGAGAATCTGCGTTGTAAAATGCACAGTCTCCTTCCACGATATAACGCCCTGCTGCTCGATATACTCCTTGAGAGTAATACCCTCGACATACTCCATGACGATATACTGGAGCTTGTCGCCGTAGCTGACGTCATAAACCTTGACTATGTTTGGATGAGAGAGCACCGCTATCGCCTTTGACTCGTTCTTGAATCTGCGGCGGAACTCCTCGCTTGCAAGGAACTCATCCTTGAGAATCTTGACGGCAACGATTCTGTCGTCGATGTTATCGTAGGCCTTATAGACAACCGCCATTCCGCCTACACCGATGACCTCCTGAAGCTCATACCTTCCGTCGAGCCTCTTTCCGACATAATTATCCATTAAATCTCACACTCCTGTTGGGATACAGAAACCTAAAACGTCAATGCTACGACAGTGATGTTGTCCCCGCCGCCGTTTTCGTTGGCGAGATTTATCAGTCTGTCCGCAAACTCGTAATAATGATTGTCTCTGGTGGCATTATATATATCATCGGTCTCAACATAATTAGTCAGACCGTCAGTGCAAATGATAATAACGTCTCCCTCATCAAGAGTATCCTGATAGTAATCAGTCTCTATTTCCGCGCTTACGCCGAGCGCTCTTGTGATTATATTCTTCCTGGGATGAGCTTTTGCCTGCTCCTCGGTAAGTTCCCCGTGCTCCACCATATCCTGAACAACGGAATGATCCCTTGTGAGCTGAGTTATGCTGTCCTTAGTGACGCGGTAAGCTCTGCTGTCTCCGGCGTGGACAAGATAGAGTTCCTTATCTCTTATCACGGAGACAACTACAGTAGTCCCCATGCCGTTAAGACTTTCAACGGAGCATGACATCTCATAAATCGAAGAATTTGCGCTTTCGACGACCGAGGTCAGCAGATTCTTTATTGACTTGTCGCTCATGCCGTACTGATAACCGGATGCGATTTTTTCGCTTATCATCTTGACGGCAGTCTGGCTGGCAACGCTTCCGCCTGCCGCGCCTCCCATGCCGTCGCAGACGACAGCCCAAACCACACCGCCGGGAAGCTCTCCCGCAGCAAATGAGTCCTGATTGTCTTTTCTGATTTTTCCCTGGTCTGTCTTTGCAACGATTTTCATATTTTCCCCCGGAAACTGTGAGAATTCCGAATTGAGCTTATTGCTCTTTTATTTTACGAAGCCGAAGCTGACCGCACGAAGCGTCTATGTCCGAGCCGAGCTTCCGCCTTACCGTAACGTTTATTGACTTCTTTTCGAGTATGCTTATAAAACGTTCAATGCGTTCGGGCGTTGACGGTTTATAGGGACTTTCGGCGACCTCGTTGACGGGTATGAGATTGACATGGCACAGCATACCCTTCAAAAGCGCCGCAAGCTTCAAGGCGCATTCGTCGCTGTCGTTGACGCCGCCGAGCATTGCATATTCAAACGATATTCTTCTCGAAGTGACCTTCGCATATTCACGGCACGCGGGCATAAGCTCGTCGAGCGAATAGCGGCGGTTTATCGGCATTATCTTGGATCTGAGCTCGTCATAAGGCGCGTGGAGCGATATCGAAAGCGTGAGCTGGAGCCTTTTATCGAGCAATTTATATATGCCCGGAACTATTCCGCAGGTAGAAAGCGATATGTTTCTCATGCTTATATTGAGCCCGTTCTCACAGGTCACAAGCTCCAAAAAGCGCATGACATTGTCAAAATTATCGAGCGGCTCGCCCATTCCCATGAGAACTATATGCGAGATGCGGATATTTTCATCGCGTTGAGCGGTGTATATCTGGCCGAGTATTTCCGACGGGAGCAGACTTCTGACATATCCGCCCAAGGTGGAGGCGCAGAACGAGCAGCCCATCTTACAGCCTATCTGAGTCGAGACGCAGATAGTGTATCCGTATTTATATTTCATCAGAACGCTCTCGGCGTATTCGTTACCTCCGAAGCCGAAAAGGTATTTTACCGTTCCGTCCTCGGCAGACACCTGCTTGCGCTCTATTGTACACTTCTTGAGCGGAAGCGCCTCTTTCAGCCGCTCGCGCAGAGACAGCGGAAGATTTGTCATCTCATCATAGTCGAGGGCGCATTTTTGATGTATCCAAGAGTATATCTGCTTAGCTCTGTATGACGGAAGCCCCATCTCGGAAAGAGCCGCCGAAAGCTCTGTAAAGTTCATTGACTTTACATCAATCGTATTCAATAGCTCACTCCGTTCTGGTAAACGCGGCTATAAAGAAGCCGTCCGTTCCATGTATCTGTGGCATCAGGGTCAGGTAATTTTCATTGCCGTCTGCCCTCTTAATATCCGGGAATATCCGTATAGCCTCGAAATCTTTATGTTCACTGAGAAACTTGTCGCAGACTGCGGCATTCTCCGCAGGATTCAGCGAACAGGTGGAATAAACCAAACGGCCGCCGACACTGACATATTCAGCAGAAGAACACAGGATATCATACTGCAAAATCGGCAGTTTGTCAATATCTTCAAGGGTTTTATAGCGTATCTCGGGCTTTCGGCGGAGTATTCCGAGCCCCGAACAGGGTGCGTCGCACAGCACTCTGTCCGCTTTTTTCAAGGCCGGGTTGACTCCGGAGGCATCGTTGGGTATAACCGAAATGTTTTGAAGTCCGAGTCGCCCGGCTCCGTCTTCTATAAGAGCGA
>ERZ1031347.590-NODE-590-length-15831-cov-7.351293_pt1 | contig 15831 bp, 15 predicted proteins | sample MGYA00517106_ERZ1031347 | MGnify/ENA primary metagenome ERZ1031347 (study PRJEB33719, sample SAMN04261392) | wastewater metagenome | biome: periurban shantytown; feature: human; material: feces | host: Homo sapiens | place: Peru: Lima | collected 2012-07-19 ...
GCGAAGTGTGGGAAATCGACAGAGCAAACTGTCGACTTTTACTTGACTGAATGCACCCGACGCGGAGCTCGCCAACTCCTCGCTGCTCAAGGCGCTGTCGGGTCGCGAGGGCGGCGAGCTCACGGTGGTCCACGCCGACCGCGGGTGCCACTACCGCTGGCCGGGGTGGGTGCGCATCTGCGAGGAGAACGGCGTGGCCCGCTCCACGTCCGCGAAGGGGCGCTCGCCCGACAACTCCCGCATGGAGGGCTTCTTCGGCACGATGAAGAACGAGTTCTTCTACTACCGGGACTGGTCGGGCGTCACGCTGGAGGGGTTCGCGTCCGCCCTGGAGGGCCACCTCGCCTACTACAACGACGAGAGGCTCAAGGAGTCGCTTGGCTGGATGAGCACGAAGCAGTACCGTGAGTCTATGGGGATGGCCGCCTAGGCCGTCCAAGGAATCGTCCGCACCCCCATTGCATGGGTAACGCGCCCTCGGGCGTCAGAATCTCGCCCGAGCGAAGATTTCTGCAGCGACCACGGCCAGGGCCGTCCTTCCTATGGAAGGTCGGGCAGCAACCCTGCAGATTTCGATCGTTTAGGGCCTTCTAAATGATCGAAATTCTCAGCTAGATGACTGCCGTGCAGATTTCGATCGTTTAGATGGGGCTAAACAATCTATTTCTGCACGAGCTTATTTCTGCAGGAGCGCACAGCGTGACCGTCCGCCTCGCGCCGAGCGAGCCCACGGCCGTAACCGTCCGCCTCGCGCCGAGAAGTGCCGGACGCATTGCGGTAGGGTAGTCATCTGGGAATGGCGTGCGCGCGGCCGCAGCAGCCGCGGCCTGCCGTAAGCGCTAGGGGAGAGGTATCACCGCATGGGACGCAAGGCGACAAGTGACGTGCTCGAGAGGTTCGTGAGGTATTGCGAGGTTCCCTCGCAGTCGGATCCGCGCACCGCGCAAACGGTGCCCTCGACCCCGGCCCAGTTCGATATGGCGCGCGTCGTTGCCGCTGACCTGCGCGACCTTGGCGCCCAAGACGTCACGCTCGACAAGCACGCCTACGTCACGGCCCATTGGCCCGCAAGCGCCGGTGCCGAGAAGCGCCCCGCGCTCGCGTTCTGCTGCCACCTCGACACCGCGTGGCAGACATATGGCAGCCCGGTCCACCCGCAGGTCAAGCGCTACGAGGGCGGACGGCTTGTCCTGGGCAGCGGCCGCGACGGCGCCGAAGTCGCCCTCGACCCCGCCACAAACCCGGAGCTCAAAGACCTCATTGGCGAGGATCTTGTCACCTCGGACGGCACGTCGCTTCTCGGCGGAGACGACAAGGCCGCTGTGGCCATGGTCGTCTCACTTCTCGCACGCCTTTCCGAGAACCCCTCCATCCCGCATCCGGCGCTCGCGCTGGCGTTTGTCCCTGACGAGGAGATCGGCCATGGCGCGGCGCTGCTCGACCTTGACGCGCTAGGTGCCGCCTACGGCTACACCATCGACGCCGGCCCCCTGGGCGAGTTTTGCTACGAGACGTTCAACGCTGCCGAGGCGACCATCCGCGCCAACGGACGCTCGGTCCACACCGGCACCGCGAAGGACGTGATGGTCAACGCCTCCGAGGCGCTGCTCCGCGTGCACCAGCTCATTCCGCCCCAGGATCGCCCGGAGTTCACGCAGGACCGCGAGGGCTTCTTCTACCTGGAGCGCATTGAGGGCAACTGCGAGGATGCCCGTGCGGACTACATCATCCGCGACCACGACCGCGACCGCTTTGAGGCGAGAAAGGACCTGCTCCGCTCGGCCGTGGCCCAGGTGAACGAGGAGTACGCGCTGCGCCCGTCCGCGGCGGCCGGCCAACCCGTGCTCTCCATTGAGATCCGCGACCAGTACCGCAACATGGCCGAGGTCATCACCCGCCCCGAGAACGCGCACCTCATCGAGTCCGCGCGTCGGGCGTATGCCGCCTGCGGCGTTACCATGCGGACGGTTCCCATGCGCGGCGGCACCGACGGTGCGCAGCTCTCCTTCCGCGGCCTGCCGTGCGCTAACCTCTCGGCCTGTTACCACAACGCTCACGGCGTGACCGAGTTCGTGCCGGTGCGCGAGCTGGAGACCATGGTCGACGTGCTCCAGGAGCTTGTAGGCATCTACGCGGAGGGCTAATACCCCAACCACCTCCTTGCGTGGCGAGTGGCACGCGTGTATCATCGTGCGAGCGTTGGCTAACCAAGGAGGCATTCATGGCGGGGTTCGCAGGAGGACAGCTCGCAAAGTAGCGATGCATCGTTCACCCCAAGACGGGGCAACGTCCTTCTCGCCGCCAAACCCTTGGAGAACCTATGCCTTCCCATTCTTGCCCCGCTCGGCGCCAGTTCCTTACGCCCACGCGCCGCCTTGTCCTTGCAAACTTCCTGTTTGTGGTGTGCTTCACCGCCACGTACTTTGTGGGGCTCATCGGCAGCGCCACCTACCAGCTTGGCTGCGGCGCCTTTGAGGTCTCCGCCCTCGTCATACTGCTCAACGTTGCCCTGGTGGTGGGCGGGGCCCTCGCTGGCGTGGTCACAGACCGCATCGGCCCGCGCATCACCCTCGCAGCCTCGCTCGCGGGCTTTGCACTTCTCGGCATCTTTTCCCTGCTCATGCCTTTAAGCTATCCCATGCTTGCCGTGGTCTCGACGCTCGAGGGCCTGGCCGACGGCTTCTGTGGCACCACCGTGAGCGCCTATCCGCGCTTTCTCACTAGCCGCCCGCGCGAGCTCAAGCGCATGAACAGCCTGTGTGGCACCGCCGTCTCGGTGGCGGTCATCGTGGGGCCGCTCATTGGCGGTGTCGTGACCTCGCTTTCCACCAACCAGACCTGCTTTGTCACCATCCCCGTGGCGTCGCTTCTCGCTGCCGCGATTGTCTGGGCAACGCCGGAGGCTCCGGGCACCGTGGGCGAGCAGCGCGCAAGCCACGCAACAGGCGAGAAGCCCGCCGCCCACGAGGGCTTTTGGCATCAGCTTGCTGAGGGCTTTCGCGTGACCTTCTCGCACAGGACCCTGCGCATGCTCTTCCTTCTCTACTTCCTGGGCTTCTTTGCCTACGGCGCCTTTGACTCGCTCGAGTCGCTCTTCTACCGAGACGTGCTGCTCGTGAGTGGCGAGTGGATGGGCTGGCTTTCCGCCTGCGCCGGCGTGGGCGCAACGGCAGGGTCGCTGCTGGTTCTGCGTTTTCCAACAAGGCGGCTTACGCTGGGGACGCTTTCCGTCCTGCTGCTGGTGACCGGTGTGGGCTCCATGATCTACGTTGGCACGGCGAACGTGGCCGTTGCCGTGGTGGGCCAGCTCGTGACCGGCCTTGGCTTTGGCGCCATGCGGCCCGTGAAGGACACGATCCTGCAACGCAGCTGCGACGTCTCGTACGTGGGGCGCGTGACATCTGTCATGAACGCGGGCACCAACAGCGCGGGGACCCTGCCGCTGCTTGTGGCACCGCTGGTTGCAAACGTGCTGGGTGTGCAGGGGACGCTCTTCGCTGCGTCTGCCGTGGTGGCGGCGATTGCCGTTGGTGCCCTCGCGTATTGCACACGGCGCTCATAAGGCGCGCGAGTCTCTTTGGAAATGGCCCCCAACACCTGTCCGACCATACGCTAATCCTTGGTAACACCCTTTTCACCTGCGTAAACATATCGGGCATGACAGGCGGCTCGCCCAGGCATCGCATTCATTATGAAAAGCGGAAATCCTAGGCGAAAAAAGGGGCGCAGCTGCACCGGGTTGCCGGCATGGCATGACGGGCGGGTCCCTCTGTTCCAGCATGAGGAAGGGGCGGCAGCATGTCTGCGTTCATCGAAATCAAGAACCTCAACAAGTTCTTTGGCGACCTCCACGTCCTTAAGGACGTCAACCTCTCTGTCGAGGAGGGCGAGAAGGTCGTCATCCTCGGCCCCTCCGGCTCCGGCAAGTCGACGCTCATCCGCTGCGTGGACTTCCTGGAGGAACCCAGCTCAGGCCAGGTGATCATCGACGGCACCGTGCTCACGCGGAAGAACCATCTGGAGATGGCGCGCAAGTACTCGTCCATGGTGTTCCAGCAGTTCAACCTCTACCCAAACATGACGGTGCTGGGCAACCTCACCATTGCCCCCATCAAACTGCAGGGCAAGTCAAAGCAGGAGGCGGAGGCCACAGCAATGTCCGCGCTCGAGCGCGTTGGCCTCGCCCATAAGGCAGACGAGTACCCGCAGAACCTCTCTGGCGGGCAGCAGCAGCGTGTGGCCATCGCGCGGGCAATGTGCACCAAGCAGCCGATCATCCTCTTTGACGAGCCGACCTCCGCTCTCGATCCAGAGATGGTCCAGGAGGTGCTCGATGTCATGATCGAGCTTGCCCACCAGAACATCACGATGCTCTGCGTGACTCACGAGATGGGCTTTGCCCGCGAGGTAGCGGACCGCATCGTCTTCATGGATGACGGCCACATCATCGAGGAGGGTACGCCGGAGCACTTCTTCGAGCACCCGGACAACCCCCGCGTGCAGGCATTTCTCGACAAGATCATCCACTAGGAACGGTGACGAGCATGACTACATTCCGTCTGCGAGAAGAACCGGGCCGTCTCACGCGCAGGCAGTTCCTTCGTGCTGCGGGCGCCTGCGCCTTGGGCATCGCGGGCGCGGGGCTTCTCGCCGGCTGCTCGGAAAGCGGCAGCCAGTCGGGAAGCTCGGGCGGCTCCAAGCTTGCGACCATCCAGAGCCGCGGGACCCTCAAGTGCGGCGTCAAGAAGGACATTCCCGGCTACGGCTACCTCGACCCCGCCACGGGCACGTACCAGGGCATGGAGATCGACCTGTGCTACCAGGTGGCGGCCAAGGTCTTTGGCTGCAGCTACGATGACGCCAAGGCGAACGACCTTGTGGCCTTCACCGATGTCACGCCCAAGACCCGCGGCCCCCTCATCGACAACGACCAGCTCGACCTCGTGTGCGCCACCTACACCATCACCGACGAGCGCAAGAAGAGCTGGGACTTCACCAATCCGTACCGTTCGGACTACATTGGCATGCTCGTGAAGAAGGGGAGGTTCTCGAGCCTCGAGGACCTCGACGGCGCCTACATCGGCGTCTCCCAGGGCTCCAGCACCATGACCAACATCCAGAAGATGCTCCAGGATCAGGGAGCCGACATCACCCCGGAGTACCTGCAGTTCCCGGACTATTCCACGCTCAAGATCGCGCTCGACTCCTACAACATCGACGTCTTCTCGGTGGACCGCTCCATCCTGAGCGGCTACAAGGACGACACGAACGAGCTGCTCCTGCCCGACATCAAGTTTGGCCAGCAGGACTACGGCATCGCCACGAAGAAGGGCTGCGACTTCTCGCAGACCTGCGAAGAGGTCGTCCAGGAGTGCCAGGCCAGAGGATGGCTCGACGAGGAAGTTAGCAACTGGGGTCTGCTGTAGCGGCCGCATGAGGAGGAACGGATGGACCTTTTTGATCCCGTGCGCTGGCAGGCGACCTTTGCCAGCATGGACACGTTTTGGGAGGGCTTTGGCTTCACGCTCCAGGTTGTGGTAGCCGCCCTGATTCTTGCCCTCGTGCTGGGCACCGTACTCGGCATCTTCTCGACTACGCACATAAAGGTTCTTCGCGACATCAGCCGCGTATACGTTGAGTTCTATCAGAACACGCCGCTTCCGGTGCAGGTGTTCTTCATGTACGCCGCGGGACCGCTGGTCCTGCAGAGCCTAACGAACGCTCCCACGCCGGTGCGTATCGCGCCGTTTGTGCTGGGTTCGGTGGGCGTTGGCCTCTACCACGCTGCCTACGTCTCCGAGGTAATCCGCCAGGGCATCGAGGCGGTGCCGCACGGGCAGATGGAAGCGGCGCTCTCCCAGGGCTTCTCGCGCGCTCAGGCGTACCGTTACGTCATCCTCCCGCAGACCTTCCGCATCATCCTGCCGCCTCTCTGCAACCAGGCGCTCAACCTGGTCAAGAACACGTCAGTGCTTGCCCTCATCGCCGGTGGCGACCTCATGTACAACGCGGACAACTTCGTTTCTACCTCTGGCTACCTGCAGGGCTACATCATGTGCTGCTTCCTGTACTTCATCATCTGCCTGCCCCTGGCGCTTCTCGTCCAGCACCTGGAGAAGAACTCCAACAAGACGCCGCGGCGCCATCGCCGCAAGGTGGCCGTGGCCGCCGGAAGGGAGGCGTAGGAGATGGAGGTCTTCTCTGCTACCAACCTTGCCTTTATCTTGAGGGGATTTGGCAAGACCATCCTCATCTCGGTCTTGGCGATTATCTTCTCCATCATCGTTGGCACCGTGCTGGCCCTGGTGAAGCAGTACTGCCGCGGACGGTTGCGCGTGCTCTCCGTCATCGCAAGCGCCTACATCGAGCTCTTCCGCTGCACCCCCAACCTGCTGTGGATCCTCTTTGTGTACTTCACCGTCAACGGCAACGACGTGCTCATCTCCGTGCTCGCGTTTACGCTCTTCACCTCGGCGGTCATGGCCGAGATCGTGCGCGGCGGCCTCAACTCCGTCCCCAAGAGCCAGTTCGAGGCGGCACAGTCGCAGGGCTTTGGGTTCTTCCAGTCGATGCGGCTCATCATCCTGCCCCAGACGTTCCGCAAGATCATCCCCGCGCTCTTTGGCCAGTGCACCACGGTCGTCAAGGACTCCTCGTACTTGGCCGGCATCAACGTTGCCGAGTTCATGTATTGTTCCAAGGTGATAATGGCCTCGACCACAAGCCTCAGCCAGATTCTCTTGGTGTACGGCTTTGTCTTCCTGCTGTACTTTGCACTCAATTTCAGCATCTCGCTCGCAGTGCGCTCGTATCAGAGAAAGCTTGTGGCGGCATAGCAAGGAGGAGGACCCATGGCAGACGAGCAGCTCAAGACTACAGACAAGGATGCCCTTTTGGCGAGGCCAGCGGCGGACGCAACGGCTGCCGAGGAGCTTGAGGCCGAGGTTCCCGCTTCCAACCCCGTGATCATCACCATCGAGCGAGACTTTGGCGCCGAGGGGCACGAGATTGGCAAGATGCTCTCCCAGGAGCTTGACCTGCCCTTCTACGACAACGAGATCCTGGTGCGCGCGTCCGCGCGCGCCGGCGCGCCTGTGGACGAGGTGGCCGCCTACGACGCTAGGCTTGCGGCGGAGCTCAGCGCCTTCCTCCCTGATCGCATCGACGCCCGCTCGGCTGCCGACAAGCTCTTTGGGCGCGTGTCGAGCGTCATCCGCGACCTTGGGTCTGTTGGGCCCTGCATCCTTGTGGGCAGACTCTCCGACTACATCCTGCGCGAGAACCCCAATCGCATCGCCGTGCTTGTGACGGCGCCCGAGGACTACCGCGTGGAGGTGGTGCGCCAGAAGCGCGGCATGACTCGCAAGGAGGCGCGCAAGCTGGTGCGACGTATGCAGAAGGGCCGCGAGATGTACTGCCATCGCTACTCGGCTGGCAAGTGCGAGATGCATGACGGCAAGGACCTGGTGCTCAATCGCGAGCGCTTTAGTCGCGAGGAGTGCGTGGCCATCATTGCCGCGGCGTATCGCGCCAAGGCGGCGCAGGTGGGAAGTGCGGGTGCCAAGGGATAGGCGGAGCGATGCCGCTCACGGACGCAACTGCGTGCAGACCATGGGGAGGGCGACGGCCAGGCGGTGCCGCCGCCCTCCTCGGCTCTTGGGACATCAATAGCTAACCTCGTTAATAAATGTAGACCTTATGTAGGGCAGCTTCTTCTCGCTAACGCCATTAACTACCCCTGCCAAGCTGGGTAGCATCTCAAACTGTTTAACGGCATTAGTAACCAACCGAGAGGAGCAGAGCATGCCAAACGTCGAGAAGACGGACTGGGACGGCCTTGCCCAGCAGCTCATGACCTCGATGCACGGTCTTAGGGCAGGCCATGGGGCGCACTCCAAGGACATGGAGATGCGTGGCGAGATAAACGCCCTACATGCGCTCCACCACCAGCCCGAGGGCATGACCCCAACTGCCCTGGCGCGCGCGTGTCAGGTGTCTACTGCGCGCATCACCAAGACGATCGACCAGCTCGAGGGTCGCAGCCTGGTGGAGCGGCACGCCAGTCCCCATGACCGCCGCAGCGTGATCGTGTGCCTCACCGACAAGGGCGAGGCCGAGGTCCAGCAACGCATCGACGGCATCAACGGCTACGTGGCGGGGGTCCTTTGCGAGCTGGGCGAGTACGACGCGCGCGAGCTGGTGCGCATTTCGGGTCGTCTGGCCGAGGTTGTCACCAGGCGCGCTGCAGAGGCCGGCTCTCAGGCCGGCTGCCCCATGGAGGGGGATGGTGCGCATGAGGCTCGCTAAGCTCCTTCGCAGGCATGTGGGTGAGGTCGTGGCGGTGTTCGTGCTGCTCTTGGTCCAGGCGCTCTGCGAGTTGTCGCTTCCGCGCTACATGTCCGACATCGTGAACGTGGGCGTGGTTGGGTCCGAGGCGGGCAACTCCGCCTACCTGGGACACATGGCGCTCGTGATGTTTGGCTTCTGCGTGGGCTCGCTCGCGGCTGCAGTGCTCTCGGGGCTCATCGCGTCCCGCGTGGCGGCGGCCGTTGCGCGCGACCTGCGCCGCGACGTCTTCGCAAAGGTGATGTCATTCTCGCCCGCGGAGGTCAACCGGTTCTCGCAGTCGTCGCTCATCACGCGCTGCACCAACGACGTGCAGCAGATCCAGAACATGATCGTGATTATGCTGCGTATGGTGATGTTTGCGCCGGTCATGGGCATCGTTGCCGTGGTGCAGGTGATGGCCATGGGTGGTGGCCTCACGTGGATTGTGGGCGCGGCGCTTCTCGCCGTGCTTGGCGTTGTGGCGGTGCTCTTCACGCTTACCATGCCGCGCTTCAAGGTCATGCAGTCGCTGGTAGACCGCGTGAACCTCCTCGCGCGAGAGATGCTCGACGGCATCATGACCATCCGCGCCTTTGGCCGTCAGGGCCACGAGCTCAAGCGCTTTGATGCGGCGTCCGGCGACCTCCGCGACGCGCAGCTCTTCGTGAACCGCGCCATGACCCTCATGATGCCCCTCATGATGCTCGTGATGAACGTGGCCACCGTTGCCATCGTGTGGTTTGGCTCGCACGGGGTGGCCGCCGGCGCCATGCAGGCGGGAGACATGATGGCCTTCATCAGCTACGCCATGATGATCGTGATGAGCTTTCTTGTTGTCTCGATGGTTGCCGTCATCCTGCCGCGCGCCGAGGTCTCCGTTGGCCGCGTGCAGGAGGTGCTGGACGTCACCCCCGCCGTGCGCGAGCCCAAGAACCCCGTTGCTCCTGCGGAAGACGCCCCGAGCGGCAGGCTGGTCTTTGACCACGTGGGCTTCCACTACCCGGACGCCGAGGGCAACGTGGTGAGCGATGTGAGCTTTGCCACCATGCCCGGCAAGGTTACGGCAATCGTTGGCTCCACGGGCTCGGGCAAGTCGACGCTCGTGCAGCTGGTGCCGCGCCTCTACGACCCCACGGCGGGCACCATTACGCTCGACGGCGTGGACACGCGCAAGATGTCCCTCGCCGACCTGCGCTCGCGCGTGGGCTACGTGCCCCAGCAGGGCTTTCTCTTCTCGGGCACCATCGCCAGCAACGTGGCCTTTGGCACAGATGGCGCCAGCGAGAAGGACCTGCTCCGCGCCATCGACGTGGCGCAGGCCACGGAACTTGTGACCGAGAAGGAAGACGGCCTCAAAACGACAATCGCCCAGGGTGGCACCAACGTCTCTGGCGGGCAGCGCCAGCGCCTGGCCATTGCCCGCGCGCTTGCCACGCGTCCCGAGGTCCTGGTGCTGGACGACTCCTTCTCGGCGCTTGACTACGCCACGGATGCGCGGCTGCGCCAGGCGCTTGCCCGCGAGCAGGCGGACACCGCGGTCCTGGTGGTGGCGCAGCGCATCGCCACCGTCATGGGGGCCGACCAGATCATCGTGCTCGATGAGGGCCGCGTGGTGGGGCAGGGGACGCACGAGGAGCTCCTGCGCAGCTGCCCCGAGTACCTGGAGATTGCAAAGAGCCAGCTCAGCGCTAAGGAGCTTGGCCTTGCGGAGGGGGAGTAGGCATGGCCGAGAAAACACAACAGCCCCGGCAGACGCCGCGTCCGCACGGGCCAGGCAGCCGCATGGCGCCGGGCGAGAAGGCCAAGGACTTCAAGGGCACCATTCGAAAGCTCATGCACTACATGGGGCCGTATCGCGTGGGACTTGTGGCGGCGGTGGTTCTTGCCATGGCGTCGGTGGTGTTCTCGGTGGTGGGACCAAAGGTCCTGGGCAACGCAACCACCGAGGTCATCCGTGGCGTGCAGGCCGCAGCGGCCGGCACGGGCGGCATAGACTTTGGCCTCATCGAGAAGATCCTGGTGACCCTTCTCGTCATCTATGCGGCAAGCGCCGCGGCGTCTGGCCTCCAGAGCTGGATCATGACGGGCATCACGCAGAAGGTCGTGTTCCGCATGCGTGGCCAGATTGCCGACAAGATCTCCAAGGTGCCCCTCTCGTACTTCGACGGCAAGTCCATCTCTAAGGGTGACGTGCTCTCGCGCATGACCAACGACGTGGACACGTTAAGCCAGTCGCTCAACCAGGGCCTCATCCAGCTGGTGACCTCCGTCACGCAGGTGGTGGGCGTGGCCATCATGATGCTCACCATCTCGGTGCCGCTTGCGGGCGTGACCTTTGTGACGCTGCCGGTATCGGCGCTTGTCCTGGGCGTGCTCATCCGCCGCTCGCAGAAGTACTTCCGTCTACAGCAGGAGCAGCTTGGTGCCGTGAACGGGCGCGTTGAGGAGGACTTCTCGGGGCAGGTGGTGATCCAGGCGTTCAACCGCGGCGAGCGTGCCGTGGAGCGCTTTGAGGAGGAGAACGACCAGCTCTTTGAGAGTGCGTGGAAGAGCCAGTTTCTCTCGGGCCTCATGCAGCCGCTCATGAACCTTGTGGGCAACATGGGTTACGTGGGCGTGGTTGTGGTTGGCGCTGGCCTTGCCGTGACGGGCGCCATCCAGCCGGGCGACATCCAGTCCTTCATCCAGTACGTCAAGAACTTCACGCAGCCCATCACGCAGTTGGCAACGGTGTCCAACGTGCTGCAGCAGATGGCCGCCTGCGCTGAGCGCGTCTTTGAGTTCTTGGAGGCACCGGAGGAGGAAGAGACCGCGGAGCTTGACCCCGCCACGGGCGCGCCTGCCGAGGCGATTGGCCACGCCACCGGTGCCGTGGACTTCGACCACGTCTCGTTTGGCTACCTGCCGGGGCAGACAATCATCCATGACTTCTCGGCAGACGTCGAGCCTGGCCGCACGGTGGCCATCGTGGGTCCCACCGGCGCCGGCAAGACAACGCTCATGAAGCTCCTGCTTCGCTTCTACGACGTGGACGGGGGCGCGCTCCGCGTGGACGGCCACGACGTGCGCAACGTGGGACGAGAGGACCTGCGGCAGAGCTTCTCGATGGTCCTTCAGGACGCGTGGCTCTTCAAGGGTAGCATCCGCGAGAACATCCGCTTTGGGCGCCTTGACGTCACCGACGAGGAGGTGGAGGCCGCCGCGCGCTACGCGCACTGCGAGCACTTCATCAAGACGCTGCCGGGCGGCTACGACTTTGAGCTGGACGAGGGCGCAACCAACATCTCCCAGGGGCAGCGCCAGCTGCTGACCATTGCCCGCGCGGTTCTCGCCGACAGGCCCATCCTCATCTTGGACGAGGCTACCTCGAACGTGGACACGCGCACCGAGTGGCGCATCCAGCGCGCCATGGACAAGCTCATGGCCGGGCGCACGAGCTTTGTGATCGCGCACCGTCTCTCGACCATCAAGAACGCCGACGCCATCCTGGTGCTGCGCGACGGCGACGTTGTGGAGAAGGGCACGCACGAGGAGCTTCTCGCCGCGGGCGGTTTCTACGCGCAGCTGTACCAGTCGCAGTTCGAGGAGGTCGCATAGGGGGCGGGGAGAGGGACTGGGTCCCTCTCCCCGCGGGAGGAAGGTGGGTCTTGTCGGGGTGCGCTAGTGGCTGAGCGCGCTAGCGGCGGCGACGGCTGGGGCGACGGTTGCGCTCGTCACCGTCGCCGACGATGACGATGAGGCTCAGTACGCACACGATGGCGATGAAGGCGATGTGCTCGAGGACGTTCATGATGACTCCTTCCGACGCGACGCTTGGTCGTTGCTTTTCGTTGACCCTATACTCCCGCGAGCGGCTGTTTGGTGCCATCGACCAGGCTTACGGCTGTCTTACGGCTTTGTAAGCTGGGGCCTCTCGGTGGCGGTTGGTATTCTCGTCTGCGTGTTGCGCCTTGGTAATGTGACGCCGCGCCCCGGCGCCTTGTCCCGTAGAATGGACGGCGTGACACAGCTCCAGACGGGAGGATCCATGGCACTCAGCAGGGAAGACGTGCAGGGCATTGCGGACTACGCGCGCATAGCCCTCACGGACGAGGAGCTCGACGAGATGACCACCTACATGAACGAGGCGGTCGATCTTCTCGAGCCCATCCGCCAGTACGACCTCGACGGGGTCGACCCCACCTTCCACCCCATCGGCGACCTCTCCAACGTGATGGGCGAGGACATCATCGACGATTCTGTCCGAGCGCTGCCCATTGACGTGGCGCTCAAGAACGCGGGCTCTACGCGCGACCGCTACTTCCGCGTGCCCTCGATCCTGGGTACCGACGAAGACGAGGGAGGCATCGCCTAATGGCCAACATCGACCAGCTCTCCGCCGCGCGCATTGCTGCCGGCGTTGCCGCGGGGGAGTTCAGCGCAACCGAGGTGGCCAAGGCCTCCCTCGACGCCATCGATGCACGTGACGAGAAGGTCCAGGCATTCCTGCAGGTCTCGTCCGATCTTGCCCTGGCTGCAGCCGCCGAGACGGACCGCCGTCGTGCCGCGGACGAGAAGCTCGGCCCCCTGGCCGGCGTGCCCGTGGCCTTCAAGGACAACATGCACCTGGTGGGCACGCGAACGACCTGCGCCTCCAAGATGCTCGAGAACTACGAGTCAACCTTTACCGCAACGTGCGTGCGGCGCATGCTCGACGCGGGCGCCACGCCCATGGGCAAGGCCAACATGGACGAGTTCGCGTTTGGCTCGTCCACCGAGTCCTCTGCCTTCCACCGCACGAACAACCCGTGGGACACCGAGCGCGTGCCCGGCGGCTCCTCGGGCGGCTCGGCTGCTGCCGTCGCCGCCGGCGAGGTCACCATCTCGCTGGGCTCCGACACGGGTGGCTCCATCCGCCAGCCGGCAAGCCTCTGCGGCGTGGTGGGCATGAAGCCCACGTATGGCGCCGTGAGCCGCTACGGCGTGGTTGCCTTTGGCTCCTCGCTCGACCAGGTTGGCCCCTTTGGCCGTAGCGTGGAGGACGTGGCACTTGCCATGAACGCCCTCACCGCTGCCGGCCGCGATCCGTACGACTCAACGAGCCAGCCCTGCGCCGTCGACTTCCTCGAGCACCTGGAAGACCCCGTCGAGGGCATGCGCGTGGGCGTGGTGCCTGCGCTCATGGAGGCCGCCGGCCTCACGGCGGAGGTTCGCACGGCCGTGGAGGGTGCGGCGAAGGCCCTTGAGAACGCCGGTGCCGAGCTGGTCGAGGTCGACCTCCCCAACATCAAGTCCGCAATCGCCGCGTACTACGTGATCGCGCCGTGCGAGGCCTTCTCGAACCTCGCTCGCTTTGACGGCGTGCGCTACGGCTACCAGGAGGAGGGGTGCCTCTCGCTTGCCGAGCAGACGTCCAAGAGCCGCGCGCACGGCTTTGGCGAGGAGGCCAAGCGTCGCCAGATGCTGGGGGCCTACCTTCTCTCCAGCGGCGTCTACGACAAGTACTACTACCCGGCGCAGCAGGTGCGTACCCTCATCACGCAGGACTACAAGGGCGCCTATGAGCAGTGCGACGTCATTCTCATGCCCGCTTCTCCGCGCACGGCGTTTAAGTTTGGCGAGATGAGCGACCCCACGCAGATGTATGCCTCGGACATGTTCACCATCTCGAACAACATTGCCGGCAACGGTGGCATCTCGGTGCCGCTGGGCCTTGGGACAGAGTCCCACCTGCCCGTCTCGGTCCAGCTGCAGGGGCCGGCCTTCTCAGACCGCAAGCTCCTGCGCTTTGCCCGTGCCGTCGAGAAGTCCTTCTCGGCGCGCGGTGCCGTTGCGCCCGAGTTTGCCGGGAAGGGGGGTGAGCTCTAGTGAAGAAGCTCGCCGAGGTCCTGAAGGACTGGGAGGCCGTCATTGGCCTTGAGGTCCACACCGAGCTCACCACGCTCGAGACCAAGATGTTCTGCAACTGCAAGAACACGCACGACGACCCGCCCAACACCAACGTCTGCCCGGTGTGCCTGGGCATGCCGGGCGCGCTGCCGGTGCCCAACCGCGCGGCCATTCAGTCCATCGTGATGGCGGGCCTGGCCACAAACTGCCAGATCATGCGCCACTCGATGTTCTACCGCAAGCACTACTTCTATCCCGACATGGCCAAGAACTTCCAGACCACGCAAGGACCGGTGGCCTTCTGCATGCATGGGCACCTTGACCTGGAGGTTTCCGGTGAGGGCGCAGCCGAGCGTCCGGCATGGGAAGACGTGGCGGGCGACGGCGAGACGCCCATCACGCGCGAGAAGGACGGCTCCTACGTGGCGCCCATCCGCATCCTGCGCATCCACATGGAGGAGGACGCCGCCAAGATGGTGCACGTGGGCGGCGAGGAGGGCCGCATCACCGCAGCCACCGAGAGCCTCATCGACTACAACCGCTGCGGCACGCCGCTGATCGAGCTGGTCACCGAGCCCGACCTGCGCACGCCCGAGGAGGCCCGCCTCTTCATGGAGAAGCTGCAGCAGACGTTCAAGACGCTCGGCATCTCCGACTGCTCGCTGGAGAACGGCTCTATGCGCTGCGACGGCAACATCAGCCTGCGTCGCCGCGGCGAGACGCGCCTGGGCACCAAGACCGAGATGAAGAACATCAACTCGTTCAAGAGCCTGCACGACGCGCTTGAGTACGAGATCTGCCGCCAGGCCGAGGTGCTCGAGGAGGGCGGCATCATCTACCAGGAGACGCGTCACTGGGAGCCCAGTCGTCGTCGCACCGTGGTGATGCGCGTGAAGGAGACGGCGGACGACTACCGCCTGTTCCCCGACCCTGACCTGGCGCCATTCGACCTCACCGACGACTTCATCGAGGAGGCGCGCGAGAAGATCCCCGAGCTGCCGGACGCCAAGCGTGACCGCTACATGCACGACTACGGCCTGAAGCGCGCCGACGCCGCCCAGCTTGCGGGCGACCCCGCCGTTGCGGCCTTCTTCGAGGAGGCGCTCGACGGCGCGTCGTCAAAGACGGTTGCGACTATCGCCAACGTGATGGTGAACTTGGCGCCGAGCTTCGACGCGCTGACGCCCGCGCAGGTGAGGAGCATCGCCGGCCTTCTCGCCGAGGACGCCATCACCTTTGCGCAGGCGCGCGAGGTGCTCGAGGCGGTCAACGGCACCGACAAGGACCCGGAGCGCGTGGTGGACGAGCGCGGCATGCGCCAGGTGACTGACACGGCGGCGCTGGAGCCCATCGTGGACGAGGTTCTCGCACGCTGCACCGATCAGGTCCAGCAGTACCACGACGGCAACAAGAAGGTCGTGGGCTACCTGGTGGGGCAGTGCATGAAGGCGTCGAAGGGCTCGGGCAACCCCAAGCTGTTCAACAAGCTGCTTACCGCACGGCTCGAGGGGTAGGGACTGCGGCGCGCGATCTTTCGATGGTTGTGTGTCGCGCGCGTGTCGCGTGTTGCGCGTCGCCGGAAGGCCACTTTTGGTGCGAATTGCAACACTGGGCGCCCTCCGGCGACAAAACGTC
>ERZ1031347.594-NODE-594-length-15755-cov-37.771783_pt1 | contig 15755 bp, 18 predicted proteins | sample MGYA00517106_ERZ1031347 | MGnify/ENA primary metagenome ERZ1031347 (study PRJEB33719, sample SAMN04261392) | wastewater metagenome | biome: periurban shantytown; feature: human; material: feces | host: Homo sapiens | place: Peru: Lima | collected 2012-07-19 ...
TTGAGCCATGACGATTTTGGTAACTTCCTTACCTGTCCAGATCGGATGTTTAAATTCGCCTAAGATACCAGCTTGTCGAGTGATCTCATCCGTATAATCTTTAGTTAGTTTCTGTCTCAAACTTGCATCAACATTTGCACCAAATTCAATTAGATTTAAACCTATTAAAGATTTCAATAATTCTTGCCGATTAATTCGCATTGTCGCATTGTACAATATTTAATCTTTCGTTAACCTTTTTGCTAAAATCTTCATAAGTTACATTACAACCATGTTTTCTTAACTTATCAGCTTCTTCAACAATTCGTTTAGCCTCAATACCATATTCTTGAACGTCAAAGTCTTTTACCCTCTGTTTAAGTTCATTAATATCTATATTCTCTTTTATAGCTAACCTAGATAATTCAGATTCAATAGTACGATTTATGTTCAAGATTGCTCTATCATAATATTCTTTAAGCTTAGCGTTAAATTCCTCATCACTTTGGATATTTTGAATTATACAATCTCTTGTTCTTTTAGCCCTGCAACTCGGAAAAAGGGCATAAAAATAGCACCCACATTATTTATGTGAATGCTTAAGCTTTGTAAAAATTAACAATTTGACCTACATTTATTTTATCAGTTTTGTCTACTACAAATGTATTTCTATCTGAAATAGGTACACCTGTAATAGTATATGTTTCACCATTAATTTTTGCTTTATCGCCAATCCATATTTCTTCAGGCAATTCTTCGTTAGTTATTAAAACTGTGCTTTTAGGAGCTGAAAACTTATTAATAATTTCTATTTTTTTCATTTTTCAATCTCTCCTTCCAGTATTGCAAATTAGCCTTAGTTTCTAAAATTTCTTCTTTAGGTATATTATATAAATTTTTTACTGATAATAAATAATTTTGGGCTTCAATTTCAGCCTTATATCTAGAAACATTTGTTAAATCTATCTTGCCATCTCTAAATTGCTTAACATGATAAAGTTCTTCTAAAACTTCACTTATAGTTGGTTGTTTTTTAATGCTATAAGATCTTCACTTAGTGCAATGGCATTTGCCCCTTTCTTTTTTAAATAAGCTTCTGCTTCAGCGTCCTGCCAAACCTTGCCACCGTTCTTTCTGAATTCAGCTGTTAGTTTACGTTGTTTTTCTTTATTAATAGTAACTCGCTTTTCAGTATTTTTCTTTCTCTTTAATCTAGCTACTTCAGCATTACTCTTTTCATCTTTCCAATACGCAGACAGTGCACACCGACAGTTAGGATGTGCAGGCAGTGTCGGTACGTCCTTGACGCGGCAAACACCGCCGTTATGTCCGGCATACTCTGCGCACGTCCGACATGCCTTTGGCTCTGCAGTCCACTGACACCACTCAACGCCGTAGTGGTTAAAGGGCATAAAAAAAGACGGTTGGCCCGTATTGAATATTATTTGCTACTTGTCATCTTCGTTATCTTTGTCATTTGCTTTTGCAGGTCTCAGTTCTTCCGGCAAGTCTTCATCTTTTAATTCCTTACCGTATAGCTCGCTCAAAAACTTTTTTGCCATCTTCTTTCTTATACTCTTCTGAGTGCTTAAGGGGCTTTAATCGTTTAACGGCTTCAATATCACCATCATACCATCTCCTATCAGAGTAAGGCTTTTTATTCAACTTCAGTCACCTCGATAATCAAAACCAGTTTATCATTTTCACGTCTTTCAGTGTAACATTTTACCACTTTAAAAACTGTATTTTTAGAAAACGTAACTTCTTTTTCTTCGGTTTCATCGTACTTTCCTAATACTGCTCCCGATTTGCTTTTTAAGATGATAACTCTCAGATCATCGTTCGGGTCATAAATATCTGTTGAAGTAGAGAAAAAAGCCGAATCGCTTAAAACCTCTTTATTTCCAACATCAATCGCAAACTTCATGCTGTCAAAGCCTAAAACGTTACTGTAGGAACGATAAAGAGGGGGCTTGCTAGAATACTTAAGCAGTTTATCAATTGCATTATCTAAATTCGTAACTAAAGTAACCGTTGCTTCTTCAAAATCAGAAAAAAGCACCCACGTTATTTATGTGAATGCTTAACCTACATTTACTTCTGGCCATTCTGTCATTTTTTCTGACTCTTCAAACAATCTTTTATCAATATATTCATTTTCTTCAGACGTAAGAGGTTGTTCACCCTTCGGAAGAAACTCACTAATCGGGTGAAGTGTATCTTTTATTACTTTGCCATCATAGCACATTGCCTTTTCAAGCATTTCTTCAATCATAGCTTTTCGCATTTCACACCAAACCTTTCTAGCTCACCTATAACTTTATCGAAAGCCTTCTCCACGTCTAAATTATAAGGAGGGCTAATATATTCTTCAACATTTTTGTCAAAGACATGTTTTTGAAACGGTTTTTCAATTTTATACTTATAAAGATCCCCGTTGTGACAAATTATAAGTCCAAATCTATAACCTCGATATCCTGCCGCCATAAAATCCGAACCAGTTGGCGGAATATTAGTTGGGTGATTATGTAACCCTAAAGATATTGTAGCCCGGAACTTGTAATTTCCAATTTGCTTATACCAGTTACAATCCTGCCACTTGTCGTTGATGTTATCCGTACACCTTTAATATGACCATCATCTGAAAGCATTGACAATGTTTGGTAAAATTGTCTGTCCGAAATATTGAGTGTACCAGGTGAGAGAACATCTACATCCACGTCAATACCGTTTTAATAACAATATTTCAAATATGATAAAATTTTATAAGCAATTGAAAAATAGTCATTATTACTCATAATTAGCCACTCACCTTATAGTATATAACTCAATCATTCATTAACTACTTCAATTTCTTTTTTCAAATAATCGATAAACCTTTTCCTGTCCGCTGGCGTAAGCACTGAAGGAACCAATTCTTTTTCCAAATCATCAAAATAGATGTATGCATCCGTTTTGTCAAAATCAAAGCTGCTCCACTTGCCGACTAAGGCTACAATTTCTTCATGTTGTTCCTGACTATAATCATCTTTAGGTTCTAACATTGAAGACTCGTAATAGACTGACCCTATACGAAATTTTTTGTTTCTGTTTCTTTCTTCCATTCAATCACACCCCTGTTTAATACGTTGATGGTAGCTCCAAAACTGATTATATCAAATCCGGAAACAATTACAATTATATCTGCATTGTTATCTTCTTCAATTTTCTTTAATTGTGCCAATCCAACTTTTCTTAACAGTTTATTGGCTTCTTCGAAAGTGATAGTCTTAGCGTCGGAATTTAATCCGTATTCAAAAACTTTTCCATTTTCTCCTTTACGTGCATACATTCGTGCTTGTAATTTCGACTCTGAAAAATAGACCCCTCGTCCTCTAGCGGAACTTTTTGCAACAGAAATATATAATTTACCTTTTTTCAATTCCTTGTCTATATCGTCTGCGTTTAAATTTCCATCTGCACTTTGATGAATACCGCGATAAATTTTGACTCCACCGTATTCTTTTACCTGTTTTGGTAGCTGATTGTATCCCTTTTTTTCTAACAAATAATTAATGAATTTGGCCTTAACATCGTTATATGGATTTGAAGCATCTGAAAATGTTTCATTTTCAATAGACTTCGAAATGTCAATGCCGGTAGCTTTTAAAAAATCGGCATGATATTTATCTAGACATTTTCTAATTATATTTACGTCAGTTGTTAGAGTGTTATCTTTATCATCTTTCCAGTACGCAGACAGTGCACACCGACAGTTCGGATGTGCAGGCAGTGTCGGTACGTCCTTGACGCGATATACACCATCGTTATGCCTGACATACTCTGCACACGTCGGACACGCATTTGGCTTTGCCGTCCACTGACACCACTCAACACCGTAGTGGTTAAAGGGCATAAAAAAAGACGGTCGACCCGTCTTGAATATATTTGTTAATCAATAATTAACGTAAGTACACATAGGAAGCACTTCAGAAAGCGATTTACCATCTATTTTTAGATTAATCACTCCTTGGTAGCTCAAATATTCAGGGTCTTCCTTCCCCTGCTGAAAGAACAACCACTTGTCAGAATTTTCATCAGGTTCAAGAAAAAACTCCTTTTTCTTATAAACAAATGTAATTTCCATACACATGTTCATTGAATCCTTTAAGTCATCTATCGTCATACTTACGCCACCTTTCCAAATATTCCGATTCTCTTTCCGTTAGTGGAACATCTTTATTTTTATCTCTAATGTATTTTACACCATTTTTTCGGTAATTAAATGCCATTCGTGTTTATGCGGAACAATTTTATGATGTTTGGAATTGCCATGATTAGTTAAACCGAAATCGACGCTAGCATTGCCTTTTTCATCATAAAGCCTATATTGTGTTATAATACCATCTTTGCATTTTGCGATAACTGAATATGATTTAAATTTAATTGGAATTTTATTTACAGAATCTATTTTTATCGGATGATATTTCATGTATTTTTCGTCAGCCATTATTTCTTTATCTTTCCAGTATGCAGACAGTGCGCACCGGCAGTTCGGATGCGCAGGCAGTGTAGGCACGTCCTTGACGCGATATACACCATCGTTATGCCTGGCATACTCTGCACACGTCGGACACGCCTTTGGATTTGTAGTCCACTGACACCGCTCAACGCCGTAGTGGTTAAAGGGCATAAAAAAAGACGGTTGGTCCGTCTTGAATACTATTTGCTACTTGTCGTCTTCGTTATCTTTGTCATTCGTTTTTGCAGGTCTCAGTTCTCCTGGCAAATCTTCATCCTTCAATTCCTTACCGTACAGTTCACTCAAAAACTTTTTTGCCATTTTCTTATACTCTTCTGAGTGCTTAAGCGGTTTAAGGTTCATTACAGTTTCAAAATCAGCGTCGTGCCATCTTCTATCAGAATACGGTTTCTTATTCATTTTCTACCACCTCTATAATCGGAACTGATTTATTATTTGAACGTTCCTCTAAGTAGTATTTTACGACTTTATAATGATGATTTTCTAGCAAATAAAACTTCCTTTTCTCCAGTTTTATCGTATTTACCTAAAACTGCTCCTGATTTACTTTTTAGGATGATAACTCTCAAATCATCGTTCGGATCATAAACATCTGTTGAAGTAGAAAAATATCCTAAATCCTTTAATATCCCCGTATTTACTACTTTAGCGGCGAATTTTTCAACATCAAATCCTAAACCGTTACTGTAGGAACGATAAATAGGGGGTGTGCTAGAATACTTAGGCAGTTTATCAATCGCATTATCTAAATTCGTAACTAATTTTCTTTGCGCTTCACTAAGTATTTCTTTATTTCGTAAAGCGTAGTTAATTTTATAAGACTCCGATTAATTCTCCTTATAAAAAAGACGGCTATTGCTGGTCGTCTATAACTCTAAGTAGTGGCATATAATAAAAATAGCACCCACAATAATTCTGTGAATGCTTTATATAATGTTATGATCTTTTAAATATTTATCTGTTGCGGCTTCTCTTTTCTTAAATTCAAAGTTACTCTCTATTTTTTTATTAATTCTATCCAGTATTTTTCTTTCTTCTTCAGGAGACACACAATAAGTATCATCAATAGCCATCCATGTTATCATTTGTTCATCTTTCGACATAGCGGAGCACCTTCTCCTCATACAGTTTATCTGTTGCTTTTAACATCGATTCTTGCTTTGTAAATCCATCTCTTACATAGTAATTATACTATTTTTCAAACACTTTTATAATCTTTATTTATCTTAGACAAAGACATTTCAGTAACATTTCCTTTATGACCTATGATCTATCAATGTATTTCTTGCCTAACTGCAATGTTTTTATATCAGCCCATGAAGGACGACCACTTAATGGATGATTGTGAATTAAAATCACTTTATCATCATTATTTTCAATTAATTTGTACTCTTCTAGAGTTGGATTTACTTTTGATTCATCAATAGCACTCATGTTAAGGAACAATCTATTACCAGTTCTAATATCTATAGCTACTATATCTTCGCTATTAGTTCCATCTCTATGTTCCAACATTTCAAGACTTGTTTGATATAACATTTCTTTCACAGATTTTCGCAAATTCATCCTTTCAAATTTATCATGAAAAGACTTTGAATTTACTAAATCTCTATCTACAGTTAGATTATTTTTTAAATCTTTTTGAGTTATTTTTGTCGTCTCATTTTGTAATAGATACTTCTCTTCATCCACCCAGTAAGCACCCAAACCACATCTGCAGTTAGGATGAGCAGGCAGGCTAGGAACTTCATCTGCACGGTAAACACCTACTCCATAACCATTATCATTCTCAGCGATTTCTTTGCAAATATTACAAGCACTAGGCTCTGCGTGCCATTTACAGAACTTATCTAAAAGACTTAAGTTGTCGTTCAACAAAAAATACATACTGAAACGTTGCTAAACAAGCGTTTCACAACCTTGATAAAATACGAAAATAGTTTATAATACATATTGCAGGTAGAGATACGCTGTATACTCGTGGAAATCGAATTAACGTTTAAGCGGTATGTGCTACCGTCGAACCACGAGCCGCCTTTTCAGGGCGTTTTTTTATTATATTAAATGGAGCAAGTCGCTAAACCGTGCTATAATATATACAGCATTAGTGAATATACTATATTCAACAATTAGGCTGATAGTCTAGCAGGAGCGCTTTTTGTTCTGGTGTATTGCAGTACACCACCAGCCAAGCGCATTAGAGTACACCCTCAAGGATATCACCTCTAAATTAAACTTGTGCATTGGTGGCAGCCAGTGCACTTTTTTATTGTTGCGCTGTTCGCAACAATATCTCAAGCATAGACAAAGAAAATTTCAAAATAATTTACCAACAGTAATTTTTGTTGGTCACAAAAGCAGTTTGATGTTATAATAAAGACGCAAAAAAAGTCTTGTCGATTGTTCGACAAGACCTGGGCAAGTCACTTCACAGTGACGACCTTTATTATCATTTAAAAATAGTCGCCCCTGAACTTAGAGGGTTAGGGCGACTATTTTTTTCTGTCGTCAATGTACGTCAATAACGACAGCACGAAAACGCATAGCGATATGACGGCTGAAAAGATGGATATTAATCTGTCCACCGACCGCTTGTCCTTTCTCAAGTTTTTAGTAATCATAGCAATCACCTCTTTCTATCAAAAAGCACGGTTGTCACCCTGAAGCTCGTTGCTAATATATTATGCATCAAAATCATATTTTTGACAAAAAAAGCATGCCCGATAATGAGCGTGCTTTTATTATTTTAGTAGCTTCCGAGCCATCCTTGCAAGTCTGCGTTTCCGCCGCTTACGTGGTAATCGCTGTCGGAAATCGTCGGCTGAACGCTGATTTCGCCACCAGTGTTGAAACCTCTCGTCTTGGAAAGGTAACGTCTTCCGTAAAATATTGGTATCTGAATTTCTCCGTTTTCGTAACAATATTTAAGATAAGACAAAATTTTATAAGCTGCTGAAAAGTAATCGTTATTAGCTGTTAGTATCCTCCTTCTCAGAAGTTTGTAATTCTACGGGTAAATCTTCTTTGAATTCTCTGCCAAACAGCCCGCTGAAAAATTCCTTTGCATTTTTCTTATACTCTTCTGAATGCTTAAGCGGTTTAAGGTTCATTACAGTTTCAAAATCAGCGTCGTGCCATCTTCTATCAGAATACGGTTTCTTATTCATTTTCTACCACCTCTATAATCGGAACTGATTTATTATTTGAACGTTCCTCTAAGTAGTATTTTAGACTTTATAATGATGATTTTCTAGCAAATAAAACTTCCTTTTCTTCGGTTTCATCATACTTTCCTTATACAGTCCCCCTATTGCAATTTTTTGATTTCGTATTATCTTTTTAAAGTTCCTTACACAATCTCTGTACTCACGAAACAAAATAAGTCTCAATAGACTTTTTAATCAATTTGGAGCTCCAATTCTCTAAAATTGAGTGATTAAGAAGTCTCTTCAAACTTACTACACCAGAAACCGATAAGACTATTCACCACCGTTTCATGATAAAATTGTCAAATTCATTTTTTACAAAAAAACAGACTTAGTTGTTACTTTATTTCTTTAATATTACACAATTATTAAAAATGGGATTTTAAGATGAAAAAACGCTGACAAAACACTTAAAAAGAATTATATTATATTCGTGACATTCAAGTCACGACAGGAATATTTATAAGGGGGCATTATCATGACTCAAAACAAAGATGAAGCAACGAAAGAATTGCTTCGACGATTTAAGGAGTACCATTGCGAGGACTCATTGGCAGAGCTGTTTGCAAAATACAAGCCGTTGGTTATTAGGGCGATCACTTCGTTTCATTTCAGAACTTTGGATCGGGACGATTTGCTTCAAGAGGCTTATATTATCTGTTGCTCTACGGCTCTCAGCTACAATCAGACAACGACGAAAGCAACTTACGGCTGCTATTTCAAGGCTAGCTTGTATAATCGGCTGACGACGTTGAAGCGTGAAGAAACGGCTAATAAACGCATGGGAAACGTGCTGGCAGTTCCGCTCGATTCAATCTGCGGAGATGACGATTCATTTATCTCTGAAAATACTTTCAGCGAACTTGAAGCCAAAATTGCGCTTGAGCAGGTAATGGCCAAAATGCCCAGGCAAATTAACGTCTTTGGAAAGTAGCGTTTTGGTTGATTGGCTGAATACGATCTCAGTTAAAGAAACAGCAAGAAATTTAGGGATTTCCGATCAAAAGACGTATAATGCCTTGAACCGCTGCCGTAAGAAACTGTCCTCGCTTGTGGACTGGTAGCTTTTAGCTTCCTGCATCGAATAATGCTAAAGGAGTCTTGAAGAAATTTAAGGCTCTTTTTGTTTGCTGAAAAATTCAGAGTTGATTGAGCCTTTAAATTTTTGATTTCACTTTGCATCACATCCCAAAATTTTCGTAACAAAAAAGCAATCAGGACCAAACCTCTTAAGTCCTGATTGCCAAATGATGTTAATGTCTTATGCCGAACATGTCGCTTATTCGGCATGGGCAGCCGCTTTGCAAGCCTCATTGACTTTTTCAGCTGCCATGCGCCCTTCGTGGATGCCCCAAATTACAAGGCTCGGTCCACGGCGAGCATCGCCTGCGACGTAAACTTTTTCGTCATTTGTCGTATAATCGTCGTTAACCTCAGTTACGCCGAATTCATCCAAGAATTGCTTTTGTGCTCCCGTAAAGCCCATTGCCAAAAGCACAAGATCAACCGGATGCTTTTCTTCAGTTCCCGGAACGGGCTTGAAGAGTTGCGCATGACATGTCGTCACGCTTGAAACGTGCCCATCGACGCCTTCAAACCCAACTGCCGTGGTTTCATACTGAGTCAAGACGCCTTCAAATAATTCGTTGGCTTCTTCTTGACCGTATCCCGTCTTGGCAACGCGTGGCCATTGAGGCCACGGATTATCAGCCGGACGTTTTGAAGGCGGACGCCGAGTAATTTCAAGCTGCTTAACATCTGCCGCACCTTGTCTGATGGCCGTTGCAATGCAGTCGTTGCCCGTATCTCCACCGCCGATGACCATGACTTTTTTGCCTTCAAGTTCTTTGCTTGCCTTGGTCCCGTTTTTCAGAACGCTCTTTGTCGCATCAGTCAAATAGTCGACCGCAAGACGGACGCCTTCCAATTCGCGTCCGGGAACGTTCAAATCACGCGCTTGACGGGCACCAATCGCAAGAACGATTCGTTGATACTCGCGTTTCAATTCGTCTCCGGAAACGTCGACACCGACCTCGGTATTCAAAACGAATTTTACTCCGACTTCTTCCATGATTTTGACACGACGAGCAACGATTTCCTTAGGCAATTTCATATTCGGGATGCCATACATCGTCAATCCGCCCGGATGATCGTCGCGCTCATAAACGGTCACGTCATAGCCAAGTTGATTCAATCGCCATGCGCAGGCCAATCCTGCCGGACCGCTTCCGACGACTGCAACCTTGATTCCGTTGCGATGCAAAGGAATCCCGCTTTCCTTGACCCAACCGTTCGCATAAGCCGTTTCAATGATATAGCGTTCGTTGTTTCTGATTGTAATGCCCTTGCCGTTCAAAGCTTCATTACAAGCAACTTCGCAAGGCGCAGGACAAACGAGTCCGGTAAATTCCGGAAGCAGATTTGTCAAAGTCAATCTTTCAAAAGCATGCTTGTCTTCTTCACGATAGATCAGATCGTTCCACTCAGGAATCAGATTATCATTCGGGCAGCCGCTGACTGCGCGCCCACCGGAATAAAATTGACCGGCATGACAGTGAGGAACTCCGCAATTCATACAGCGTGCTGCTTGTTTTCTGCGTTCTTCGACTGAAAGAACGTTTTCCATTTCTTCAAAATCTTTGATACGTTCAGCAACCGGTCGAATCGGATTGTTGACACGCGGATATTTCATAAAACCAAATGGATCTGCCATAATTCAATTCTCCTTTTCTACTTGGATGCCGTAATAATATCGAAAGCCTTTTGTTCAAGTTGATCCTTAGGCGTGCCCTTCTTGGCGCATTCTGCCATGATCTCATTGATATGACGATATTCCTTAGGATAGACCTTGACAAAGTTTTCTTGTTCTTTCTTCCAGTTGTTCAACAGGCTCTTGGCCTTTTCGGAACCGGTAAACTTCACATGTTTTTCCAAAATTTCCTTTAAGACGGAATCGTTGCCTTTTTCATTAAGCTTGAACAACTCAATCATATCCATGTTGCAGTTGTCCTCAAGCTTCTTTTCCGGATCGTAAACATAGGCAACCCCGCCGGACATTCCAGCACCAAAGTTGCAGCCGGTTGAGCCAAGAACGACTGCAATGCCACCGGTCATGTATTCGCAACCATGGTCACCGATGCCTTCGGCAACAACCGTTGCACCGGAATTGCGAACGCAGAAACGTTCACCGGTTCGACCGTTGAAGTATGCTTCACCACCAGTAGCCCCAAAGCAGGCAACGTTTCCGACGATCGGAGCGTTGCTGTAAATCTTCTTCGCCTTGGCAGGAGCCTGAACGATTAAACGTCCGCCGCTCAATCCCTTGCCGACGTAGTCATTCGCTTCACCGATGAGTTTAAGCTCCAAGCCTTGCGGCATGAACGCACCGAAACTTTGACCGGCAACGCCTGTATATTCAAATTTAAGATGTCCGGCAGGAAGACCGTTGTTGCCGAAACGCTTGGCGATCCAGCCACCGATTCTCGTCCCGGCAGCACGATGAATATTGTTGATTGAAGACTTGAGAACAACCGCCTTCTTTTCTTGAATTGCGCTTTCCGCAAAGGCATTAAGGTCTGGCCACTCTGATTTTGGAGCAAACGGATCTTTTGATTTGCGTGAAATTCCGATCGACGTTCCGAGCAAGCGATCGAAATCAAGCGATTTTGCCTTGCCCTTGGCAACAAAACGCGGTTTCAAATGTTCCGTATGTCCAACAAGTTCATCGACCGTGCGATATCCAAGTTCAGCCATTTCTTCGCGAAGATCTTCGGCCAAGAAACGCATGCAATTTTTGATATCTTCCGGCTTGCCATTAAAGAATTTGCGCAAACGAGGATCTTGCGTAGCAACACCGGTAGGACAAGTATTTTTGCTGCAGACGCGCATCATGATGCAGCCGATTGAAACCAACACAAGCGAACCAAAACTGAATTCTTCGGCACCGAGCATGATTGCAACGGCAATGTCGCGACCCGTCATAAGCTTGCCATCAGTTTCAATCGTCGTACGCTGACGCAGATTGTTCAACGCAAGCGTCTGATGAGCTTCTGAAATTCCCATTTCCCATGGAAGTCCGGCATCGCGCACGGAAATTCGAGGAGCGGCACCCGTGCCGCCGTCATACCCTGAAATAACGACTTTGTCCGCACCGCATTTGACAACGCCCGTCGCAATCGTACCAACGCCTGTGCTTGATACAAGCTTGACAGAAACGGCAGCACTAGGATTGATCTGTTTCAAATCATAAATAAGTTGCTTCAAATCTTCAATTGAATAAATATCATGATGAGGCGGAGGAGAAATCAAACGAACACCGGGAACCGATCCGCGAACCTCAGCAACCCAAGGGAAGTTTTTAGCACCAGGAAGCTGTCCGCCTTCACCAGGCTTGGCACCTTGAGCAACTTTGATCTGGATTTCTTCAGCACTCATCAAATATTCGGCATTAACGCCAAAACGAGCTGATGCGACCTGCTTGATGCGACTGTTGATGTCGCGTCCGTCAGGCTGTTTCTTGAAACGATAACGATTTTCGCCGCCTTCACCGCAGTTGCTCTTTGCGCCGAGTTCGTTCATCGCTTGAGCGATGCATTCATGTGCTTCTTTCGAGAGCGCACCGAAACTCATGGCTCCAGCCTTGAAACGCTTGACGATTTGGCTGACTGGTTCAACTTCGCTCAAAGGAACGGAATCTCGATCTGATTCGATATTCCACATCGATCTGAGGGTGGAAGGATGCTCCAATTCCTCATCGCGCATCAATTTTGCGTATTCCTTGTAAAGCTTGTAGTCGCCCGTCTTGACCGCTTGTTGGAATTTATACATCGTCATCGGATTGAACATGTGATGTTCGCCTTCAAAACGATACTTGAAACTGCCATCCGTCGGAAGAGCATCATTTGCTTTTTCGCCAAATGCAGCTTTGTAGCGTTCAAGATACTCTTCTTCAATTTGATCAAGAGTCAACCCGCCGATACGTGAAACCGTACCGGTAAAGTATTCGTCAACGACTTCTTTTGAAATGCCGACAGCTTCGAACAATTGGGCACCCTGATAACCAACAATCGTCGAAATACCCATACGGCTCATAATTTTAATGATTCCTTTTTCAGCAGCCGAACGATAAGCTTCCTTCTTGTCAGAGAGGTCATAATAATCAAGCGTTGCGTATACGCCGTAAGGATGAATCGCAGAAGCACCATATCCCAACAACGTTGCATAATGATGCACTTCGCATGCTTCGCAAGTATCAGCAACAATTGACACCAAACCGCGTTTGCCTTTTCGAACAAGGTAATTATTCAAGCCGGAAACCGCCAGAAGAACCGGAATAACCAAATCATCACGCGTTGCACCGCGATCCGTGACAATCAAAACGTTGCATCCGGCATCAACCCTGCTTTCGGCATCACGGAACAAATCTTCAAGAGCCTGTTGCAGTCTGTGCGGACGTTCGACATTGCTGTAGCATAATGAGACCTCTCCCGTCTTGAAGCCGTCCTTGCCGTTTAAATGACGCAATCTTTCAAATTCTCCGTTAACGAGCATCGGAGAATCAAGCTTGATTTTTTTGGCATTTTCCGGAACATCTTTGCAAATATCTCCGTCAGCACCCAAGTACATTTCAGTACCGATCATCTGTTTTTCACGAATTGCATCGATCGGTGGATTCGTGACTTGCGCAAATTGTTGCTTGAAGTAAGTAAACAATGACTGCGGCTTTTCACTCAAAACAGCCAACGGTGAGTCAAATCCCATTGAAATAACAGGAACTTCGCCATTTTGCGCCATCGGAATGATGGAATCACGAATAATGTCTTCCGTATATCCATGACGACGCCAAAGAGTCTTCAATGCATGCTTAGAAAGGTGTTCAACGATATCTGCTTCTGGCAATTCATTGAGTTTGACCTGCTCGTTTTCGAGCCATTCGCCATATGGATGCTGAGTTGAATAGTATTCCTTGACTTCTTTGGTGTTGTAAAAGCGTCCCTTGGAAGTATCGACCAAGATCATTTCTCCTGGACCCAAGATTCCTTTTTCAATAATATCTTCAGGTGCAACATCGTAAACGCCTGATTCAGAAGCAGTAATCAAAAAGTTCCCTTTTACCAGACTGTATCGAGAAGGACGCAACCCGTTTCGATCCAAAATGGCACCAACTTGCGTGCCATCGGTGAAACAAAGAGCTGCCGGACCGTCCCAAGGAGCAATGAATGACGAATTGTATTCATCGAAGTCTCTTTCTTCCTTTGGAAGATTCATCTTATCGCTCCAGGCTTCAGGCATCATCATCAAAAGCGCTTGCGGAATATCACGACCATTGCGATACAAATATTCCATGCAGTTTTCCAATTTGGCAGAATCAGAGTCTTCTTCATTGTAGACTTCAATATTATGACTCTTCATCCAATTTTCAGCACGCTTCAAAGTGTTGATTTCACCGTTGTGCGCAATAAAACGGAAAGGTTGCGCACGACTCCAGCTAGGAAAAGTATTGGTTGAAAAACGAGAATGAGTCAGCGCAATCGCAGAACACATGTCAGGATCATGTAAATCAGGATAGAATTGACCGACTTGATAAGCATGAAGCATTCCCTTGTAGCAAAGAGTCTTGCTTGAAAGGCTGACAATTGCAAATTCATTTGAAGAATATGTCTTTTCAAGGTGACGTCTCAAATGATACAGACGATCTTCAAAAGGACGCCCTGCTTCGGTATCGGCCGGACGCTGAATAATGACTTGTTCAAATCCAGGCATGGCCTTTTGCGCAGTAGGTCCGCAATTTTCATAAATGTACGGAACGTTTCGCGTTGCCAAGACTTTAAATCCTGATGCCGTAATTTCTGCCGTGACTGAGCCAAGCATGGCATTTTTTTCTTGTTCTTTCTGCGGCAAGAAAAACATGCCAACAGCATAATCTCCTAGGCTCGGAAGCGTAAACTCTTGTTCTTCAGCATATTTTTGAAAAAATTTGTCAGGCATAGCAAATAAAATACCGGCACCATCGCCAGTATCAGGTTCTGAGCCAGTACCGCCGCGATGATTCATTCGACTAAGCATGACAAGTGCTCGTTCAATGAGTTCATGGCTCGGCTTACCGTCAATCTGGGTAATAAAACCCATGCCGCAAGCATCATGTTCATAGCCATGACAGTACATCGTTTTGCTTTCTTCTGTCATTTCAATCCCCCACCTCGTACAAATTCAAAGGAAAATCTTCTCACATTAAATCTTTCTAACTTATATCTAATTTAAGCGAATAAGCCCTAAAAATCAAGGCTTTTTCTTTGATTGTTCGCATATGGCCTAATATAAAGCCATTTAAAATCACTGTAAGCGTTTTTAAACGAACTAAAAAAAGAATCTAATTGAGAATTTTTCTCAATTAGATCACGTTAACCAAACTCATCTTAAATTCTTTAAGTTTTAACAGCTAATTGCTTTGATATAAAAAGAAATACGTGAAAATATCATCGGATAATTAAGCAAAATCAATATAAAATATTCTTTCGGATTTACGGCAAATGCTCTATTTTTTTCGATATGTCCGTAAACGGCAGTGATTTTGCCAAATGCAGCGCCCGATAAATCAGCGTGCCAGGATCTCAGTCAAATTTACCGCCAAACTGTTTTCGGCTATTTCCATCATGGAAGGCGACCGTCATGCATAAAAAAACCGGATTAGATTTGCGATTAATTGCAAATCACCCGGCTTTTTCGATTTGAGGCCTCGTTTTTTCCCGACCTCTTGCTTTTCGTATAGCAACGTCCTACCCTCGCAGGGGGCGATCCCCCAACTACTCTCAGCGTTACGAAGCTTGACTTCTGTGTTCGAAATGGGAACAGGTATATCCTTCGCACCATAATCACTACACTATAAATTCTTCATACCATATATCAAGGTACAAAAAAAGCGGAAGACGGGATTCGAACCCGCGACCCCCACCATGGCAAGGTGATGTTCTACCACTGAACTACTTCCGCATAATGCATGGCAACGTCCTACCCTCACAGGGGGCGATCCCCCAACTACTCTCGGCGCT
>ERZ1031347.607-NODE-607-length-15548-cov-5.463887_pt1 | contig 15548 bp, 13 predicted proteins | sample MGYA00517106_ERZ1031347 | MGnify/ENA primary metagenome ERZ1031347 (study PRJEB33719, sample SAMN04261392) | wastewater metagenome | biome: periurban shantytown; feature: human; material: feces | host: Homo sapiens | place: Peru: Lima | collected 2012-07-19 ...
GTAAGGGAGAGTTTATTATATGCTGGAAAAGAAAACCAACGGACAGAAGATACATGATTATGTGTATAGTGTAAGACCTGTTTTGAATAAGGGTGGATTGTTTGCTGATGGAAGTAAGTATTATGTCAGCCCTCAGGAGCCTGGTGTGGATCAGGAAGTGAAGGTCAGATTCAGAACGACTGCGGACAATGTGGATTCGGTCTACCTTATATATAATGAAGAGAAAGTGGCGATGACAAAGGAGAGCTCCAACAGGATATTTGATTTTTATACGGCAACTATTCCTGCGGGACTTGAGTTTATCAGATATCACTTTGAGATTCATTCGGGAAGGGTTACGTGCTTTTATGATAAGCTGGGCCCTACAAAACAGAATGATCGTGAATATGATTTCGAGATATGTCCGGGCTTTACTGTACCAGAGTGGGCAAAGGGCGCGGTTTTTTACCAGATATTTGTGGACAGGTTCTGCAATGGAGACAAGTCCAATGATGTGCAGGATAACGAGTATTCATATATAGGTTCAGGTTCAGTACAGGTGAAGGATTGGGAGCAGCGGCCGAGTACGATGGATGTGGGCCGGTTCTATGGAGGAGACCTGCAGGGCGTTATGGATAAGCTGGATTATCTGCAGGATCTGGGAGTCGATGTCATATATTTGAATCCTATATTTGTATCCCCTTCAAATCACAAGTATGACATACAGGATTATGATTACGTCGATCCACATTTTGGAAGGATCGTTGACGATGAGGGAGACTGCCTTCCTCCGGGATGCCTTGAGAACAAGCAGTCATCAAGATATATAAACAGAGTTACGAATAAGAAGAATCTCGAAGCCAGCAATCAGCTCTTTGCCGAGCTGGTGGAGGAGATACACAAGCGTGGAATGAAGGTCATCTTAGATGGAGTGTTCAACCACTGCGGTTCATTCAACAAATGGATGGACAGAGAGTGTATATATGAGAATCAGGAGGGTTATGAGAAGGGTGCATTTGTATCAAAGGACAGCCCTTACAACACCTTCTTCAAGTTTTATAATGAGAATGCATGGCCATATAATACGACGTATGATGGCTGGTGGGGGCATGATACTCTGCCAAAGCTCAACTATGAGGATTCTCCGAAGCTGGTTGAGTATATCATGAAGATCGCGAGAAAATGGGTGTCACCTCCATACAATGCAGATGGATGGAGACTTGATGTGGCTGCGGATCTGGGGCATTCCCCTGAGTACAATCACCAGTTCTGGCGGGAGTTCAGGAGAAATGTAAAAGAGGCTAATCCGAATGCCATTATTCTGGCAGAGCATTATGGCGATCCGAAGAGCTGGCTGAAGGGCGATCAATGGGATACAGTTATGAACTACGATGCGTTCATGGAGCCTATCACATGGTTCCTCTGCGGTGTTGAGAAGCACAGCGACGAGTTCCGTGGAGACCTGCTGGGTAACTATGACGCATTTAAGGGTGCGATGAATTATCATATGTCCAGATTCCTGAGGCCATCCATTGATGTGTCCATGAACGAGCTGTCAAACCACGACCATTCCAGATTCCTCACGAGAACCAACAGAAAGGTCGGAAGACTTCACACTATGGGGGCAGACGCCGCTGATCAGGGTGTGGATAAGGGAATATTCAGACAGGCTGTTGTATTCCAGATGACGTGGCCGGGCGCTCCTACTATTTACTATGGAGATGAAGCCGGTGTGTGCGGATGGACGGATCCTGACAACAGAAGAACTTATCCATGGGGACATGAGGATAAAGAGCTCATACAGTTTCACAAGGACATTATAAATATACACAAGTCATATGAGGCACTTAAGTCAGGTTCGGTATTATATCTCCACGGTGGACACAAGATACTCTGTTATGGAAGATTTACAGACAACAAGCAGGTGGTTGTCATCATGAACACCAACTATGAGGATGTTGATCTGAAACTTCATATCCGTCAGATAGGAGTGTACAACCACTCTATACTCAGAAGAGTGATGCTGACAAACGAAGAGGGGTATACCTTAGAGACTCAGGATTTTATGGTAGAGCACAACGTGCTTACAATCAAGGCTCCAAAGATGAGCGCCATGATATTGGTGAGAGCATAGCAATGCATTGATATAAAAACAGGATCATCCGTTTGCTGCGGATGATCCTGTTTTTTTAACTCCTTGGGGGGAGTGTTATGTAGTTGCGGTCCAGGGGGAAGAGTTTTGGTCTGAAGTCCTCCTTTGTCAGGTCAAATATGGAATGTGATACAAGAAAATAATATGTCTCGACAGCCTGATCCACATTTATGTTTGTGATCTCCGGGCTGTTCAGATAACCTTTTATGGCAACGGTTAATCCCATGACCAGATATTTACATATGATGAGAGGGGATAACATCGGGTTGTCCGGCAGAAGATCGGTGTCGAAGATCTTAAGGTGTTCATTGAAAAAGTTTGTAAACTGTTCTATCATCACCTGTTCAAAGCTGTTCTGCCCCGTTGTCTCGAAGAGCTTTCTGTACAGCTTTGCCTCATTTATAATATGTGTGAAGAGATACTTGATTGCTTCAAGTATCATGTTGTGCTCCAGAAGGACCTCCAGTTCTTTGGTCACTTCATTATATAGCATATAGTCCATTAGTTCGTATTTATCTTTGAAGTATCTATAGAATATAGGCCTTGATATGCCGGCGTCCTCGGCTATCATGGTTACTGTAACTTTGTCAAAAGAATTTTCATTTACAAGTTTTTTGAAACTTTTTATAATTCTGTCTTCGGTCCTTTCTTCGCTTGAATTGGCCACTTTTTAAACCTCCTGTTTTTAGTCTGTATATGGATATTCTTAAACAATTCTCAAATAATTGTGTTTATCGGATTTTATTTCATATGTTCCAATTTTGAATATGTGTTCATGCGTTTGTTACAGATTAGCATATTTGTAACAAAATGTAAACGTTTTCGTATTTTGGGTAGTTTATTTAGAAAAAAACAGGTTGTATAATCCACCACAGAATAGAAAAAGGAGATGTTGAAGCTATGTTAAAACTAGGAGAAAAGATAGTAAGTGCGAGAGTTGTAATACTGATTCTCAGCTTCGTTCTTCTCATACCAGCGGCATACGGCTATATCAAGACCAGAGTAAACTACGATATTCTGTCATATCTTCCGAAGGATATCGAGACCATGGAGGGTCAGGATATACTGGTTGACCAGTTTGGTACAGGGGCGTTCTCACTGTATGTGGTGGAGGGAATGGAAGACAAAGATATCTCTGCACTGAAAGAGAAGATTGAAAATGTTGACCATGTGTCAAAGGTTATATGGTATGACAGTTTTGCGGATCTGTCAGTCCCAAAGAGTATGCTTCCAGACAGCCTGTACGACGCATTCAATAATGATGAGAAAGATGCCACGATGATGGCCATCATATTTGATGATACTACCTCGGCAGACGAAACAATGGATGCCATAGAGGAGATCAGAAAGATATCGAATAAGCAGTGTTTTCTTTCAGGTATGTCAGCAGTTGTCGTCGATACAAAGAAGTTGTCTGAGAAAGAGACTCCGATATATGTGTTGATAGCGGTTATATTAAGCAGCATCATACTGGCGATCACGATGGATTCCATCATGATACCGGTTCTCTTCCTTGCAAGTATAGGAATGGCCATTGTATACAACCTGGGTTCGAATATATTTATGGGTCAGGTATCATACATAACAAAGGCGCTGGCTGCGGTTCTGCAGCTTGGAGTTACGATGGATTACTCCATTTTCCTGTGGCACAGCTACAAGGCACAGCAGAAGGAATACACTGACAAGAAAGAGGCTATGGCACATGCCATTGCTGAGACTGTATCATCTGTCGTGGGAAGTTCTATAACTACAGTTGCCGGTTTCGTGGCACTGTGCTTCATGAGCTTCACACTTGGACTTGACCTTGGTATCGTCATGGCAAAGGGTGTTGTACTCGGAGTTATCGCATGTGTAACTATCCTTCCATCTCTTATCCTTGTATTTGACAAGGCTATAGAGAAGACGACCCATAAAGTTATCCTTCCTGAGTTCAAGGGTGTGGGTAAATTCATAGCAAAGCATTACAGAATATTCCTTGTATTGTTCGTGATCATACTGATCCCTGCGATATACGGATATAATCATACAAAGGTTTATTACAAACTTGATTCATCGCTTCCGGACAGTCTGGAGAGCGTGCAGGCCAATAAAGAGCTGGCTGAGGCGTTCAATATGAATTCAACACATATGATACTTGTCACAAATGACCAGAGTGACAAAGATACACGAAACATGATGACGGATATCGAGAGCATAGATGGAGTTAAATTCTGTCTCGGACTCGACAGCATCATAGGTGCCGGAATCCCATCAAACTTCATTCCGTCTGAGGTCACTGAGGCGCTCAAGAGCGATGATTGGCAGTTGATACTCGTTGGCTCTGAGTATGAGGTTGCATCGGATGAGGTCAACAACCAGTGTACTGAGATCGACAATACGATCGACTCATACAATGAGAAGAACATGCTGGTCGGTGAGGCTCCTTGTACAAAGGATCTTATCAATATAACAGATAAGGACTTCGCATCAGTCAGCACGGTATCGATAGGTGCGATATTTATCATCATCCTCTGTGTATTTGGCTCAATATCACTTCCTATAGTGCTTGTTGCCGTCATAGAGTTTGCGATATTTATCAACATGGGTATTCCTTGCTTTACGGGAACTGAGATACCATTCATAGCTTCGATAGTCATCGGTACTATCCAGCTTGGTGCAACGGTTGATTATGCCATACTGATGACCACCAAATATAAGAGAAACAGACTTGGCGGATACAGAAAGTTTGATGCTGTTGCAACCGCATGTCAGGAGTCGGTACAGTCCATAGTAGTCAGTGCACTTTCATTCTTCGCTGCTACATTTGGAGTAGGTCTCTACTCAGACATAGATATGATCAGTGCGTTGTGTACACTTATGGCACGTGGAGCGCTCATAAGTATGTGCTCAGTTATACTGATGCTTCCGTCAGCATTGATGCTATTTGACAAGGTCATCATGTTCAGGTACAGGAAGAACTTGATGGATGGTCCGTCATCCCGGGATGGCAGTGACCAGGCTGCAGCCCCACAGGCATAGCAGCCACAGATATATGTAACTACGAGTTCGTAGAATCCGATAGAGGATTCCCGCTTATCACATATCGTCACCGGATTTAGCCGGTGACATAGTATAGAAAGAGGTAATAAGTATGATCAAATGGAAGAAATATATATGCGTGGCATTATCGGCCGCTATGATGGCAAGTTTGGCAACAGGTTGTGGAGACACAGCAAATGACAGTGCTTCTTCAGATAAGGAAGAGACAACAGCCGAGAGTGCTGCAGATACGCTTCAGGATGCACTTACATCACAGGTTTCTGCTTCAGATTCAACAGATGCAGATAAAGAGGAGACAGTGTATGTACTTGCAGATGCAAATGGTGATGCAAATGATGTTACAGTCAGCACATGGCTTAAGAATGCTGACGGTTCTGCGGGACTGAACGACAAGACAAATCTCACTGATATAGAGAATGTGAAGGGCTATGAGGGATATACAGACAACGGTGATGGCACTATCACATGGAATGCAGAGGGTAAGGATATCTACTATCAGGGCAAGTCGAACGAGCAGCTTCCTGTGGATGTGAAGATCACATACAAGCTGGACGGCGAAGAGATAGAGCCATCAGAGCTTGCCGGCAAGAGTGGTAAGGTGACAATAAGATTTGACTATACAAACAATACAAAGCAGACAATGAGTATAAATGGCAAGAACAATGAGGTTATCTCACCATTTGTCATGCTGTCAGGAATGATACTTCCTGTTGACAAATTCTCAAATGTTCAGGTTGAGAATGGCAAGGTCATATCAGAGGGAAGCAACCAGATAGTAGTCGGATATGCGGTTCCTGGCTTCAAGCAGTGCCTGGAGGATGGCATAAATGACAGCAAGATTCAGACCGCTCTTGACAATATAGATGTACCTGATTATGTAGAGGTATCTGCGGATGTTACTGATTTTGAGCTTGCTATGACTATGACGGTTGCAGCAAGTGATCTTCTTGGCTCAGATGCAGATGATGCTATAGATGAGGTTAAGGACAAAGCGGATATCAGTGAGCTTTCAAGCAGTGCAGATAAGCTGGGTGACTCAGCAGACCAGCTCGAGGAAGGCTCGGGCAAGATTACAAATGGTCTTGAGACTCTGAAGGACGGTACTTATTCGCTTAAGACAGGAGCTTCAACTCTTGCAGATGGAGCCGCTTCACTTGAGACATACACAAGTCAGCTCGCAGCAGGAACAAGTCAGATATCAAGTGCTATGGGAACTCTGGATGAGGGTATTAATTCTATAAAGACAGGATCGGCGGCGTTAAAGGATGGAGCGGCTACTCTTGCAACAGGGGCATCAACTCTTGATACAAGTGTGGGTACTCTTAAGAGTGGCGCAGACAAACTGAATACAGGTGCAGGCGCACTGCTTGTTGGATTTGAGGGCGATGGAAAGACGAGTGATGGAGCAGTAAAGGGGGCAAAGAATCTTTCTACAGGACTTAATACTCTTTCTACAAGCTCACAGACTCTTGCAACGGGAGCTGCTGATCTTGCAACAGGAGCGGATTCTTTAAATACAGGTATAGGAGCCCTGATATCAACTCTGACAGCACTTCCTGATACTGCGTCACAGTCTGTATACAGCGAAGCGGGAGTATCAAGTGCGGCAGAGATACAGGGCCTTATGGATCAGCTTTCACCTGCTTTGGCAATGGGAAGAGATGCTCTTGATGCAGCAAAGGGCGCAGGAAGTTACGATACCATGATGACACAGTACACAGCCCTTGCACAGGCGCAGGGAGCACTTGATGCCATAGACAACATAAAGTCGAAACTTAATTCGGCAGATAACCTGAAAGATATCAAGGATTTGACAGATGGAGCAGCAGCAGTGAAGGATGGAGCAGCAGCACTGAAGGATGGTTCAGCAGCACTCTCTGCAGGCCTTGGCACAGCAGCAACAGGAGCAGCCGATCTTTCAACAGGAATTGGAAAGCTCTACACTGGTACCAAGAGTATTTCAACAGGCCTTGGCTCACTTGCAACGGGAGCAGCCGAGCTTAAGAAAGGGTCAAAGACTTTGAGTGATGGTGCGGCAACCATATCCACAAATATGAACACTCTGTATCAGGGAAGCCTGACACTTGCAACAGGCAGTGGACAGCTCAAGACAGCCACAAGCACACTTGACAGCAGCGCAGGTCAGATCGCAACCGGAGCAAAGACTCTCAGCAGTGGAGCAGCACAGCTCAACGAAGGCTCAAAGACTTTGGATAGTGGAGCAGAAGAACTTGTATCTGGATCAAAGACACTGAGCGATGGAATGAAGCAGTTCAATGAAGATGGTATCAAGAAGATTACCAAGTTGTTTGCCGGAAATTATCAGGAAGATATAGATTACATCGAGGCTTTGTTCTCAGATGATACAAAGTATACATCATTTGGAGGAACGCTGGATGGAACTACAAGCACAGTTAAATTTATATATGAGACAGGTTCAATAAAGACAGATGCTGATGAAAAATAACGCATTGCAATGTCTTGAATTTAATACATATCTTCGTGTTGACTTTACTGTAGCCTTAGGTTATAGTATAAGCGTCCGTGAGGATAATGGTAACATTTACTATAATTTAGGAGGAATTTGAACATGTTTGATAAGGTTAAGGCGATATTCGAGGAGCAGTTAGGCGTTTCACAGGACGAGATGAAGCTTGACACAAACTTCAAGGATGATCTTGGTGTTGATTCACTTGATCTTTATGAGATTGTTATGAAGCTTGAGGATGAGTTCGACGTTGAGATCCCTGCTGAGGAGCTTGATGATGTTGCTACATTTGAGGATGTACTTAACTACCTTAAGAGCAAGGGTGTTGAGGAGTAATTATTATTAGTAATATTGCTAACTGAACAGATTGGACTGTATTTGAATACATTTGTTATTCAAAGTTGTCGTGTATCGGACATGACATAACTTTGGTAAGCCAGCCAGGACAGACTGTCCTGACTGACCATCCAGAGCTATATATGAATTCAAAGAATGATTTTTTATGGCAGATGCCTTTGTGGCATGTGCTTTTTTTATGCCCGAGGTGCGGGGCCTGCGGCGGGGTCAGGCACTTTGTCCGAGGTGGGGGCAGGCCCCTTGCCAGAGATGGGGTCAGGCACTTTGCCAGAGACGGGGGCAGGCACTTTGTCAGAGGCGGGGCATGACCCCATCGGGGATTGTGACATATCTGCACTTGCGCTTTATTCTGCGCTGTTTTATAATAGTTGGTGCTGGTGACAGCACAAATATAGCATAAGGTGGTAAAAGAAGAAATGAGCAAGATAGCGGTTATATTCCCAGGTCAGGGTGCTCAGTATGTGGGCATGGCTAAGGATTTTTATGATAACTTTGAGGACAGCAGAAAGGTGTTTGATGTGGCTGAAGAGGCTCTGGACATTGAACTTAAAAAGATTTGCTTTGAGGAGAATGATGACATCAATAAGACAGAGTATACACAGCCTGCGATGGTTGCTGCAGAGGTTGCTATATATGAGCATCTGAAGAATGCAGGACTCAAAGCTGATGTATTTGCAGGACTTTCTCTTGGCGAGTACAGTGCTCTCGTAGCGGCAGGTGCTATGACACTTGAGGATGGTATAAAGACAGTTAGAAGAAGAGGAATACTTATGCAGAATGAAGTACCTCTTGGAATGGGCGGAATGGCAGCAGTTATAGCTATGGACGCAGATAAGATCGCAGAGATATGCGAGAATACCCCGGGCAAGGTGCAGATAGCCAATTACAACTGCCCTGGACAGATCGTTATATCAGGTGAGGCAGAGGCGGTTAAAGCTGCATCTGCAGCACTGTCTGAGGCCGGTGCAAAGAGAGTTATCCCTCTTAACGTAAGTGGTCCATTCCACTCACAGATGCTTGTGCCTGCAGGTGAGAAGCTTTACGACTTCCTTCAGGATATCAAAATAGCAGATGATTTTGTACCTTACTACTGCAACGCAGATGCGGAGGAGATCACAGACGCAGCAAAGGTTAAGGAGCTCCTGAAGAGACAGGTGTACTCATCAGTAAGATGGCAGCAGACAATAGAGAACATGATAGCTGACGGCGTTGACACATTTATCGAGGTTGGCCCGGGTAAGACTCTCACAGGCTTCATGAAGAAGATCAACAGAGAGGTAAAGAGTATAAATATTGCAACTGTAGACGATTTAGCGAAATTGGAGGAACTGAATGCTTAAGGACAAGGTGGCAGTGGTAACAGGTGCCGGAAGAGGTATCGGACGTGAGATAGCAAAGACATTTGCCGGATATGGCGCAAAGGTAGTAGTAAACTTCAACGGATCAGAGGAGCGTGCAAACAGCCTGGTTGAGGAGATCAAGGCAGCAGGCGGAGAGGCTGTGGCATTCAAGGCAAATGTGGCAGATTTCGCTGAGGCTGAGGCTCTCATGAAGTTTGCAGTCGCTACATATGGAAGAATAGACATTCTCGTGAACAATGCGGGAATCACAAGAGACAATCTTGTGCTTGGCATGAAGGAGGCTGATTTCGATGATGTTATCAATATCAACCTCAAGGGTACATTCAACTGTATCAAGCATGTGTACAGAACCATGATGAAGCAGAAGTATGGACGTATCATCAATATGTCATCTGTAGTTGGTGTTGAGGGAAATGCAGGTCAGGTGAACTATGCAGCGTCCAAGGCCGGTGTTATCGGTATCACTAAGTCCATCGCCAAGGAGCTCGGAAGCCGTGGAATCACAGCAAATGCAATCGCTCCTGGATTTATCAAGACAGATATGACAGATGCTCTGTCAGACAAGGCAAAGGAGGCTATGCTTGACCATATCACAGTCAAGAGACTCGGTGAGGTTTCAGATATCGCTGAGACAGCGGCGTTCCTTGCATCAGACAAGGCATCATACATAACAGGACAGGTCATCAAAGTAGATGGCGGAATGAGCCTGTAATAATAATTCGTATAGAAGGAAAAAGAGATCGTACTTTGAAAGTCCGGTCTCTTTATTTTTACAGGGATGGGAGGATATCATATGTCTTGGCGTGAGGCATATGGTAAATAGGATATGCGTGGAGATAACATATGGATCATAGCGGCGGCCGCCTTGCTCCTGCTTTTGGTGATGAGTGCTATACAACTGGTTCTTTTAAGAAGACGGAGACAGCTAGAGAGGCAGTACAAGGAACTTGAACAGACAATCAGCGATGATGATGAGCAGTACATGCGCATCGTGGATGAAAGCCGGAATTACAGGCATATACGACATGACCTGAAGAAGCAGGAGCGGGTCATGGCGATGGCTGCTGGGGGAATCGGTATAACAAAATACACTGGAAATATTGTGCTGGATTCAGTTCTGACCCAGGAGTACAGCGACGCTGAGGCTGGCGGTATAGTTATGGACATAAATGTCCTAGATGGACTTGACATAGAACTTTCGGATAAAGAGATAGTCAGCTTATTTGCAAATCTCCTGGACAATGCCAGGGAATCCTGTGAGAGATGCAGAAAGAATGGGGGTCAGGCACCTCTCAGAATTGACATATCAATTAAGCTGCTAAACAAGGGGCCTGACCCCTCTGACCCCTTGGGTACCTGGTTGTTGATAGAGGTTGAGAACAGCAAGTCAGAAACTGAGCATGTGGATGTGGATGACATGAAGACCAGCAAGTCAGATAAGGCAAATCATGGATATGGCGTGGCAATAATATGCGACATAGTACGCAAATATAATGGGGAAATATATATGCGGGATGAGCGGGATATGTTTCGGACGGAGATCAGAATCCCATTGTAAACATATGTTTATTGCAACAGAAAATGGAGGATATGATGACAGGTGGTATTGATTGGGCGAAAGTCGTTGCGGAGATTGGAAGTGCACTCATAGTCTGTGCGGCTGTGCTTTCGTCATTGCCATATAAAAGGAAAAAGATAAGTGTAGTCGTTATGTTTGCGCTGAATCTTGGGTTTTATGTGTGTGTTCAGCACATGAAAGAGATCGGGGGCGTGGGTCTTCTCTTTGCACCATTGCTAGACATATCATTTTCATTTGTGACTATAGGACTGTTTACCAAGGGAATCATATGGAAAAACTATCTTATACTTTTCCTGACTGCCCAATGCTGCAATGTTGGTACGGTACTTGTAACTCTGATATTCAAATCGTGTGCCCAGACTATGGCTGATGCCGCTCTTGGAAATTATAGTAATGTACAGGGAATCGCCATAGCGACGGTCGCATCGGTTCTCATGACGATTCCTATGGGATGTCTGTTCAGACGATTGCTGCATCCCGAGGTGTATGACAGGGAACGGCTTTATAAGACAATTGATATAGTGCTTGTAATTGGAAATGTGGCAGAGTATTATTTCAGGATAAATTTCAGTAATTACCTCAAACTTGTAACGGATAAAGGTACTCTGATAGGTATACTCAGTCAGCTTTTCATGACAGTAGTTCTGGTGCTCACATTGAACGTGGCCGCAGGAGTATATAATAGATCAGAAAGAAAGAGAATCCAGAGAGAAAAGGCTCTGCTTGAAAGTCTGGCTGCGGAAAACTATGATCACTATCAGAAGTTGGCAAATGAGAACCGTGAACTTCAGGAACTTGGGAAAAACCACAGTGCACAGGCTGTGAGAAAATATGCTGAAAAACTTAGAAAGTATGGCCAGGAACTCAGCGGATTCCCACTGAGCGGAAATATGACCGTGGATGCCCTGTTGTGCAGATACAGCAGAGATGCGGCAAAGCATGGCGTGCAGTTTGACGCAGTTGTGGAACCACTGCTGGATATCCCTGTAAGTGAGGTGGAGCTGATATCAATATTTGAATACCTGATGCGAGCCATGTACAATGCCGTATGTGAAGAGCAAAATAGCAGGTGGATGTCAGTAAAACTGCGATTTAGAAACGGCATGATGCTCCTGATGGTGGAGGGCAACGCAAGCCAGCTAAACCGCAGCAGAGAAGACCGCCGGTGCATAAGGCTTGTCCGCGAAATGACAGAAAACCATTCCGGCGTGCTAACCCAGACCAGGGATACTGTGCAGGTCTTTATACCAAATGCGGAAATTGGATAGAATAAATGAATTTGTTGAAAATTCAACATAATAATATGTTAAATTCGAGAACTGCAAATAGTACAAGGTCAAAACGTAAAGGAGGCTTCATTATGGGAATCATGAAGAATATTAATCAGGCAGAGGTGCTGAAACTTAAAGATTAGGTAGAATACCATTCAGGACAGATAGTTCAATATGCTTCTGATGGTTGTATTCCAGTTGTAATGCGTAGCTTGAGATAAAAAGGAGGTATCTGTATGAACTCTGCTGAATTTGGACTTGTGTTTATGTCTACTTTACTGATATTTTGTGCAACGTGGTCTATACCATTTAAAAGAGATGGGATATGGATACGCCTCAGTCTCCTGCTTGTCATATTTGGACTGGAGACATGTGTGCTCCTGATCCAGAGATTTGGTGTGGCTGGGAAGTTTGCCGCAACTATATTGGAACTACTGGGGCATTTTATATTGGTTGGAATATATTGCAAGGGTATAATCTGGAAAAATTTCCTTATATTTTATATAGTTATGCAGTGTGCCAATATACTGATGGCTATCGAAACTGCGATTATTCCAAGTTTTGCTGCTACTTTCGAAGTCCTGCTTGTCAGGGCTGGTCAGGTGAATCTTTTGGCTTATGTGTTGATGACATCGGTAAAAGCAGTTGAGACATATCTGGTGGCTCATGGGTTTAGAAAGCTTATGAAGCCTGAGGTTCTATCCGGTGCAAATGTATACAGAACCATGTCGCTTATACTCTTGACATCAGTTGGTTTTTTGAGCTCGGTTGGCCATGAAATCGTAGATGAGAAAAGATTGGTGTATGCTGACAACCGTATGCTTCTGGTTGCATTCTGGATAACATTTACGATTATATGGCTGCTGGTTCTCAATCTTATAGCTTATATATACAACAGGGCTGAGAAGAAACGTGTCATGAACAGAAGGGCGCTTATAGAGAAACTGGCAGATGACAACTATAATCACTATAGGGATCTTGCAAGGTCAAATGATGAGCTGAAGATTTTGTACAGCAGAACGAATATGTTCAGAGACGTATCCGACAGGGATAAGATATATGCCGAGTATGTGAATAATCTGGAGGCAGGAGCCAGGGACAGATATGAGTTCTCTCTGAGCGGATGTCTGGCGGTGGATTCTCTGCTTTATGAATACAGCGAGAAGGCGAAGACGGTGGGAGTCAGTTTCTCTGCGGTGCTGGAACCATTTGAACGGCTTCCGATATCTATGCAGGATGCGGCAGCCATCGTGGAGTATCTCATGGAGGGCGTATTTGCTAGGGTGACAGGCGGACACAGGTCTGATGCCTGGATCATGCTGGATTGGCGAATGAGAAGAGGTATGATGATAATCGTGCTTGCGTATCATGGCGCAGAGAAGAAAAGGTTTTCAAGAAGAAATATAGAGTTTGTCAGGGATATAGTCAGCATGCATTACGGTGTGGTTCAGACGATCCGTGAGGACGAAGAAGATCAGATAAGATTGTTTATTCCGAGCCAGAATGATAACAGTAAAGAGATAGAAGATACCGGGCTGGCGGCTGTGTAGATGTCACAGCTGCTGGCTCAGTTCGTCTATATGGTTTTGCAATATACGGTTTGTATCTTCCACAGACAAGATCATGTCATACTGAGGAAGCATCTGAACGAAATCCATGATTGAACTGCAGATGGAGTATTCGCACAGCGGAATACATATCGTATTGCCGTCATTTCTGGTGAGCATGATATATGTTGTCATGGGCGGTGCAAATGATATGGTCAGGTTCAGTGACGTGCGGAGTTTATTCCTGTCGATAAGAAGAAATGTATAGTCTTCTGCGTTGGTGTTGGATTCTATGATGCGGTTTAATATGGTTATCCGGTCTGCAACGTCTGTTCTCGCAGCGAGATTATCGGGGAAACTCATAACTTTGCCATATCTGGAGAACAATTCCAGTCCCTCATATGTGAACAGGACAGTGTGATTTTCAGACTCGAGCTGTTTTATCCTTGCTAAGAGTTTGGTCTTCAAAATATCACGGTAAGGAGTATCATACATATACTTGTCAAGCATAGAAGGGGTGAAGAATTTTTCAAATGTCGGCTGTACATTTATGCACATATTGTGTTCTGGATAGGTGGCTGGTGACGAGTCCATGATCTGGTCCAGCAGCTCTGATGGGGATTGTTTGCCGTTTGTCAGAGTGTGGGATCTGGACAGTGCTGAATTGTACACGTCCAGATAGTGTTGATGGATTTCTTCATTTGCCACAAAGAATGCCTCCCTGAAATCAGGTGAGAGAAATATCACGTGGGTGTTGGTTATGATGTAATTTGGAAATGCAATCACTTCCATCTGAAAGTCATTGTGCGCTGCATAGTAATAGCGGACAGAAAAATTCCCTGTGCAGGCAGAAAAAAACGGCAGCAGATTGGCGATACACTGCAGATTGTGCATGTTGTCGTAGTTGCCGTGCAGATCCCTGACTTTGCAGAATTCTATGAGCTGTGTCGTAGTCAGGCTGCTGAATTCCTCGTTGTAGAATAGTTTGAGCAGATTTGAAATATAGGATTTGCTCATGTCGGCAAAGATGTACAGGTATGGATCTCCAAAATTCTTTACCGCATATCGGACTATGGAATATATGAAACTGGTTATCTGGAATTGATCGTGGATAAAAGCATAATCAGGTATCTCCGATACGTCGGTTATGAATGAATCTGCCTGAATAGCAGAGCTCTGACCAAGGAGATCGGCAGGAGTTTCAAGTATGTTTCTTATCTGCATATGGGTCTGGTAGCGGTCCTGACCTATCTGGTCTATGAGAAAATATTTATCAAATTCAGCTTTTTCAGATGGGGACAGGGAGAAGAAAGGGATGAGTTTTTCGTACATCTGTGTAGTGAGTTTTCTCTGCCCGGCCAGAACCTTCTGAAGAGTGGTTCTGTTTATGCCGCATATTGATGCGAGTGAATATATGGTATATCCATTTGCGTCAATATGTCTTTTGATCAAATCCTGAATCTGTTCCATGTCATACCTCCTGTTTAAAAGCCTTTTACTGATGGTTTATTATAACAAAGTTCCATAAAAGTTGTCACTATATTTGTCACACATTGAAAGCGATATTGAAACAAATATAATAAAAATATGGTTTTGATGGCAGAATTTTCTGATATGTCATGACTGCCAGATAATGAGTGGGAGATTGTATATAAAGTACGTGATTCGTGGAGCGTTTGCAGGTAAAAGGTGTTCGTGAACCTGAAGTATCCGGGGGATTTGTCATAAACCGGATGGCGCTCCACGAAGTAATTAATTAGGTTGAGGCTGCTTAA
>ERZ1031347.611-NODE-611-length-15457-cov-5.356447_pt1 | contig 15457 bp, 10 predicted proteins | sample MGYA00517106_ERZ1031347 | MGnify/ENA primary metagenome ERZ1031347 (study PRJEB33719, sample SAMN04261392) | wastewater metagenome | biome: periurban shantytown; feature: human; material: feces | host: Homo sapiens | place: Peru: Lima | collected 2012-07-19 ...
CCGCTTCCGAAATTGATTCAACCTCAAAATAAACACCGAAATGCCGTCGTTCCGCTCTGTCCGCAATTTTTTTGAGCCATGCTCCCACACTGCCCATATACGGCTTGAATCCGACAACATGCCAAACGTTTATAACGCCCGAAAATTCCTCCTCCTCCGGTTCGAGCCATTCGCGATATTGATCCCGTTCAAGCATCTTTCCCGCACATTTCGGCAGATAGATCATAAACAGCAGCACGGCCGCCAGCAGCACAGCCGCAATTGTTTTTTGAAATCCGTTCATGCCGCAGTTTATGCGCCTTTTGCCGCCTGCATTCCGCAAAAATCAAAAACCGCGAGTGTGCGTCATGCGCATTCACGGCAGTATACAACAGTTATTATTCGCTTTTTTATATTCGCAATGCGTTCTCTCCGCTCGCATATCACTCGAAAAAGCCGTTAAACTCCGGAGTGAATTCCGCGCTTGCGGATGAAAGGCTTTGCGTGTAGATGTTTTCGAATCCGAGGGAAAGTGCATAATCAACGGCCCTTTTGTATTCGCGCTTCAGGAGCCTTCTGTTAAGCGGGGGCTGAAGCTCAAACATCGGTGTATACTGGCTCATCAGTGAAATATGTGTTTCGAGAGGAAGATTGTCCCTGATAAAATCCAGCACTCCGCGTGCTTCATCCACCGAACCGGGCAGAACAAGATGGCGAACGATCATTCCGCGCTTTGCAATTCCGTTCTTATCGATCTGCAAAACCCCGCACTGACGCTGCATTTCCCGCACGGCGGCAGCGGCAGCGGAAAAGTAGTCCTCTCTTCGGCTGTATTTTTTTGCGGCGGCGGAGCTTACGTATTTCAAATCCGGAAGATAGATGTCAACAAGCCCCTCCATAAGGCGCAGAGCTTCAACCTTTTCGTAAGCATTCGTGTTGTAAACTATCGGAATGCGCAATCCCCGCATCCGTGCAAGCGGAACGGCTTTTGCAATCATGCGCACATGCGGTGCGGGAGTGACCAAATTGATATTGTTCGAACCGAGTTCCTGCAGGCGCAGCATTATGTCCGCAAGCTCCCCCGCATCCTTCACAACGCCCTTTGCAGATTGGCTGATGTCCATATTCTGGCAAAAAACGCAGCCCATATTGCAGCCCGAAAAGAAGATCGCGCCGCTGCCTTCCGCGCCGGAAATCGGCGGTTCCTCGCAGTAATGCCGCGCCGCTCTTGCAATGAGCGCGGTTTCGTACGGGTTCCTGTTTCCGAGGCTTTCCGCTGCAAATCCGCCCACACCGCATACGCCCGCATGTTCCGCACGGTTAACCCCGCACTCAAGCGGGCAAAGCCTGCATGATTTTCCGCCGTTTGCAAAAAGTCCGCAGGATTCAATGCCCTCTGTCTGCATTTTTGTTTCTTCCGATGAAATATCCGAAATAATCATTTCATTCCGTTCCGACCCCTCCGTCTCAGGCCGTCGGTTCCCCGTCCTCATTTTTATTCTCCGCCTTCTGCAAGGCGCGGTGTTTTTTCGGCGTGCTGCATTTTTCGGCCGTGAAACGGAACGCAATGATTCCGTTCTCATACTCGATATCGATTTTTTCGCCCAAAAGGTTAAGCACCTCTGAAACTATCGCAAGGCCGAGTCCGGTGCCGTCACCCGTGTGCGCATGATCCGCTTTGTAGAATCGTTCAAACAGATGCTCAAGGTCGGCAGGATCAACTTCCGCGGGATTGCTGACAACAAACTCGTAGTGATTCTTTTCCGTATTTTCGAAAAGGTTCACGCTGACAGTGCAGCCGTCCGTTCCGTGTTTTATCGCATTGTCAACCAATGCTATGAGCACCTGCTCAATGCGGTCGGCATTTGTGTACGCATAGTATTCGCCCTCGGGAGCTTCAAGCCGCACGCTTTTGCCGCGCTGTGCCGCCGCATCGTTCATCCTGTCCGCAACATCGTATGCAATTTCATAAAGTTCAACCCGTCCCTTTGAGAACGCAACGCCGCCGCTCTGAAGCCTTGAAAGTTCAAGCAGGTCGTTGATAAGGTTTGAAAGGCGTATCGATTCGCGCAGGATATAGCCGTAGTAACGTTTTCTGTCTTTTTCATCCTGCACCATTCCGTCGTTAAGCGCATCCGCAAGGCTTCGAATGGATGCAAGCGGCGTGCGCAGCTCATGGCTGACGTTTGCAACATAGTCCTTTCGCGTCTGTTCAAGTCTCTCGCTTTCGGTAACGTCCGTTATCAGCACAACCGCACCGAAAAGCGAACCGTTCTCCTCGTGAATCGGGGTTGCCGCAATGCGGAGCATCCTTTCGCCGATCGTGAAATCACAGTTGCGCACTTCGTCCGTATCAAGAGCTTCTATCGCCACGGCAGCAATTTTCGGATAACCGGCCGCCGCTGCGGGGTGAGTATTTTCCTTCCCGCCCAAAAGCTGCACGGAAGCGGAGTTGTAATGCGTGACAACGCCCGTTTTATCCACGGAAATAATGCCCTCGCCGATGCCGTCAAGCACGGTGCGCAGCCTGTTGCGCTCAACAACAAGGCTGTCAATATTGTTTTGAAGAGCTTCCGCAAGAATATTGAACGATTGCGCAAGGTGACGCGATTCGTTGCTTCCCTCTTCCTTGGCGCGAACGGTCAAGTCTCCCCCCGCCATTTGCAGCGCAACGTTTGAAACGTGCCGAATGGGCTTTGTTACCTTGCTGAATATGATAACTATCGGAATAAGCATCAAAAGTGCAATGCCGAGCATTGCAAGGCCGAGTTCCACCGCAAGCTTTGCAAGCGTGCTTTCAGCCTGTTTTGAACCGACAACAAGTATCACGGAACCGATTATATCACCCGAATCGGAATACACCGGCGTGCCGACAACAATTCCTATATCGGTTGACGGAAGAGCAATTTCTTCCCCCTGAATGACCGTTCGGAAGCAGCGGCGGACGGTTTCAACGCTTTGGTCGTACTCATCCTGTTCTGCCGTTGTAACAACCTCACCGTTAGGTTCGATTATGTAAATTGTTGCATCCGATGCGGAAAATTCGCCGAGATGCAGCATCCTCGCAAGCGTGCGTTTGTCCGTGTTTGATTCATACAGCTTTGTCACGCGCTGCGATATTGACTGCGCTTTCGGCTTCAGTTCGTCAATTTTCATTCCGGCGTACATTTCATGCCCGACAACGGAAAAAAGGCACGCAACAAGTATCACGAGCAGCACCGTGATTGCGCACACAATATAAAGAATTATTCTGAACAGGCTTGATCTTTTCATATCTCTCGGTTTCTGCGGGGCTGTGCTGAAACACGCCGCACACGCATTTCGGAAAAAACATCAGCAGGCGAACCCGCAGCGTTTCAGCCTTTCGGGTTCGCCCTGAAGTTCATTTTCATTTTTGCAAAACGGTTCAAAAGGGCAAAATCTGTCCGTTTCATTCCGTCGGCTTTTCTTCAACGAAATCGTATGCCTTCGGCGTTTCGGGCAGTTTTTTGCGTTCCTCGTTGTCCTGTCTGTCATCGGGATCGCCGTATGCCTCAAACCTGTAGCCGACACCGTAAACGGTTTTTATCTCCCATCCGCAATCGTCCGCAGACTGCAGCTTCTGGCGAATGCGCTTAATCTGAGTGTCAACGGCGCGCGTATCGCCGTAGTATTCATAGCCCCATACGATTGAAAGGATCTTTTCGCGCGAAAAAACCTTTCCGGGATGTGAGGCAAGCAGCTGAAGGATCTCGACTTCTTTCGGGGTGAGCGGCAGTCTTTCGCCGTTCAGCCTTACGTCGTAGTTATTTATATTAATTTCAAGGTTTCCGTAATGCAGAATCTTTGCGGGCTCCGTTTCCTGCATTGAATACCTGCGCAGAACGGCCTTGACCCTTGCAACAACTTCACGCGCGCTGAAGGGCTTTACAATGTAATCGTCCGCACCGAGCTCAAGCCCGAGCACGCGGTCGATCTCCTCGGATTTCGCCGTCAGCATTATAATCGGAACACTGCTGTTCTGGCGAATCTCGCGGCAAACGTCCATTCCGCTTTTTTTGGGCATCATGAGATCAAGAATAACAAGGTTCGGCTTTTTGCGGTTGAATTCTTCAATCGCCTGTTCGCCGTCAAATGCCGAAATGCACTCGAATCCCTCGTTTCTGAGGTAGACGCCGAGTGTTTCGTGAATGATATGCTGATCATCGCAAATCAGTATCTGCTGTTTGACTGACATAGTACTTTGTACGCTCCTTTGTTGGTTGGTGCATTTATATTATATTGCCTTTTAAGCAAAGTTTCAAGTACTTTTTTTATTTGACATATCGAGATGCGCACTTTGTCACAATATTCTTTTTTCGGTCAATCAGCGGCATATTCGCGGTGAATGACAAAATAGGTACATATTCTGTCAGGCAATATACACCGATAGGCAACCAAAATTGCCGCATTCGCGTGTTATAATAGGAGCATGAAAAGAATCGGGCCGGCGAACAGCCCCGCAAGGGTGCTCTGACAGGGATGCGGCGGCGGACTGTTCAACGGGTTTTACCCGCGGAGCAGCATGAACAATGTTTACTCCGAGCTCTTTTCACAGAAACTATCATTATTAATTAAAGGAGTGTAACATCATGGAAGAGAAAAGAAAAATCAGGATGCCCATCGGCGCAGCCGTTGCGTGCCTTCTCATAGTTGCCCTTTTGACCGTCGGTATCGTTGCCGGCGCCAGGTTTGTCAACAATTCGCTTTCTGCCTCACAGACCGAAAAGAACGCTTCCGTCCAAGCAACATCGGCACCTTCCGGCTCAAACGGCACCGTCGGTTCATCAGGCGACAAGACCGGCGACCTTCCTTCCGACAAGCTTTCTTACGCCGGCAGTTCGGCTCGACCCGATTCGGAATACAAAACCATTGAAAACTGCATGTCCTCCGTTGTCAGCATCGACGTCACGGCGCAGAGCGGGCACAAGAGTGTGCTTGCAGGTTCGGGCTCCGGAGTCATCATTTCGGCGGACGGCTATATCGTGACCTGCAACCATGTTGTTGAGGGCGCACAGAAAATTTTCGTCTACCTTGACAACGGCAATGACTACGAAGCAACTCTTGTCGGCACCGACAGCGTGACCGACCTTGCGGTTATCAAAATCAATGCCTACAATCTCTCTTACGCCAAATTCGGCGATTCCTCAACGCTCAGCGTCGGTGAAGACGTGTTTGCAATCGGCAACGCACTCGGCCAGCTTTCCAACACATACACACGCGGTTCCATCAGCGGCCTTGACAGGAGCATTACCATTGACAACGTGACCATGACCCTGCTCCAGACAGATGCCGCAATCAACCAGGGCAACTCCGGCGGCGGACTGTTCCGCGAATCGGACGGCACTCTCATCGGCATTGTGAATGCAAAGAGCAGCGGCAGCGGTATTGAAGGCCTTGGCTTTGCAATCCCCTCCACGCTTGCCCGTGAAGTTATCGGCAACCTTATGGACTACGGCTTTGTTGTCGGCCGTCCCTATCTCGGTGTCTCCACTCAGGATGTTTCCCTCTCCGGTTACGGATTCTTCACCAGTGCTTACACCTACCCCTGCATTGTATCCGTTGAAGACGGCAGTGCGGCTCAGCAGGCAGGACTGAAAAAGGATGATGTTATCATGGCTGTCAACGGCGAAACGGTCTCAAGCTCCGATGGACTTTACATCGCTGTCAGCAAGTTCAAAGTCGGCGACACCGTGACGCTCACCATTTTGCGCAGCAATTCGCAAATCGATGTTTCCGTAACTCTCGGCCAGCGCAGCACGGCAAAAACCGCCGAATAATGCAGTCGCTGATTATGCTTGAACAACCAAAACGCACCGCCGCACATTAAAGCGGGGTGCAATATCGAAACAACCTGCTGCGTGCAGGTTTTCAGATAAATTGTTCCGCCTTTGGGAAAGGATCCTTCCCGAAGGCGGACTTTTTTCGAGCCTTTTCCTTTCGTTTTAAAATGCAAAACTTTTGTTTCCTTTTTTCACAAAGCTCCCCGGGTCTGCGTTTTGTGCGCAGAAAGCGAAAAAAACTTAATATTCCCCGAAAAGGGGCTACCATTTCGACCTCGATGTGCTATAATGTATTTGGTGGAAGAGTTTTATTTTCCGCAAAGCTGCACAAACTGTTCTCCAAGCCGACTTTTCGGGTCCGCAAAACCTTCCGACGTTTGCGGGACGGATGCAGCGGTTCGCGGAGTTCTGTCTGCCCGCGGGGAACTGCCGTGTGATGTTCTCGCGGGCGAAAAAACCGCAAATTGTTTAAAACAGTTATAAAATTTAAAAAAATTGAAAGGTCGCTCCCCGATGCCGAACCGGTGCGGGCGGGCAGAAAAAAAATATGAAGGACGGATTCATCAAAGTTGCTGCATGTTCACCGAAAGTTGTGCTTGCAGACCCGAAAGCCAACGCCGATGCCATAATTGCCGCGCTGCACCGCGCCGCGGCACACGGGGTTCGGCTTGCCGCATTTCCCGAGCTTGCAATGACGGGCTACACCTGCGGCGACCTTTTCATGCACGAATTGCTTTTGGACAGCGTTGAAACCGAGCTTCTCCGCATCGCACGCGAAACTGCGAACCTTCGGCTTGCTGCCGTCATAGGTGCGCCGATTCGCTGCGCGGACAAGCTTTACAACTGCGCCGTTGTCATATCCCGCGGAGTGATTCTTGCCGTCGTTCCAAAAACGCACATGCCGAATTACGGCGAATTCTATGAGCTGCGGCATTTTGCCGTGCCGTCCCGCACGGAACTCGGCGCCGCCGCGCCTTATATTGATTCATTGCAGACTTTTTTCAATCCCGATGGCTGCATCTTCTCATGCACGGATTATCCCGATTTCCGTTTCGGCATTGAAATCTGCGAGGATCTTTGGGTTGCCTCCCCTCCGTCGGATAAACTTGCCGCTGCCGGCGCGCTCGTAATCGTTAACTGCTCCGCCGGAGATGAAATCATCGGCAAGGCGGATTACCGCAAGCGCATCACGGAAGTTCAATCCGCAAAAAACATTTGCGCATACCTTTATTGCGGCGCGGGTGAGGGTGAATCAACAAGCGATATGGTCTTTTCGGGGCATTGCTTTGCTTACGAAAACGGCACACTGCTTGCCGAAAAAGCACCTTTTGACTACGCGAACGATATGCTTATCACCGAAATTGATTTGGGTCGGCTGCTTTATGACAGACGCCGCGTGAACAGCTTCTGCGCGGGCAATGCTGCCCATTCCGGTCTTTTCGTTGATTTCTCTCTCGGATTCGGTTCATGCGCCCCCGCCCCGCGCGAGGATCTTCCCGAAACGGAACTTACCCGCCGCTTCCCGCGCAATCCCTTTGTTCCGCATGACGAAAACGAATTGAACGCACGCGCAAAAGATATTCTGACGATACAGGCTCTCGGGCTCAAACGCCGGCTTGAACACACTCATTCAATGAGCGCAGTCATCGGCATTTCGGGCGGACTGGATTCCGCACTTGCGCTGCTTGCTGCGGCAAAGGCATGCGACCTTATGGGCATTGACCGCAAATTTGTTCACGCCGTCACCATGCCCTGTTTCGGCACCACCGAACACACGAAACAAAATGCCGTTGCTCTTTGCAACTCCCTCGGTGTAACGCTTCACACGATTCCGATTGCGGATTCGGTGCGTTCGCATTTTCGCGACATCGGGCACGACGAAACCTGTCACAACGTTGTTTACGAAAACGCACAGGCGCGCATGCGCACCCTTGTGCTGATGGATCTTGCAAATGCGCTGAACGGCCTTGTTGTCGGCACGGGCGACCTTTCCGAGCTTGCACTCGGCTGGGCAACCTATAACGGCGACCATATGAGCATGTACGGCGTGAATGCAGGCATTCCCAAAACGCTTATCAAATATGTTGTGCGTTATTATGCGCGGCACTGCGAAAACCCTGCGCTGCACGACACCCTGACCGCAATACTTGAAACCCCGATATCTCCCGAGCTTCTTCCCGCCGATGAAAAGGGCAATATTGCTCAAAAAACAGAAGATCTTGTCGGGCCGTACGAGCTGCATGATTTCTTCCTCTATTACGTGCTGCGTTGGGGCTGCCCGCCTGCAAAGCTTTTCCGCATTGCAAAGCAGGCATTCCGCGAAAGTGAGTTTTCGAATGAAACGATTTTGAAATGGCTCAAAAACTTCTATCGCCGTTTCTTCAATCAGCAATTCAAGCGCAACTGTCTGCCCGACGGGCCGAAAGTCGGTTCCGTCTGCCTTTCCCCGCGCGGGGATTGGCGAATGCCGAGTGACGCCGCTCAAAGGCTTTGGGCGGATGAAATTCAAAAATTGAGCTGAACAAACGCGAATTAAACCGATTAATTCGGAAACGGGGTTTTGGGTGTATTTTTGGTTTTTTGTCAATCGTACCTACCGAGTAATTGAGCAATTGAGGTGTGCAGCATGAGTTACCACGCATTATACAGGCAGTACCGTCCGAGCAGGTTCTGCGAAGTTGTCGGACAGGAGCATATCACCGATGTTCTGCGCAACCAGATCCGCACCGGGCGCATTGCCCACGCTTATCTTTTCAGCGGTTCACGCGGAACGGGCAAAACAAGCACGGCGCGAATACTTGCCCGTGCCGTCAACTGTCTTGACCCGAAGGACGGCGAACCCTGCGGCAAATGCGCTGCCTGCCTTACGGACGTTTCGGAAAGCATAGACATTATCGAAATGGACGCCGCTTCAAATTCCAAAGTTGACGAAATGCGCGCGCTCCTCGAAAAGGCCGAGTTTGCTCCGATTTACCTTAAAACAAAGGTTTATATCATTGACGAAGCGCACATGCTTTCAAAAAGTGCAAACAACGCTCTTCTGAAAACTCTCGAAGAGCCGCCCGCACATGTTGTTTTCATTCTTGCAACGACCGAACCGCAGGCTCTCCCCGCAACGATACTTTCCCGCTGCCAGCGTTTTGATTTTCGCCGCCTTTCGGTTCATAATCTTGCGGCGAACACACGACGCGTACTTCATTCCGCAGGGGCGGAAATCGAAGACGAAGCGTTGATGTGCATTGCGCGTGCGGCGGACGGCGGAATGCGCGACTGTCTGAGCATTGCCGACCAGTGTCTGAGCTTTTGCGGCGACGCGGACGGCACGGAACAAAAACTTATCACTCAACAGGATGTTCTGTCCGTTCTCGGCAGCATGAATGCGGATTTTCTGTTTGATTTTGCGGATTCCGTGCTGCATTCCGACACGGCGGCGGTCATGAAAAACATCGAACAGGTTGTCTCCGGCGGGCGCGACATCGGCGTTTTCGTTCAGGATCTTTCCAACCATTTCCGCTCGCTTCTGCTTGCAAAAGTTTGCGGAAGCTGTGCGGATATTCTTGACTGCACGCAGGACACGATGGAACGCTACCTTGCACAGGCGGAATCAGCCGGCAAGGCGCGGCTCGAAAGAACGCTTGATGCTCTGATGCAGCTTCAGCCGAACCTTCGCTGGGTCACCATGCCGCGGGTTTTGCTTGAAAGCACGCTTCTTAAAGTCTGCCACCCGGATGAACAAACCGAGATGGCTGCCCTTGTTGACCGTATGGAGGAGCTTGAACGCAGGCTCAAAAGCGGCGCATTTGTTTCCGCCGAGCCAAAAGCGGCCTCTGATTCGGCTCAAAGTTCGGGCAGCCGTTCGGACAATTCGGGCAATAAAGAAGCAGGTTCCGCATCTTCCGAAAATGAAAAAGCAGCAGCCGAACCGGCGCTTCCGACGCCGCCCGTTGTTTCGAAGTGCCCGCCGCAACGCCCGAAGCGGAAGAATTGTTCCGCACATTCATGGCGGCACTGATGAAAACGGATATGATGCTCGGCATTCAGATTCAGCTTGCGGCAGCGCATTGGCTCGAAAACGAAAATCTTTTTATTTGCTTTGACAAATCAAAGCGTTCCAATTATAATTATGCAAACACACCCGAGGTGAAGGCAAAACTCCGACGCGCGGCGGGCGAAAGCATTGCGCCGCACGGAGTCGAGCTTGTGCTCAAGGACGGAAGCGTTGTTGCAAAAAAGGACGTTCCGACTGAGCTTTTCGGGGTTGAAATCACCGAAGTTTAGCAGAAAAAGTACAGCAGAAAACGTTCTGTATAACGGCATTCGGCGAAAGGTATTATTTTATTTTATATAAAGAGGTTACACAATGCAGATTCAGGCACCGAAGGGAACAAAGGATGTTCTGCCCGGCGAAAGCTATAAGTGGCAGTATATCGAAAAAGAAATGCGCGATCTATGCCGCCTGTACGGCATTAACGAATTGCGCACGCCGATAATTGAACACACCGAGCTTTTCATGCGCGGCGTCGGCGACACGACGGATATAGTTCAAAAGGAAATGTACACTTTCAAGGATAAGGGCGACCGCTCCATCACCCTCAAGCCCGAGGGCACGGCAGGCATGGTTCGCGCCTTCCTTGAAAACAGGCTCTTCAACGAGGCTCTTCCCCAAAAGATGTATTATCTCAACGCTCCGGTTTTCCGCTATGAAAAGCCGCAGGCGGGAAGGCTTCGCGAACATCATCAGTTCGGCGTTGAGTTTTTCGGTGCGTCCTCCTTTGAAGCCGATGCGGAAATCATCATGCTTGCGCTCTCCCTTCTGAGAAGGTTGGGGCTTGATGAGTTGACGCTGCACCTTAACAGCATCGGCTGCGGAAAATGCCGCCGGGAATACAACAAAGCTCTTTTTGATTATCTGAAATCGCATATCGACGGCATGTGCAAAACCTGTCAGGACAGGCTTGAGCGCAACCCCATGCGCATTCTTGACTGCAAAGAGGAACGCTGCAAGGAAATCTGCCGCAGCGCACCGCGCACGCTTGATTACCTCTGCGATGATTGCCGTGCACATTTCGAGGGACTCAAGCGCTATCTCGACACCTGCGGCGTGAAATACGTTGTCGATCCGGATATCGTCCGCGGGTTGGACTATTATACCGGCACGGTATTCGAAATTGTCTCCACCCGCATCGGCTCTCAGGGCACCGTATGCGGCGGAGGCAGATACAATAACCTCGTTGAAGAACTCGGAGGGCAATCCCTTCCCGCCGTCGGTTTCGGCATGGGCATGGAACGCTTGCTGATGGTCATGGAAAACGCAAACGCCGTCATTCCCAAGCCCAAGCCCGTGAAGGTCTATTTCGCCGCAATGGGCGAACAGCCCCGCCTTGCCGCTTTCGGCCTTGTTCAAAAGCTTCGCGAAAACGGAGTTTTTGCCGAGTTCGACCACATGGAGCGCAGCTTTAAGGCGCAATTCAAATACGCAAACAAGATTTTTGCGGAATATGTTGCAATTCTCGGCGATGACGAGCTTGCGGCAGGAGCAGCAAAAATCAAATGCATGGCGGACGGCTTTGAAACCTCCGTCAAGCTTGATGAGCTTGTTGACTATTTTGCGGACTGAAACCCGCTCTGCAAGTAAATGCGGACAATGCAAAGGGAGCTGCTGTGACAGTTCCCTTTTTTGTTGTTTTCTTTCCCGCTTTTAAAGCATGATGCATATCAGCCCGTTGCAGCCTTCGTTTACCATTCTTGTTATCGCGTCGCGCAGCTTCATCTGAACATCCGCAGGCAAGCGCGACACCTTGCCCGCCATGCCGTCCTTAACAAGGTCATAGAGCGATTTTCCGAAGATGTTCGTGCTCCATATCTCATCCGGTTTGTTTTCGAACTTGTCAACAAGGTATTCGATAAGCTCCTCGCTCTGTTCGGCGGTGCCGACAAGCGGGTTGACCTCGCTTTCGATATCAACGCGAATGATATGCAGTCCGGAAGCCTTTGCTTTCAGACGAACACCGAAACGCGAACCGTGCTGGACTATCTCCGGCTGATCCAGCTGCATTTCATCTATCTGCGGCGGAACAAGGCCGTAACCCGTTTCTTCCGCCGCCGTGAGTGCGCCCGCAATGCGGTCATATGCCTTTTTTGCCAGAACAAAATCCTTCAGCGAAGCAATAAGCTCGCTTTCGTTTTTAATATCGCAGCCGCATTCCTCGCTGAGCACACGATAAAACACATCATCATTCGGAACAAGCCGGAACACCGCACTGCCGCTGCCAAGGCTGATACGAACCTGCTCAACGGGTTTATAATCCTCCATTCCTCCGAACACCTTTTGAATCAATGCTGCATCCCGCATTTTGTTCAGGTTCGGCATTGCCGCTTTCGCCCTTTCAAGCAAAGCTTTAACAAGACAATGCTCCGTTCCGAGAGCGCGCATCCATTCGGGCATTTCAATGCAGATGCTGCCGAGAGGGAATTCCTGCAAAACGCCTTCCAGCAATGAGTCAATATCCGAAAGCTCCATTCCGAGAACATCCAGCGGCTTTACAGGCGAACCGTATTTTTCCGAAAGCTGTGCCGAAAGCTCCGCTGCCGCCTGCCCCGTTGGGTCGGAGCTGTTCAAAATGATGATATAGGGTTTTCCCGTGTTCTGCATTTCGCGCAGCACCGCCTCTTCCGCAGGCGCGTATGCTTCGCGGGAAATTCCCGTGATGCTGCCGTCCGTCAAAATGACGATGCCTATTGTTGAATGTTCCGTGATGACCTTCCGCGTGCCGAGTTCCGCGGCTTCATCAAACGGAATATCGTAATCGAACCACGGTGTTCTTACCATGCGCGGCTGCTCCCCCTCGCTGCTGCCGAGCGCACCTTCCACCATATAGCCCACGCAATCCACCATGCGCAGGCGCAGCTCAATGCCATCCTCGCCGATGGTGAGCGCGACCGCCTCGTTCGGAACAAATTTCGGTTGAGTTGTCATAACCGTTTTGCCCGAACCGCTTTGCGGCAATTCGTCCACAATTCGGGCCAGGGCATATTCGTTTTCAATCTTCGGAAGAACCATAAGGTCCATGAACCGTTTGATAAATGTCGATTTGCCCGTTCGAACGGGGCCGACGACGCCGATGTAAATATCCCCTCCGGTACGTTTTTGAATATCCCGATAAATGCCTGTGCTTGCCATAATAACCTCCGATTGCTGTTTTGCCGCTGAATCGGCTTTATCCTTTTGTGAATTGATATGAGCGGCAGCGCGGAAATATTCGCATTTGCGGCTTTTTTGTTTAATTAAAAGCCCCCTCCGCAAACAGTGCGGTGAGAGCTTTTTGCAGGTATTGAATTTTTCGAATTGCATTTACACTGCCAAAAAAACCGACGAAACCGTGCCTGTTTAAAGCAGCTTTTGTCCGTTGATAAACAACGCAAAGCTCAACCCGAGTCTGTTCGCGGCACGCATACAGAGCTTCATGCGGGTCATGAATATTTCGAAATAATCCATAATGGAGCAATACTGCGTGTCGATGGTCAGATTCAGCGAAAGAGTCGCCTTGCTGTCATCGATTCGGATATTTGATTCCGTAACGGAGTAATTTACGCGGTCGTGAATATCAAAAGTCGAGATATTGCGATTGCGCACACGGCTTCGGCGAACATCGCATTTATCCGCAAGTATCAGCGCAGCGGCAACAGCGTTTACAGGTACGCCCGTGCCCTCGTCATGGTTGCCGATCGCCGTTACGATAAGGGAAATATCCTCCGCACTCATTCCGCGCTCCTCCAAAAGCCGGAACGCAAGCAGTGCACCGCTTTGTGAATGGTCAACGCGGTTTATAAGGTTACCGATATCGTGCAGATAGCCGGCAATGCGGACAAGCTCCACTTCGTGTTCGGAATAACCGAGTGTTTCAAGGATATGCGCCGCATTTTCGCTCACCATTGTGACATGCGCAAACGAATGCTCCGTGAATCCGAGCGCAAGCAGGGATTCGTCCGCACGAATGATGTAGGTTCGGATCGAGGCATCCTCCCGCAGCTGTTTATATGTTATCGCCGTCATAAAAATCTCCCCCTTATTTTCGGTTGAAAAACGAACCGTCGGAAACTCCCGTTTGCGTTTTTTGCCGCCGGGAGTGTTCCCGATTCCGTTTGCCGCCTCAGCGCACCTTCAGTCCGCTTGCCATATCGCCCATGGTTGTAAGTGCGGAAAGGTTCTCATCCGATGCATCGCTTGCGCAAAGTATCATGCCGTGGCTTTCAATGCCGCAGATGGTCTTCGGCGCAAGATTTGCAGCAACAACCACTGTTTTGCCGATGAGCTGCTCCGGGCTGTACCATTTTTTGATGCCGGAAAGCACAATGCGCTCTTCCCCGCCCATTTGCAGCGTGCATTTGAGCAGTTTTTTGGATTTTTTAACTTCTTCGCAGGCAATGACCTTTGCAAGGCGCAGATCCAGTTTCGCAAAGTCGTCATAGCTTATCTCCGGCAGCAGCGCGGGTTCGGCGGGCTTTTCCTCGGATTTAACCTCAGATTTTGCCTCCGTGTCCGCGTTCTTCGCTTCGGGCTTTGCCTCCGCCTTCTCCTCCGCTGCCTGCTTTGGCTTCGGAAGCAGTGCCTCAAGCTGTTCAAGCTCCTTTTTGACATCGATTCGCGGGAAGAGCGCCTCTCCCTTTTTAACGATCGTGCCTTCGGGCAGCTTTCCGAATTCCGCAGCGGAATCGAACTCCTTAAGCGTTTCGTCCGCAACGCCGAGCTGTTCAAAAATCTTCGGCGCGGTGCGGGTCAGGAACGGACGCAGGCAAACGGCGACAATGCGCAGGCACTCCGCAAGGTTATAAAGCACGGTTCCGAGCCTGTCACGCTTTGCTTCATCTTTTGCCAGCAGCCACGGTGCGGTAATGTCGATATATTTGTTGCAAAGACGAACAAGTCTGAAAATCTCTGCCAAGGCCTCATTGGGGTGCAGCGCATTCATGCAGGCATCGATTTTTTCCGCAAGCGCGGCTGCTGCGGGAACGATGGTTGAATCCTCTTCCTCAACGGGCGCATCGGGCGCAGGGATAACCCCGCCGAAATACTTCTCAATCATTGCAACCGTGCGTGAAAGCAGATTGCCGAGGTCGTTTGCAAGGTCGCTGTTTATGCGCGTTATCAGCACCTCGTTGTTAAAATTGCCGTCGCTTCCGAACGGGAATTCGCTCAGCAGGAAGTAGCGAATTGCATCCACGCCGTAACGTTCGACAAGCTTGACGGGGTCAACAACGTTGCCGAGGGATTTGCTCATCTTTGTGCCGTCCAAAACAAGCCAGCCGTGGCCGTAAACCTGTTTGGGCAAAGGAAGACCGAGAGCCATCAGCATGATGGGCCACACAATGGTGTGGAAACGGATTATCTCCTTGCCGACGATGTGAACATCGCAGGGCCAGTATTTTTTGAACATTGAATCATCATCGCTCAAATAACCGAGCTTTGAAAGATAGTTCAGCACGGCATCGAACCAGACATAGATAACGTGCCTGTCGTCAAAGCTGACGGGCACACCCCATTTAAAGGTGCTGCGGCTGACGCAGAGATCCTCAAGCCCCGGAAGCAGGAAGTTGTTGAGCATCTCTTTTGCGCGGGAGGCGGGTTGAATAAATTCGGGGTGAGTCTCAATGTATTCGATGAGGCGGGGCGCATATTT
>ERZ1031347.615-NODE-615-length-15358-cov-67.376724_pt1 | contig 15358 bp, 9 predicted proteins | sample MGYA00517106_ERZ1031347 | MGnify/ENA primary metagenome ERZ1031347 (study PRJEB33719, sample SAMN04261392) | wastewater metagenome | biome: periurban shantytown; feature: human; material: feces | host: Homo sapiens | place: Peru: Lima | collected 2012-07-19 ...
ATATAGACCATAAAGATATACAAATTGTTCAAGTTATTTTTTAATGATTACTTAGTGTCTGTTCGAACTTATTCCCTAACCGGGCATAGCGGTCGTGTATGTCGAGGGTGAGAGTGAAGCCTGAATGGTGTCGCCTTTCAAGCATTTCCTTTTCCACCTCATGGAAATCGCCGTAAAGGATCATCAGGACAAAACCATTGTCGTACATGGTCTTGATTTCCGGCAAGAGTTCCATCGCGTCAATCTCCATAAGGTCACAGACAAGGAGTCCGTTCAGTATCGGATCCGCGTAGACAGCCGAAGGGAAGTCTCGGTTGATGTCCGCAAGAAGCCGCGCGAACCAGCCTAACACCTCTTCACGCCTGTCAGGATCGGCCAACGCCAACTGGCTTACGGCATGGCTGATGTAGGATTTCCGTAAATTCACTATTCCCGGCTCTTTCATGAAGTCCATCAGGGCGTCAAGCCTTTTCCCGGCAAGTTTATAAATTGTCGGAGAAAAGATTTCCACACCAAGGTCACCAATATGATAGTCATAGAATTCGTCATCCTGCCGTAGAACCTCCAACACGGCGTCAAGGCTGGAAGAGTCATTCCCGACTTCCGCAAGCAGCATCACGCAGTGGCCTATCACGCCGGAGAACGGGCCGTCCGACATCTCGTCAGGGATGCCCTCACAAGAGAGACCGATGTTGAAAAGCAGGATGTTCTCCAAATCTTTCCGAAGGCTATCCTTTGGCAGAGAGAGAATCTCGTCCAACAGGTTGTCATCGAGCCGGTCGGCGTTGTCGGGGTCACAAAGCGTCAGGAGAACGGATTGGTTCTCGACATGAAGGGCGAAAGGGTATTGAGGATGCTTGTAGGAATAGGGCCGGCTCATCTTTCCTACTTCTTCCAACCTTTTCATAATCTCATCATCCAGCACAGGATCATATTCATAATCATCAGCCTCCACATCCGGCTCGTCCCCGATCATGTAACTGAAGTCCGAACCGAGGTTGGTCCTCATCACCGGAAGGTACAGGTCGGCTTCACTCTGGTTGTGAGCGACGAGGAGATGCCTTCCGTCCTTGCCGAAATCATACTGAATCAACGGCACATCATCCGTGTCCTCCTCAAGCACATACTTCGCCAATGAGAAATCCGCACAGGGCTGGATGCCGGCCTCTTCCGCGAACGCTATCGCTCCGTACACCAGATTGTGCGCCTCGTTGTAAGAGATCTTCCTGAGAATGTATCTCTCTTTCAACGACTTGATAAAGTCCTCGTAGTCAGTCTCCTCCATCCTCACGTTGAAAAAGGCATCCTTGACCCCGAGGCAGAACTTGTCAATAAGATAAGCTCCGAAAGTCCTCTTTCCTCCTTTGTGCAGCCTTGTCACTACAACCTCGACAAGGCCGGACTCACCGACATCTTCGGTGACGAAGCACTCCCCTATTTCCAAAGACCTCGCTTTCTCCCTCACGTACTTATCAGGAGACAGGAACGTCTGCTGCCTTGCTTTTTTCTTCTTTGCCATGGCGTTTCACTGTTTGTTTTGGTAAAGATAGGCAAAATGTCCTTGTTGTCAAAACCGGCCAAGTTCTGGGCACTCTGGAGGACACTCTTGGCACTTTTGGTACTATTAGCACTCAAGGCACTCTGGACACTCTGGACACTCTTGGCGCTCTTGGTACTCTTGGCACAGAGTATAACGAGAAAGGCTGTCGCACATCTACGGAATGCGGTCGCATTGACGCTGTTGATGCGGTAACCTACTGATATGATGGCATCAAGGGGATCACTCGAAAAGATCCTTCAAGGTCACCTCGTTCTGGACCACGCCGCTATATTCATTGGGCTTCAGGCCATAGGTTGTGATGAAGACAAGGTGGATGGTCCGGCGAAGCTTGAGGGAGTCGCGGAAGGAGTTGATCTTGTTGTCCAGTTCCTGACGGTATTTTTTTGTGATTGAGAAAGGGCCTTCCCAGAATTTGATCTCGCAGAGGTCTATGACACGGTCGGCGCGGCTTATCACCATATCAATCTGAGCGCCCTCCGAGCGCCAAGACGAAGTTTCCGTCATTATGCCTTGAATGCCAAGCGCTTTCTCTATCTGAACATGATGGTACATGCACAGTCTCTCGAACGCGATTCCTGCCCAAGCATTATGAAGGGTGGTGCCGGTCTGGTAGGACCAGAAAGATTTGTCCGAAGTGCCATATTTCTTGATGAACTTGTAGTAGAAGATTGTGTAGAAGTCCGTCAGTTGATAGACCGCGTCATTTTCTTTTTTACCGAAGGCCTTATATTTCCGGATTATGTCGCAGTCATCCAAGTCAGACAGGATAGTGCTAAGGCCACCTCCGTCAGGAAGCCCTGTCGCCGCTATGACCTCTTTTCTGGTCAGGCCGGCGTTCTTGCGGCTGAGCGCCTCGATCACTTTCATATAGTCCTCGCTATTATCAAACAATGAGGCGTACAGGTTGTCGAACTCACCCTCCAGTTTGCCTTTCCTTTTGAAGAACATTTCGTCCACATTCTGCGCGAGACTTTTCCCTTTCTCAAAGAGGCTGAGATAATAAGGGATTCCGCCCATGATCATGTAACATTCCGCGATATCCTTCTCATCAAGGCTGATGCCGGCCGACTTGAAGTAGGCCTTGCACTCCGCTAGATTGAACGGTCTGAGGTAGATCTTTCCTGTCACCCTGTTATGCAGACCGCCTTTGTTCCGGAGGATCTTCTTTGTTATCCAGGATGTGGCGGAGCCGCAGACAATCAGCATCAAGTCATCCCGCGTACATCCCCAGTCATTCCAGAAGTGCTCGAGGGCCACAACCAGATCACATCGATTGGTGTACATGAACGGCAACTCGTCGATGAACACGACCTTGCGCCCATTCACCTTTGAACTTTCGATAAGCGTCTTCAAGAAGCCAAACGCTTCCATCCAGGATTTCGGGTAAGGGCAAAGGGGCGAGCCCTGTTTTTTGAGAGCCTCTCCGAAATTGACAAGTTGTGCGGCCTTGTCCTTGACCGCAAGCCCGGTCACCTTGAAAAGGAATTTATTGTCGAAGAACTGGTTCACCAGAAAAGTCTTTCCCACGCGCCGTCTTCCATAGACAACAACAAACTCTGATTTTCCGGAATCATACAACTTCCGGATTTGCCCAATCTCTGATTTTCTGCCTATTACCTTCATGATATTTATTGATAACCTTGCGCAAAGTTAAAAAAAAATCGACTTTCCGCAAGGTTTATTATGAATAACTCTGCGGTAAGTCGATAAAAAATGGGCTTACCGCAGAGTTTGCTTCAATTGGCTTATAGATGAAATATCTAACTCAACTAAACGTTCTTGGATTCGACCGTCTCCGACAAGATCATCCGTGTCGTAGATCTGCCGAACATCCGACTCTGTCGGAGGACATCCTCTACAGATAATCGCTGCCGCCGTAAGGACTGTAGATCCTTTCGACAGGCCTGACTGTTGCGCTTGTGGAATTCGTTCAGATAATGCGGTGCCATCGTTAACCTGGCGTGTTAATGTTTCTAGTCTGCTGAGCGTCTGCGTCGTAAAACCAAGATTCAATATATCCTGATTCAAAGAATCAAACAGTGATGAATCATCGGTTATCATAATCTTACAATTCCAGCATTACCTGCAAACTTACATAAAACCTGCGATTTTTACGCCCGTCCCATAAGAAAGAAACATTTTTATAGAGGAAATATAACACATTCTCCATAATAATCAAATGGATATGATCTCACACCAATCCAGGCGGCCTTCTGGAGATACCTCCGGTCTCCTCGATCCACTCAGGGAACTTCTGGAAGCCGCCGAAAGTACCACAATGAGAAAGCTCCCCTCGGATATGTGAGTATTCTCGCACACAGAACAGTGAGTTGCTGGTTATTAAGCAGACATGTTTTCAGGTGTGGAAGATTTTTCACTTTACAAATAGGCGACAGGATGCCTTGCGATGAAGGTAGCGACTTTTAGGTGTGCGAATATTCTCACACCTGGACTTGCAAGTTAGTGATTATTAGACTAATGCATTTCTAAGTGTGTGCGATTATTCACACTTGGGAGAATTAATGAGCCACAGAATGGCCTACAACGGAATCTATGACTTCTAAGTGTGCGAATATATTCATACCCAGAATAGCAAAATGGCTGTTCGTCAATGATGTAGAGTTCTAGGTGCGAATGAAAATGAAACGATGTCTCACGTTGTGTGGGAAAGCAACGTATGTGAAAGGAAAAAACGGGCGGCCTATTGTGGCCGCCCGAATTGGGAATGTGGTGGGTTATCTGGTTTTGATTAGACAACACACGTTATGTCTCAGATTACTTTCTTGTGAAGAACTCGCCGACATGCCCCTTAGGATTGCACTGGAAAACATTAGAGTAAACTCCAATGCCTTTATTACCAGTAGTGCTTACCGTGGAATGATTGAACACATTTGTGTCAGAAAGAACAACACTTATGGCACAAATCTGATTCATCGTCTTATTCAAATACTGAGTCAAAGTCTGGAATTCGACTGGTGTTTTTTCAGTTCTGTTTGTGTACATAATGGTGTTGAAGTCTTCTGAGATAGTGAACCAGAACCAAACATAATCAGGGTCACCAAGCTCCGTCTCGGCATACTGCCATGGGGAAGCCCATGCCTTGTCGGTTCTTGTCGCAATACCTGGTATATATGCTGCATATTTTCCATTCACGGCCTGTCCCGAACCATCCCTTGCATCAAGGAAGAAGCCTATACGCGCGGTTTCAGCCTCATAATTGATGTCAACGCAAGCGTCAAGTATAGTGTCAAAGAACAAACCTTTCAGACCAATGTTATTTGTATGTTCCACACCATCAACATCCTTAAGAGTCGCTGGTTTAAGCGGATCAACAAATGTCACGGACATTACCCCTGGGTCGGCTGCTTTTGCGGATGCGCCAGCACCGGCAAAAATCTTTGAGGTAAATTTCCATCCACCCTTGAAGTCCGCCGGGGCAATCTGAGTGAGCTTGAAGGATGAACCGTTCTCGAAAGTAAGAGTGGAGGTACGAGGATGGCCGGTTGTATTGGCAGTCCATGAAACCTTGCCGTCAGCGTAGGTAAGCCAGCCGTCGCCGCCGGTAGGTGTGCCGGAGGCTGATATGGCCTGACTGCCAGCGGCATCGTCAACCCACTTGTCAACCTTTTCCGAAGGAGTCACGTCACCGCAGTTGAAGGTTGCGGTAACCGGGGCGCTCTCTGCATCCCAGGAATCCACGGCGACAACAGAAACGGTGTACTGGCCGGACTCAAGGGCTCCGAAACCGTAGGTCCAGCTTGACTTCATCTCTGAGGTATTCGGATGGAGGTAGAAATCGGCGAGGATCTTCTTGGTCGCAACCACATTGCCAGCCTTGGAGAGGGTAACGATATAGTGGTGAACGAACTCATCATCCTTGCCAGCGGCGAATGTCACGGAAGCGGCATCTGTATCCTTAACATCCTTGGCCTCGATCGTACTCATTGTAGGAGCCTGGTTGGCGGCCTTGCGGGTCACGTTGTTGTACTTCGCAAGGTTCGCGCCAGCAGCGTCAGGGTATTGCATCACGTATGGCTCTCCGATGGTTCCGTTGTTGAAGAAGTCCATCTTGACAACACGCATATTGCCATTTACATCGAACTGCACCAGATAGCCTTGTGAGAAGTTGTTGGCATCGTTCATCACGGTAGGGGTGCTGCTGATGCCTTCCCAGCCAGCAGGCTCGATGGCCATATACCTTGTGGATCCACATCCGAGAGCCGTCCACTTACCCTGCCAGAGGGAACGCGGATCGTTGATCGGGAAGTGGAGGTGGCCGTGGAACGAGACAACCTGAGGATATTTCTCAAGCACGCCTGTAAGAACCCTTGTGGCCCAGTAGTTAGGCAGAGTGGAAGTCCAGACTCCGCCGTCCTCACCAAGGAGACTGCCGTAGATCGTGTTGTAGATCATAGGGTGCGTCAGCACGATCACGTACCTGTTAGGATCTGTCTTCGTGATGGCATCCAACTGCTGGTCAAGCCAAGTGATGACGTTTGGTGAATATGTGATCGGCTGGTCGCCGTTAGGAGTCACAGCGAGAATATGATAGCCTCCGATGACGCAGTGGCGAGCCTCGTAGTTGTTCCTCATCGTGTTGTCGATGTCTGTCTTGAAATAGTCATCGCCGAATGTATTGGCCATAGCGACCGACTGAGCGACAGTGCTTGGAGTCCAATCATATTTAGGATTCATGTCATGATTACCGACCGTGTAGATCATCGGAACATCAGTCGGATTGAACACTTCTTCGTAAAGAGCCTTAAAGTTTTGCGCCATTGTCACTTCCGCCTTCTGAATAAGGTCTCCCGCCACAAGGACACCATCAATGCCATTAGCATCATTCTCGGCGGCCTTGGCCTTGAGCTGGTTGAGGGCTGCGGTGAACTTATTGGCATAGGCATCGCTCGACCCCTCGATGTGCACGTCACTGATGGCGGCGAGGGAAAGGGCGATCTTGGACTCGTCAAAGACAGGCGAGAGCTCACGTGGAGCCTCGATCTCTCCGGCGTTGTAAACCTTGCCTGGCTGAGTCTCAAGTGTCTCGTAGGAGGCGATCCTGCCGATGACGTTGTCGGAGGCATCGCAGGCCACGATTGTGTAGCCGCTGTTCAAGAGAAGGTCAGGGCGGAGACCGATATGGTAGGTGCCGGCTCCGTTGACATATTTCCTGATGGAAACTGTGCTTTCAAAGTCTGGTGACGGGTTGTCAGAAAGGGTGTAATCTGCGAAAGCGATGAAGGCGTTCTTGTTGATGACCTCACCGTTGTTGCCTGAGACCCAGACATACTTGGTGTCCGGGTTAGTGACTGTCACAGAAAGAAGAGAGAACATGTTCTGGAACTTCAGAGTCATGTCGTTCTTGTCGCATCCTGCCACGGTAACGGAAGGCACCGCATCGCGGCACCTGTCCATATTGTCCGTTGACCAGTACTGCTTGAGCTTGAAGCCCTTGACTCCGCAGTCCTTGAGCATTCCGTAGAAATATTCAGCTTCTTTGAGAAGCTTTCCGGAAGAGACGAATGTGGCGGTCTTGCCGTCAGAGGTAACGTCTGTGGCCTTCATTGTCTCCTTAGAGGTGAAGTTGCCCTTCACGCTGTAGACGACAATCTCGTCTCCTGCGCTCCAGGTCGTCTTGAATCCGGCGGGAGCGTCAGGGAGTTCGGCTTTGAACTTGATCTCGGTCAGAGTCGGCTTTTCAGGTTCTTTGTCCGAACCGCCTCCGTTGTCCTCCTTCACGTTGCAGGAAAGGAAAGTCGTAGCGGAGACCAATGCCGCCAGAAAGAATATTGACATTTTTTTGATGTTCATTTTTTCGGATAGTTTAATTATTAGTTGGCATCAGCCTCGATGTAGCCCCAGACAGTAAGCTCCCAAAGGTCGAGGTAACCCTGCTTGTTCCTGGAGTTGGTGAAGACAATCGCAATGTAACGTCCTGATTCCATCGTGCAGTTCCTGCTGCCGGGGTTGTCACCCCAGTACAGCAAGGAATTACATATCGGAGTTCCGAATACTGAAGCGAAATTCTTCTCATCCGGATTGAACGGTTCGTTGCCTGTGAAAATCTGGAAGTTGAAGATGTAACGGTAGCTCGTTTTAGGGTTACGAGCCATGGAGAAAGTCTTGTAAGTAGGCTCTTTTCCGGCTTCGCAATTGGTGTCAATTGACAATATCTTAGGGAAATTATTGCCTGCGGTACTGTGCCAACGATGATTGGCATCCGCGATTCCATCGAATATCTTGTCCGGAGTATTCTCTCCCATAGTGCCGCCAGTGGTTGCGGTAACAGTCCAATCCTTGGTGTCAAGCGGATAGACAATCGGGTAGGAGGACTTTGTCCACTCCATCCAGGCCGTGTCCCTACCGTCGCTTGGAAGGAATCCGGAGCTGAACTCGAAATACTTTCCGCGCATGGCGTTAGTGAGTTTGAAGTTGACTTCCCTCGGGGTCATCCTCGGACCGAACTCGACCCATTCGCCGTCAAGATTCTTGTAGCGGAACTTGGTGGCGACCATCTCCGATGTCGATTCTGTGAGCTGGACAGTAGCTGTGGTGCCGTCAACCCAAGCGTGTTTGAACTGCCTTTCCTCATGCGTGGAGAGCCAGTTCTTACCGTATGGAGTAGCGGTCAAATCGGATTCCATTGATTTGTTGCCAAACTTGTCGAAGTTGACTATAGTGAACGTGTAGCTTCTGTCGTCAAGATTAACGATTTTCACAGAAACAGTGTCTGTGAAATCAGAGTAGTTCAAGTCGATGGAGTCAGTCTTGTTGTCCCAGTAAATTCTGGCGCTTCTGACTGACGGATCCTTCGGGACTGGCCAGAACAAGGTCACCTTGTTGAATCCGGTCTCAGACTTGACATCAGCAGCCTTGGCCGGATATATTAAGCCCCCGTCCTTGACAAATTCCTTGTAGATATCATCCTGCGAGGTGCATGAAACCAGCGCAGCCAAGGCAAATGTCGCAGCAAATATGCTTGTTTTCAATGTTTTCATATTCATCATAGTGTAGTTTGTTACCTATATTCATGAAGCACCTGACCATAAGGTGTGATCTCACCCATCTGGATCTTGAACGTGCTACCCTGATAGCCGTAGGATGCAAAAGTGTCCATGAAAACGATACGGAGGTAGCGAAGCTCATCATAGGCGTGAGGATATTCCTCATTGTTGAACTCGAAATCATTACCAGCGTTCCAATACTGGACATCATCCTGAGTTACAGTACCCACAGAGCCATCTGGCTCATAGCCGGAAGGCTTTGCCTGCTCGAAACGACCGAGGCAGAACCAAGTGTTGTCGAATCCATGCTCGTTACCTTCAACCTTCTCACCCGTCGGGTTCTTGCTACCCCAGAACTCAAACCTGCGGACCTGCGCGCCATCATAGCAGTAGTAGCTGCGTCCACGAGGAAGAGTCTGAACGTGGCTGAGTTTGGTCAAAACGCCAAGGTCAATGGTGACCCAGGCAGGCATTGGCACAGGGTTACTGTCAAAGAGGTTCGTACCCTTGCCGTTAGGGTCATTGAGATCGTCCCAAAGCTTGTCAATGCTGTAGGAAGCGGCGCTGGCGGTACAGTTATCATCCTTGATCTTGGCATCCCTGAATTTGGACTTCACAAGTTTTACTTCCTCAAGAGGAGTGATGATGGCCTTTACCGTATCAGAGACGTTACCCCACCTGTCACGAAGATAGGCCCCAAAGATGGCCTCCACAGGATCAATGTTACGCCTTGACAGGGTGATGCTCTCAGCGGCGGTGAACAAGGTTGTCACCTGCTCCCATTTCATCTGCCCTACTGGTTTGTCAAAGTCACTCAGATCGGTGTCCCTAAGGAGTACAACTGTAAGATTCTCCTTAGGGGTATTGCCGTCAATGCGCACCTTGACTCCACCAAAGGTCTGGTAAAGTGTTGCGGTTGCCAACGAGATTGCCGGCTCCAAAGGGGTTATCTCAACTTTTACAGGGGTTGACTCAACCTCATTTACATTGATCGCGGCCAATTCCACAACATGAGGTTTCGTGTCAAAAAATCCGACCACTGTAAGGCTGTCCACATAGCGGGAAATCTTGGCGTTAACCTCTTTTCCATTACGGGTGTATTTGGCGATGACACCTTTGATGTTGTCATCATCAGGGATGTTGACCTTGATGACCGCACCACCACTGATGCTCCTCACGCTCGCAACAGATATAGGACTCGGAGCGGGAATATTCTCGTCCTTCTGATCTATTCTCCCGAAATCGTTCGCTCCGTCGTTGCATGCCGCAAAAAGCAGAACGGAACAGAGAATGGAGAATGTTGTTTTAAGTATGTGATTCATTCTTTATGACATTAAAATAATTACCAACCCAGATTCTGAACAAGATTAGGGTTTCTCTCAATGTAGTAAGTGTAGATTGGCCAGAAATAGTCCCTGAGACCGAAGTTCTGGTTCGCAATCAACGTCTTCTGATAGTAGTCCTTTGGAGCAGGAGCCGACACACGGAAGCCGTAAATACCCTTCTGGTACTCTGTTGACGCCTCCTTCCAGCGGCGGAGATCCCAGTATCTCTGGCTCTCGAACGACAACTCGATCAAACGCTCTCGATGGATGATCTCACGCATTCCTGCCTGTGACTTGTAAAGGTCTGGCCGAGTGCTGAAATTATCCCAAGACTCCTTTACGCTCGGGATACCAGCGCGTTCACGCACTGCATCAAGCGCATTGAAAAGCTCTTCACTGTAAGCCCCATTCGGACCCTCAACCTCATTAATAGCCTCGGCATAAAGCAGATAGAGGTCCGACAGGCGGATCATCGGCCAAGGGAACCAATAAGCGGAACAAGATGCATAAGAAGCATTCCCGGACCAGATTAGCCTGTACGGAGCAAGCTTTTTAGCGAAATAGCCTGTCACAGGACCGGCCTCCTTGTTGTTTGTCTTTCCGTTTGAGGAACCTCCGCGGGCCTCAAGCGTATGAACGTCTTCCGGCTGCAAGTCGTTGTAGTTACCAAGAGCGCCAAGCCACTTACCACCATCGAATCCAAGATCAGCATAGAATCTTGGTTCGCGGTCAAAATTAAGCTGAACAGTCTGGTAGCCTTGCTTGATGTAATACTTGTGCGCGGCATCTCCGGATCTAAGCTGGAATTGATCGACACTTGCAAATTCCTTATCGTAATTGATAGGAAGTCCGTTTTTCGTGTAGAACTCCTCGGCTATCTTAAGAGGAACTCCAACAAAATCAGTACCGCCGATACCTCCGAGTTTCGCGCCATTGGCGTCCATTTGGAGAATAGGCACGCACCATTGCTGGAAAGAAACCGAGGACATCTGGGTGTTTCCCCAGATAAGTTCACTGTTCCACCTCTCGCAGAAAGCATTGCGAATGGTAAGGTCAGTCACGAGAGTGTCGCACATTCTGTATTCCTGACGCACATAAGTCTTGTCATACAGTTTAATGTTGGCCTCTTCACAGACTTCAAGGGCATCCTCACAAGCCTCAAGAGCGTCTTCCCAGCGCTTAAGTTTTTCAGCATCTGATTTGGCTGGGAAAAGTCTCGTGCCACGTCCATCTACTAAAGAAGCCTGCTCGTCATTGCCGTTGAACAGAGGACTGGCCGCATACACTGCAACCTTTGCCTTAAGAGATGCGCAGACAGGCTTGGTGATACGTCCGTACTCATCCTGAGACGGGTTCACAAGAGGAAGATAAGGCTCAGCCTCATCAAGAAGATCGATTACAAAATCGAAACAATCATCGATGTTGTCACGATAAACACGTACTTCCTCGACTGAAGAGTCGATCGGAAGACTCTCGCGGATCACAGGGATAGGTCCCCACTTACGGATAAGATTGAAATGATAATAGGCCTTGAGGAATGAAGCCTCGGCTTTCCACTGAGCCTTTTCATCTTCAGTCATATCCGGAACTCGGTCGATGTTCTCGACAAGTATGTCGCAGCAACGGATTCCCTCGTACATACTCTTCCAGTCGCTGTTGTAGCAGATAGCCGCACTCTGGAGACCCTTCGCGATCGGGAATGAAGCCTTGTTCTTGTCGTACATATACGAAGTTACACGGCTGTCCAGATCCCAAAGATCATCTCCGGTAAGCATTCCGCTGTCATCGCCGGCCTGACCGTCCTTGGTCATGTACGAATAGCATGTGGCCAGATACCTGATGGCAGTAGATCTAAGGTTGAAGGCGGTCTCGATGGATGCCAGCCCGTCATCAGGGACAACATCAAGGAAACTGTTGCAGCCATTGACCATAGGCAGAGAAGCCACCACTAACAGAGATATTGTAATATTCTTAAATAACTTTTTCATAATTCGCGTACATTATTTGGTGTCAAGCGTAACATTCACACCAAAGTTGAATGTCCTCTGAATAGGGTAATTAAGGCCGTTTCCGGCAAGCTCAGGATCCCAAAGCTTGAATTTGCTCCAGCAGAAGAGGTTGTTACCCTGGAAGTAGACACGAAGGCTATTGATGTGAAGCTTGCGTGTCAACTTCTGCGGAAGTGTATAACCAAGTTCCAGCTGCTTCAGACGAAGGAAAGAGCCATCCCTCATCCACCAGGTGCTGGTGGCGGTGTTGTTCTTGTTCTCGTAGGCGCTATATCGCGGATAAAGAGCATAGATGTCACGGTTATCCTCGCTCCAATGGCTGTCGGAATAAGCCTTGAGCAACTGAGTGCTGTTCACGAACGGAGCGGTACCGTACCTGTTGTTCTTGGTGTCGTACCTTGCGGATGCATCAATCCAGAAAGACTCACGGCCTAGTCCCTGGAAGAACACTGAAAGGTCTACGCCCTTGTAACCAAGGGACACGCCAAATCCATAGATGATCTCAGGAGATGTAGGGTAGCCGATAGGTACCATGTCGGCAGTCGTGATCTTACCGTCACCGTTGACATCGGTGTACTTAATGTCACCTCCTCCGTACTGCGAACCGAACGAAGTCTGGTCAGGGCTGTTGGCCGCCTCTTCGTCATCGATGAAAAGACGCTCGGCAATGTAGCCCCAAGTCTGCTTGATGGAGTAGCCGGCATGCTGACGATACTTCTCAGGATACGTAGGCTCCTCATAAACATCATACTTACCGGTGGACCAAGTGAAGTTGGCTCTTGCGGATGTCCAGAAATCCTTATTCCAAACCTTCTGATACTCTGCCTGAAGATCGACACCATGAGCTCTCGCCTCACCGATGTTGGCGGAGATCCCAGCCTGAAGACCCATTGTCTCAGGAACGTCCGCACGTGTCATGAAAATGTCCTTACGCCTCTCGGTGAAGTACTCGGCAATGAGGTCGAAGTTGTCGAAAAGGCCAAGTTCCACGGCATAGTTGGTCTTATATGACCTTTCCCACGTGATTGCCTCGTTGGCGTAACGAACCACATCAATACCTTTGTAAGTGTGACCGCGAAGCTCACCAAAAGATGCCGCTAGATTCTTACTCTCCATATTCATTTCAGAAAGGTAGTAGAAACGGTTCTTCTCGCTGCCGATCTTGTCGTTTCCGACGAGACCGTAGGAAACACGGAATTTGAGATTATCCACAGTCTTCTTCAAAGACTTGAACCAAGGTTCATTGGACATCACCCAAGCAGCACCTGCTGAAGGGAAGAATCCCCAGCGGTGGGATTTGTGGAAACGCTCCGAGCCATTGTAGCCAAAGTTGAACTCTGTGAAATACCTTTTGTCCCAACCGTAGGTGAAACGCCCTGAAAGACCGGCGTTACGCGAAGGAAGGGAAAGCTGGAGGGATCCCGCATTCGCTCTTCGAGACTCATAGGCCGTGAGAACCAACAGACCGGTCACCTCACTGCGTCCGAAGTCCCTGGCATAGTTAAGGCGGGTTTCCGAGTACAATGTGTTCTGAACAGTCTTGTTGCCCTCATTGTAAGTGAGATAGTCAGTACCGTTGTCATTGATACGTGCAAGGTGGTACTCCCCCGTGTAGGAATCGTAGGTGTTGAGCGTGTACCAATAAGGACTGAACTGACGGTTGACGCTGAAGTCGGAAAGACGGGTCAGGTTGAACAACGTCATCGCGCTGAGCCCCTTTGTGATAAAATCAAGGTTCTGGTTGACCTCTACGGCAGCGATCATCTGGGAACGCTGATAGTCCCTGTAACCTTTCACCATGTTGGCGTAAGGGTTGGTGTACTGTCCCTGGTCATAGTTACCGAACATGATGTGTTTGATGCCAATGTGCTCATCGTCCATAGGGTAGTACGCCGGGAAGAGAACAGGATCTGAGTGGACAACATCCACATAGACCTTGTTACCTCCGTCAAGCGGTCCGCGGTAGTCGGTGAAGTTACCGGTAAGGCGGATAGCCAGCTTCGTGGTAGGGGTCACATTGATGTCGATGTTGGAACGCAAGGTGTAGGTTTTCTGGTCGATGTTGTTGTTGAAACTATTCCTCTTATCGACGTTCAGGATACCAGTGTCCTCGGTGAACGCGCCGGACACATAATAGGTCGCAACCTTGCCTCCACCGCGAACGGAAACGTTTGCGCGGTATGCCGTGGAATAATCCTTGAAGAGCATCTTGTACCAGTCGTTGGCAGGGTAGATGTATGGATTCGCACCCGGTTTACCGGTGTTCTCGATCTTGTCGTAAGAGTACATCAGGTCTCCAAGAGGGTCGCGGGTCGAGATGGCCTCGTTGTAGGACTTCATGTATGTGATCGGATCAGCAAGGTCAACAACATCTGTCGGCTGTGAGATCGAAGTCTCGACACGGGCGAAGATCTTCGCCGGGCCTTCCTGGCCGCGCTTGGTGGTCACAAAGATCACACCGTTGGCTCCGCGGGCTCCGTAGAGGGCCGTCGCCGTGGCGTCCTTCATGATCGAGAAGCTCTCGATGTCGTCCGGCTGAAGGCGGGCGAGGTCTGTGGAGGTAAGCTCGATGTTGTCAATGAGGATCAAAGGACTGGTGTTCGCGCCGAACGTGGTGATACCACGCACGAAGAAGTCGGCGTTGTCCTGTCCAGGCTCACCAGAGCGCTGATAGGCGATAACACCCGCGACATTTCCGGCGAGAGCTGTTGTCAAGTTGCTAGAAGGCACCTTGAGGGTTCCGACATCAACTGTCGTGATGGCGGCAACCGTGCTTTCTTTCCTCTGCTTACCAAAGGCAACGATGGTTACCTCGTCAAGTTCGTTGGCTGCATTTTTCAGCTTAACGATGAAGTTGGTCATACTTCCGACCTCCAAAATCTGAGTTTCTTTTCCAAGACACTCAAACTTAAGTTTGTCAGTCGGCTTGACTCCGGACAGTTCGAAGGAACCGTCAAGGTCAGTCATCACACCCTTAGTGGATCCGACGACCGACACTGTCGCTCCCGGCATGGTCTCGCCGGTTTCCTCCTCGTAAATCACACCCTTGATGGTCTTGGTCTGGGCCAGAACCGCCAACGGAGCGAGTACAAAGATTAGAGACAATACGATCTTTTTAAAGGACATAAATACTGAATTTGTAGTTAATTAAAGTGCTATTGCTTTTTTTTACCAAGTCCGTCTCCACCTCAAATCGATTTAACAACCAAAAACCAATCTACCAAAAACATGAGGAGGGAGTACAAATTTAGCCACAATTTAACAAAAAACAATAGTTTTACGTATATTTGACCTATGAAATTTAAACTGTTTAACGCAGGACTGTTCCTGCTTCTCTGCGTCGGGGCAGCCGCGCAGCAGCCTTCCTCCAAGGCTAGTTATGTAGATCCGTTCATCGGAACCGACCGGTAGTTTGACACTTTAAAATCCGAAAAAAGTTAAAAATATTTGATGGAGTTC
>ERZ1031347.624-NODE-624-length-15193-cov-65.707887_pt1 | contig 15193 bp, 20 predicted proteins | sample MGYA00517106_ERZ1031347 | MGnify/ENA primary metagenome ERZ1031347 (study PRJEB33719, sample SAMN04261392) | wastewater metagenome | biome: periurban shantytown; feature: human; material: feces | host: Homo sapiens | place: Peru: Lima | collected 2012-07-19 ...
CCAGAAGGCCATCCCCTGTACCGAACGCCAGATATAACTTGGTTGGTACACCAGAAGAGTGTTTCCTGTACCGATGGCGTGCCTTAGTCCATTCGGTACACAGAAAGGCCTTCCGCCGACAACTATGACATCACAGACGCGCTGAGGAAGAACTATGCCGCCGCCCTGCCTTCGTTCCGTACCCCGTACATGGAGTTTTTCTTAGGTCTGGATCTGTCCGCCAGCCTTTCCGGCATAACCTGCCCTGTCATGGCGCTGAATGGCACAAAAGACACTCAGGTTCAATGCGATAGGAATATTGCGGCTCTGGAGGCTGGCCTGCCTTCCAACAGCAGGAGCGTCATCCGTGCGGAGGATGGCCTGAACCACCTCTTCCAGCACTGCGTCACCGGCGAGGTCTCTGAATATAAAAACATCGAGGAGACCTTCTCCCCGGAAGTCCTTTCCGAGATGATAGCTTGGATCAAGACGCTTTGATTGGCTGACACCTTGCGTTAGAACCTTGGTTCTACGCACGGAAGACGTGTTTAAGCACGTTTGTGCGTGGATGGGCTTGACTGCTCGCGGACTGTATTCACTAAAGCTTCACGCCTTCAAGTTCGAGGAGAAACTTCTTTGCAGGAAGGCCGCCGCCATAGCCTGTAAGGCTTCCGTTGCTACCTATGATGCGGTGGCAGGGAGCGAAGATCGAAATGGAGTTCGAGCCATTGGCCGTGCCTACCGCCCTGACTGCCTTTGGATTGCCGATACGCTTGGCCATCCAGCCATAGCTCCGGGTCTCCCCGTAAGGGACTTCCAGCAGGGTGTTCCAGACTTTTTCCTGAAACTCGGTGCCGACGAACAGAAGCGGCAGATCGAATGTCTTGCGTCCCCCGGCAAAATATTCATCAAGCTCTTGTGCGGCCTTTGCGGTGATCTCCGAAGGGATGTCTTTCATCTCCGCATTCAGACTCCGCTCCAATCGTCTGTCCGCCAGCAGCCTATGCTCTTCCGCCATCCAGTCGCAAAGGCAGAGTTTGCCCTCGAACGACCCGAGCAGCAGGTCGCCGCACGGTGAATGATACGTCTGTGTGTTGATTGTCTTTTTCATTTTAATTAAACATATCATCTGATGATATGTCTACGAAGATAAGAAAATTCTAATAAGTTGTCCATTTCTGCTGTGCTGCATGAAATAATGAAACGTTAGAACAGGATTATGCTTGAATTCTTTTAATTTGGCGAAACTTAACAAAAAAGTGAAGTTTATTTGGCGGTGTGAGGAAAATAGAATACCTTTGCCACATAAATAACAAATGGTATGGGGAAGTTGGAACTTGTGTTGGAGACTGATAAGGTCTGTATGTATTCGCCTAAGTATGACGGTGAAGAACAAAATGAGTTTAGGAAGTTTCTTCTTGCAATCGGTCTCACGGGCATCCGCAGTTGAAAAAATTCTTCGGTGCAATACTTTCTGTCATCGAGAAAATGGGAGAGACCGGTGCTCTTCAGCGATATTTTCGTCCCGAAGGCGGAAATGTTAAGGCTCTTCCGACATATATTGATATTCCTCGAATGAACAGAAAGATAGGAAAACAGAAAGATAGGAAAGATGAGACTTTATTGCCTTCGACTATCTGACAGAATCTTGATTTTAGGAGGAGGCGCGGTTACGACTTCGCAATCATATGAAGAAGATCCTGTCCTATTGGCGATTGTTGGAGATTTGCGGGATATTGAGTGCCAAATCAAGGCAATCGTTAGACAAGCGGATACGGATTTTGAAGACTTTGATGCACTCAAACGAATTGTTGAGACCATTACAATATAGATACCTTATGAAAATCGATCCTCTGTTTAAAGATTGCCTCGCTGATGTGGCCCCGGAGATACGGTCCGAGGTTCGCCTTAATATGGATATTGCAAATCGTATCTATGATATTCTTCAGGAAAAGAATATGACACAGCGTGAATTCGCTGCATTGATGGGGAAGTGCGAATCGGAGATCTCAAGATGGCTGACTGGAAGTCACGGATTCACGACTACTTCCATCGCGAAGATTTCGGCGGTTCTTAATGAACCGATTGTGGAAGTGAAGCATAAACCAGATGTCAAGTATGTCTTTGTCCCCATTAATACGTACATCATTCCTTCCGAATTTTCTGATGGGAACTATACGGATAGGAAAAACAATTCTTGTGTAATCTCGTATTCAAACTGATTTATTATGGTGGATAATAATGTCAATATTCAAATGAGGCTTACTTCCATTAGTGAAGAAAGTTTTATGATGTCTCCAGGCAAGATTGCCGATGATGCGAATTCGGAAGCCATACAACTTGGATTCTCCAACCAGATTCAACCAGATGTGGAGAATAATAAGATGACTCTTATTTTTGGTACAAAATACGAGTTGGAAGGAGAAGTTATCCTTGAAAGTGTTTATCGATTTGATTTTGAAGTAAAAGACCTTGCTCGGTTCATAAATACAGATGACAACAATAATATCACGATATCGCACATTATGCCTCACCTTATAAGTGTGGCTATCGGTACTATGCGTGGAATCTTGGTTGTAAAGACTGCTGGAACCAATTTGTCAAAGTTTCCGCTTCCTATGATTGATCCAAATCAACTAAGCGCGAATCTTTCAAGTCCTCAGGAATGATTCCCCGTAAGAATCAGAACGAAACCGCAATGGCCTTGGCGAGGGATGAGGCATCGGCCAGTTTCTCATCCACTTCTTCGGGTGAGAGGTAATCCAGATTCCAGGCGGCCACGGTGGTGATCTCGCCCAGACCCCAGAGCGAAGACAAGGCCTGCAGATAGGTGCTGCCTTGCTCTCTGGTGCTGCCCGTCGGGATATTCATTCCTCTTGTGGTTATGTACATCACTTTCTTGCATCGGCACAGTCCCGTGCAGGTCTGGCCGTTGTCCGTGAAGGTCACTCCGTAGAGGGACATATTCTCGAAAAAGGCTTTCAGGGCGGCAGGGAAGCTCATATCCCAGAAAGGCGCCGCAATAATGATCCTGTCGGCCGCCGCGATCTTTCGGGCGAGCGCGACTGTGGCTTTCGGGACAATCCCCGAAGACCTCTCGGCAAGGCTCTTGGGAGTAAGCGGAGGCAAAGCGGCCTCGTTAACGTCAATGCTCTCAATGTCGTACCTTGACGAAAGCGCCTCTTTCGCCGCGTCGAGTATCCTTCTCGTTCTGGACTCCGGTCTCATACAGGAGTCGATAATCACCAGTTTCTCCATACCGCAAAGATAGTCATTATTGCGGGATCGCTGTCTTGGCGTGGCCTTTTTGTGTTGCGGTTTTAAGACCTGAAACGGATCAGGATTTACTTCCCGAACAGCCAGCGGAGTCGTTCTGCCGTGTAGGACTGCTCGCAGGTCGTCTGATGGGACCATTGTTCTGATGTCGGCACAATTGTACAATTGACGCGGCCTCCTAATGCATTGATACTCTCACAGAATGCCTTGACATCTTCGTAAGCGGTTTTCATAACCTCGTCCGATTCGCTCATCACCGCGTAGACACGCATTGACTTGAAGTTCTCTGCCGAAGCTGTTCCCGGTTTCCCCGCAACAGGCATTATCCCTCTGAATTTCTCTGAATATGCGTTCGCCAATGACCACGTTCCGGTGCCTCCCATCGAACCTCCGAGGACATATACCCCGTCACAGGAAACCTCATATTCCTCAATAATCTTCGCTAGAGGCTCGTTCATCTTCGCGCCCCAGCTGACGGAAGACGGGCATTGCGGGACGATGAATATGCTCGGTATCGCATTGTCCGTCAGATACCCGGCGATCACGCTAACGGCGGCCTCTTTCATCTGTGCCTCGTTGTCGTTCCCTTTTGATGAGCCTCCGTGGAGATACATCACGAGTATCGGCTTGGAACCATTATCTGCCGCTATCTTCTTCATCCTGTACGGCAATGTTCCGCTGACATATTTCCCGAAATTCTCTGTCGGTGAATCCGGCTCCGTCTCGTCCGGCAAAGACTCTTTCGAGGCGCAACCTGTTAAAACTATCAGGCAAGTCAGAAGTGCGTATAGCGATCTATTTCTCATAAATACGTCCTCCACGTCTTGTGGGTTTTTCAGGTCTATGGCGTTTCCCGTCCTGTGGAGCGAGCCTGCGCATCATATCGCGCTCGATCTCGTACACTCGGGATATCTGCTTCTGTGTAAGGAATGTGCTGTAGATGTCGTAATACTTTTTGCGGAGATCCAGGATCTTCTGGCTGCGCTCGAAGCGCTGCTTCATATCCTCTTCGCTCGGGTTTTCGGACTGCTGCTTTCCGAGGCTTGGACCCAGCTCCCAAAGCTCTTTCTGGAAGCAGCAATAGACATCCTTGAACCTGTCGCTTGTGGCCTTGTCGAAAGCGAGGGTTTCGGAAATATGCTCGGCCTGCTTCACGGCCAGCTCCTCACGGTTGAGTTTCTTTCCGCCAGGCTGTGCGGACAATGTCATTGACATAAGGACTGCGACCGAAGCCGCGATGATGGTTTTGAATATTGTTTTCATTTTATTTCTAATAATTTATGTTTATGAATGTGTCTTCGTTGTATATTTCAGAGAGGAACGACTGGTCTGCATTGTCAAGCTTCGCGAACGCCTGCTGCACCTCCGCCAGAGAGTCTGTCGTTGCCGGCCACTGGTGCCACGAGACTATTACAAGCAGGGTCAATGATGCCGCAGCTGCAACCGCAATGCTGAGCGCGCGGAATCTGTGCGACAGCATCCTCTCGCATCCTGTAGCCGAAAGTACATTGCGATCGATCTCGTCGAACACCCCGTCCGGAGCCTTGTACGGCATCCGTTTGCCGATGCCTGAGATATTCATATTCTTATCCATTGTTTTCTTTCAGAAAGTTGCTGATCTTTATTTTTGCGTTGTGCCAGTTGGCCTTTGCCCCATCGGGAGTAGTGTCTGTGATTTCGGCGATCTCGCTGAAACTCAGTTCGTCATAGTACCGAAGGTTGAATGTCAGCCGTTGTTTCCGTGGGAGCGAAAGTATCGCTTTCTGGAGATTGACCGCCTCAAGGTCTTCGAAGTCAACATATTCATCGGCAAGCATTGACATCGCTTCCGCATTGCCCTCGACATCGACGGTCGGGTGGCGCTTTTCGATGATGCGCAGGGCCTCGTTCGTCGCTATCCGGTAGAGCCACGCCGTGAATGAGCGGCCGCGGTCGTACTGGCTGAACGAACGGAATACTCTGATGAAAGTTTCCTGCGTGGCGTCCTGAGCGTCCTCGTTGCTCACGGTGATTCTGCGGATGTGCCAGTAGATGGGTTCCTTGTACTCTTTCAGGAGCATCCGGAAGCCCATCTGCAGGTTCCATCCAAGCAGTCTCACTATGTTCTTCTCATTCATTCGCCAATGAATAAACGACTTTCTTTCCGTTCTCTGTCCTGACAAGCGGATTCCTCCTGTCCAGTGTGAACGAGTCCAGTTCCGCCTCGGCGAACCGCCGGTCCAGTCCGGTGAATCCGCAGTATTTGCCGACCGAAAGATAGCCATTCTTCTGAATATAAGCCAACGCCATCAGCTTGCGCTCCGGACGGGAGGTCTTGTTCACCGTGGTCGTACGTTCAACCTGCACTGTCCTGAAAGTTGGAACAATAGCCGTGACGTAGCATCCGTGATGTCTTCCGTAACCGCCGCCGTGGCGATGAGGCAAGCGCGCTTCCGCCGATGCGGAAACCGAGATCATAAGTATCGCAGCCATCGCTGCCGTAAGTAATCCTGTTCTCATAATTCCAATGTTTTTATATGTTGTTTTCTGAGACGTCTCGCAATATATACCCGGCAATGCGGCGAAAGTAAAAAATGGAAACGACTTTATTCTGAATATGCTTGTGTGTACTTTTTTTGCGGAACTTCTCCTAGAGGTTCAAGCGCATTGAAGGCTGTCCGCCCGAAGAATATAGGAAGCGGTAGTACAGAAAGCGGTGAGTTTGTATAGTATATATCAGCCAAAACGTAATATTTTGCGTCATTTTGGCTGAGATTTTTTCTGAAACTCGGAAGGAGGTCTGTCCGGCTGTCCCCGGTGCAAGCCCTGATTCTCAGCGCGGCGACCGAGATAACCGGAAAGCAGCTGGCAGACGATGAGGCCCCCGCGCTTCCGCCGACGCAGAAACCTGGAAGAGCGGTCTCCGATTGTTTCTTATAGGACAGAAAATGAACGGCAGAAGGCTTTTCCCTGTACCAAACGTCTGCCGTAACTTTGTTGGTATGCCAAACAATTTCTTAGATGAATATATCAGTTATCTCCTGTTAACCTTTCTCCGTTTTCTGCGACTATAACAGAAAACGGTGATAATGATCGCAATGATTATTTCTGCAGTTGTTGCAGCGGTGCAGGGCATCGGCGGGCCGTCGGAGGAACGGACGGCGGACATTGAGTGCGTGTATGAGTACCGCGCATCTGATGACAAGGGACGGGAGGATGTATATTCCACAATCCTTCAGGTCGGGAAGCGGTCGGCGAAGTTCGTTGACTATTCCACGTTCCAGCTTGACTCGGCAAGAACGTCCGGTGCCTCGGAAGATCAGGTGGAGGCGTTCCGTCTGCGGGAGGAGAAGAAGGCGCAATATTTCGACTATGCTATCTTCCAGAACGAGCCGGCGGGGAATATGACGGTTTACGGGACGATAATTACGGACAGATATTCATACACGGAAGATTCCAAGGCGATGAAATGGACTTTGGCGGATGACGAGAAAACTATCTGCGGCTACCAGTGTCACAAGGCCGAGTGTGAATATGGCGGAAGGAAGTGGACGGCGTGGTACAGCCAGGATATTCCCGTGTCGTATGGCCCGTGGAAATTGTGCGGGCTGCCGGGGTTGATTCTGGCGGCGGAAGATTCAGATGGAGCCAATAAGTTCGAGGCCATCATCCTGCGCAACGGGGCATCGGCCATAACCCCGGTTTCCGACAAGAATATTACCACCACGACAAGAGAAAAGTTCGTGAAAGCGAAGAATATGTTCGAGTCCGACCCGATGGGGAACCTGCCTCCGGAATCAATCAGCGAGATGTCCATCCATAAATATGACGACGGCAGCAGATCTATTCACATCAACGGTGTCCAGCTGCGCCTGCGTACCAACGGGTATGTTCCGCTTGAACTGAAATAGCGACTGCCATTGAATGTCTGAATATGAGACGCATAGTCACTTGTGTCATATTCATCCTCGTCTCTGTGATGGCCTTGGCGCAGCAGGATGCGATAAAAGGTTGCGTGAAGGACTCAGACGGGAATCCCGTGCCGGGCGCGATTATAAAGGCGACATCCTCCTCGACGATTCTTGGCTACACGACATCGGACGACAAAGGCGGGTATTCGCTTTCCGTTGAGAGGAAAGGAGATGTCGTCGTTTCCGTGGATTGCCTTGGCTATGAATCGTCTTCCGTGATCTTACACAAAGACACGTCCGGGACGTGCGACTTCTCCTTGAAAGAGAAGAGGATAGGCCTTAAGGAGGCCGTTGTCAGGGCTCCGGCGATCCGGCAGCTCGGCGACACTCTTTCCTATGCCGTCTCTGCTTACACCACACGGTCGGACTACACCCTGAAGGATGCCCTGAAAAGGCTTCCGGGAATCGATGTCGAGGAGTCCGGACGGATAAAGTACCTCGGCAAGGACATATCCGGATTTTACATCGAGGAAATGAACCTGCTTGGCGGCAAGTACAACATCGCCACTTCTGGAATCCCGGCTGCGTATGTGGACTACGTCCAGGTTCTGAGCAACCACAAGGAGGCGGCCATTGACAGGAACACCTTCTCCGATGACGTGGCGATCAATGTAAAGCTCAATGACAAGGCCAAGATAAAGCCGGTCGGCTCATACGAGGCCTCCGCCGGTTATGGAGACCGTTGGCTGTATTCAGCCAAGGGCTCGGCGATGCTGTTCCGCGCGAAGACACAGGTGATAGCGTCGTTGGATGTCGGGAACATCAAAGGGTTCGCCTTGGATAAAGGCACGGACTTCCTTAAATCGGAGAGTGACGTGACCGCCGTCAAAAGACTGGCCGGAGGCTTGTCTGCATCGCACCCTCCAATGAAAGCCGACAGGTACATCAGCCCGTCAGATATGGCCGTGACAGTCAATGCGATCCATAAGGTCGGCAAATACTCGACGATCAAAGGCAACGCAGGTTACAGTTCGGCGAGGAGTGACTATTCATATTCATTCAAAGGGCAATATTATGATGAGGGCAACGAGATTGTGATGTCGCAGACTACCTCTCCGAGAACGAAGACGCAGCGCCCTTGGCTTTCCCTTGAGTACCAGAAGAACTCCGACAAATGCTTCATCAGAGGGAAGTTGCACGGGAATATGGATTTTACCCGCTCCGCCGTGCCGGTTGAACTTAACGGCGAGATGTCATCCCAGTCCCAATCCCTCAACAGTATGGATTTCGGAAGCGACTTCAGTGCCAGATGGCGTAAGGACAAGCTGCTGTGGAGCGTATCTTCCGATATGGCATATTCCGCTTCACCGTCATATTCATTGAATATATCGTCAGGTGATGGCGGCATATTGCAGTCGGTTTCAGGTGAGGTGTTTTCTTCGGAGAACACAGTTTCCGCAGTGTGGGAAAAGCGCCATAACAGGATATATATACCATTGATATTCAATACTCAAACTGACTGGCTGAAAACGGACAGAACTGGCGATGGCTTGACGAACGAGGACAACGATTTGCACGTGACCAAGGCGGCGCTATCCTTCTCCCCTCAGTACGAGTACAGTCTGCGGGATTTTGTGCTGCGCGCGGAAGTGCCGGTCCGTGGCGACGCGATCTGGCGAGGAGGTGATATGACTGAATATTTTTCCGTATGTCCTGAGCTGTATCTCAACTGGCGGCTCTCCGCACGTTCCACTGTCAGGACTGAAGTGTCATATTCCAGAAACATCGGTGATGTCCTGGATTTCCTGACACGACCGGTTCAAATCGACAGAACTACTTTGCGGATGGTACCGGGGATGGCCTCGGACAGCAAATATCTGACAGCCAACGCTCATTACGATTTCAAGATTCCTTTGAGCCAATGGTTTGTCAATGCCGACCTTGCCTATGTCAGGAACTGGAGGAACCTGCTTCCGTCCGTCACAGTGAGCGGCGGCAGCATATTGAATGACCGCGCGCTTGTCCCCAATGTGTCGGACAATATAATCGCTCAGATCGGTGTGACCAAACAGATCGCGCCGATCAGGACCAAGGTGTCCCTGAACGGATCATATCTGCACAATGAGGGCCGGACAATGCAGAACGGGCAGGTGATGGATTTTACAGGAAACAGTCTGGTAATTTCGCCGTCAGTATCCTCACATCCTGTAGGTTGGCTGGAACTTAATTATTCCGGCGACTTCAGCCGTACATCGTCAAGATACGAGGGCGTGGCAAAAAGCTATGACTCAAGAAGTCACGAGATGTCCATCCGTGTGTCTCCGGCGCAATCCCTGATTCTCAGCGCGGCGACCGAGATCACCAGAAAACAACTCACGGACGATGTGTTCAAGACGATGACGCTGCTCGATTTCGGCCTTGTCTGGAAGCACAAGGCCTGGAAGTTGTCCCTCGACCTGCGCAACGTCCTAGACCAACGGAGTTACAGCTACACCCTCTACGACTCAATCAACACTTTCACCTACGAATATGCCCTGCGCGGCCGCGAGGTCGTCTTCGCTGCGGTTTTGACTATATAATTAGCGGAATCTTGTTAACTTTCGTCCTGATTTTGCGACTTGCAGATGAAGGCGGTCTGAAAGCCGCTTTGAAGGAATATGACAGAACAGGAATTCGGAAATATCGCACGGGAGCATAACGGCAGGCTGAAAGCGCTGGCAAGGCGTTTCAGCCGGGCGGCCGATATGGCCATCGACGAAGAGGACATTGTTCAGGAGGTGCTGCTCGCTTTCTGGAACCTCTCCGAAAAAGGCTACCCGGTGCGGAACGCCGAAGCGCTTCTGGTCAAGATAACGAAGAATATCTGCGTCTCGCATTACCGGAAACGGCGCCTTGAGACTGAATCGATCGCGGGCGATGTCTTTCCGGGCGGAACATCCGCCGCCGTCGAAGTCGAGCAGGAGGATGCGTCCATACTTAGAAAAGAATTGTACGGCAGTTTGACCCCGTCTGAACGGGAATATATGCGGATGAAGGAGGCCGGGAACTGTACTTTGGACGAAATGTCCGCAAGCACCGGCAAGGACAAGTCCGTGATAAAGGCCTTGCTCTCAAAGGCTAGGCGCAAGATGAAGGAAATTTTAAAGGAGCGATGATTATGAAACAGGACAACAGGACATTGGCGGAACTCGAAAAGGCTTATCTTTCAGACGATTCCGCAGCCGAGTTCGACAGAATCGTGCGAAAGTCGGAATCCCGCGGACGCAGACCGATAGTCTGGGGGACAATGCTTGCGGCAGCGGCCTCATTGGCATTGATCCTTACATTGAACTTACGCGACAAAAAGTGCGGGTTCAACGGAATCGAGATCGCGGAAGGAATCCAGCAGATAATGAACCTCGACACTGACAACGTCAGGTCGGTCACCGCAACTCCCGAAGGTAACCGTGTCATTCTCACAGCATTGATGAAAGACGGAAGCGAGTGTTCTTACGTGATGCGCAGGGATGACGGTGCCGGTGCGGTCTCTATCACGGCGATGAAATAAGTAGCTCTGCCAATGGTCTATATTTCTTTTCTCATCAGTCATATGCCATCGGCACACTCCTTCTTCCAAAAGTAATCTATCCTCTTGAATCTGACACAAAATTTAGTTCAACTTATTTTTTAACGCCTACTAAAAATCAATAAATCATGTTAGGAATATTTTTGAGTGCGATATGCGCGTTGAATATCAATGCCTCCGCGGTGACTGCAAGTGTGGACACTCTTGACAGGTATATTATCAACAATCAGACAGTTGGAAAGTTTGACGGCAGTCAGCTTGTCGGCAAGACGATAAGCGACTACAAGATGGTTCTCGCCAAGAGTGAATCCGATGGGGAGGTCATAAGGCTGCACGTGATCAGGACCGATGGCCGGAAAGTCGCGAGGATCAAGTCCGATTCAGCGGACGGAGGAGTGGACTTGGGGAATGGCGAGATAACCATCACCATCAATGGTAAGACGTACACCAACGCGAACTCCAAGATAATCATCGCTGATTCCGTGATCTGTATCATCGACGGCAAGAAGTGCGACAAGGAGGCCCTGGCCAAAATCAAGCCAGAATCCATCGCCTCGATGACCGTCTATAAGCCCGGCAGCAAGGAAGCCGTGGAACTTTCCGGCAGGAAAGATGTCGCGGTCATCAAGGTCGTGACGAAGTGACCATAAGGCATAGGCTGTTAGTGAGTTTGTATATTCATAAAGAAATGAAAAAGGTTTGTATTGCGGTGCTTCTTTTGTTCGGCGCCGTTTGCTTGAAGGCTCAGTCGTTGACTGATTGCGAGAATGTTGTCAAAGAGACGGTTAATGCCGTAAACAGTTATTCTTCGGAGGCTCTTCGGCCATACTTGGCCTCGGATTTTGAGTGCTCCGGTCAGAAAGGCGATGTCGCCAGTCTTGTGCTGAATGCCATCTTCGGGAAGTTGGAACAGTCGAATGACAGCATCGCTGAATATAAAAAGGTGTCCGAGCGTCATGGCGGCAATACGCTGACGCTGGTATATTCGTTCACATATTCAAAACTTGGTGAAAGAACCACGACCTTTGTATTCAACGACGAGAATAAGATCAAAAGTCTTGAGTTGCTGAAGGCGACGGTCAAGCAGGCTGACAAGGGGTTCAAGTTTGAAAAACCACAGGCTAAGGTGATCACTGTTCCGATAACATTGACAAAGAACAATATGATTGTCACTCAGGCTGCAATCAATGGAGAGAAACATAATTTCATCATTGACAGCGGCTGCTCTATACTTTATCTGAACAGCAAGTATTTCAGAGGAAATGGTGACGAAGAGGGAGCGCGCATGAGTTCATCTGAGGACGTCAATGGAAAAATTAGCGGCGGTCAGGATGTCATTACAGTTGATTCCTTTGATTTCAACGGAATACGGGCAAACGGGATAAAGGTGATGGCATCTGACTTGTCTCATCTGGAGAAAGGAACTGATGTTTATGGACTGATCGGATATGATGTCTACAAGGACTATGATCTGATGTTCGACTACAAGAAAAAGACGCTGACTCTGATTGATCCGGATTATACGGAGACTTTCCTGAAGGAGCGCAAGTATGAATATGATGAAGTTCCTTTTGAGATGAGCAAGACTATGCGTCATATTCCTCTCATCAAGGCTCAGATAGATACGGCGAGCCTCACATTGGGAATTGACTGCGGAGCCGGAAATAATCTTATTGACTCCAAGCGATGGGATGAGTTCGAGAATATGCTGAGTAGGGTGAAGACTACAAAGCTGAGAGGCATCAGCAATGACGAGGGCTCAGAGGTCCACGTCGGGAAATTGAAGAGGATCAAGATTGGTGGCAAAACCTTCCGGCACACTCAAACCGTGTTCAATAACATCAGCCACTTCAACAGGAACAAGGACGAAAGAATCGACGGCCTCATCGGTTACGAAGTCCTGTCAAGACAGAAGACGATTCTGTCCTACAAGAACAAGAAGCTGATTTTCATAAAGTAACACAGGGAAGGCATTGCTGAAACTGACAGGCTGGGGATGAGTAAGGTATGCCAGTTTAATCATTGTACTCTTGAGGCGGCTTTTCTGCACCAACTATTGTCCCACTCTCCGTTGGTACCCCGGAAGGCCATCCCCTGTACCAAATGCCAGATATAACTTGGTTGGTACCCCGGAAGGCCATCCCCTGTACCGATGGTGTGCCTTAGTCCATTCGGTACACAGAAAGGCCTTCAGCCGTACGTTTTTCTGTCCTGTTATATCAGTTGGCATCCCACTTTTCTGGGTGTGAGAAACTAAGCGCACCTAGAACGGCATCGTCTTGATAACTATTGAGTTACACTTCTGGGTGCGATCATATTCGCACACCTGAGAGACGCTGACCTTGTTGCAGGGCGTTCTATTGGTACCTCGGCATTCCAGGTGCGCGAAACCATTCGCACCTAGAATACCATAGGCTTGATAGTTAGTGGGTTACCTTTCCAGGTGCGATTATATTCGCGCACCTGAGTGTTATGGGCATATTCTGGAATGGTATGCCGGGCATTCGGGTTGTTATTCCTTCCGCGTTTTTGGAAGACCGCGACGAAATTATCGAATGGATGAAGGCACAGGAATCTTGATTTTTTGCTATTTTTGCACCGCGGATTTGTAAGCGTCTGGAATAGCGTCTGAAGAATCCGGGCTTGGCAGAGCCCGTACTCCAAAGATGATATTCAATTAAAAGTCAAGATTTTATGCAGACGAGACAAATCTCTGGACGGTTGACGTTCACTATTCTTTCGATCAGTCTTTTGACGGTTATGGCCGGGGCGGCGATGGCACCGGCGCTTTGGGCGGTGAAGGCGCATTTCACAGGCAAACCGGATCTCCTTATCCAATTCATTGTCAGCCTTCCGGCACTTTTCATCATTGTCACCAATCTTTGTTTCCCGCTCTTGTGCAGAGTCGCGAAAACCAAGAGCATCGCCGTGGCGGGCCTTGTCCTGTACGTCGTCTCCGGCACCGGAGCGTTTTTTCTGGAAGACATCTCGACAATACTCATCCTGCGCGCCTTGCTGGGCGTGTCTGTAGGAATGATAATGCCGTTGTCAACGGGACTGTTGTCCTACTATTTCCCTCCCGAAGACCAATCCCGCTTGATGGGACTGTGCGCCGCGATGAACCAGATCGGCGGAGTGATCGCCACGCTGATCGCCGGAGTGCTGGCCAAAGTCGGATGGAACTATGCCTTCCTTGTATATTCAATGGGACTTTTTGTGCTGGTTCTTGTGCTTATGTTCCTGCCCAATGAAAGGCTGGACGCTCCTAAAGGTTCCGGAGGCTTCATCCACAATCTCAAGAGGTTCTATCCTTCCGTCCTCGGGATGCTGTTACTGATGATCTGCTTTTTCATATTCCCGACAAATTTTTCGGCTGTCTGTGTCAAGACGACAAATTTGGATCCTATAGCGGTGACGGTCATTATGGTCGCGCTTGATGTGGTGGCGGCGTTGGTCGGTGTTGTGTTCGGCGGGATGATGAGGCTGTTTAGACTGTCCGTCAAGTACTTCGCTCCGATGTTCTTCTTGTTGGGCTACCTCTGTTTCGCTCTCTCCCAAAGCCTTCCGTCCCTGCTTGTCGGCTGCCTCTTCATCGGAATCGCCAACGGCATCGGAGTCCCTTATCTGAACACGATCGCCTCGATCAAGGCCGGTCAAGACGCCGCCACGACGGTGATGCCGCTCCTTTCCGCCGCGCTCTATGCCGGGCAGTTCCTGTCGCCGCTGGTGGCCACCCCGATCGCCGCCAAATTCTTCCCGGACAATCTTTCAGGAATATACTGGATTGCCTGTGCCTTCAGCGTTCTGTTCCTCCTCGAAGCCTTCGCCACCAGACGCTTCCAATCACTCCCTCCAAAAGAATAATCACTGAATATTCAGGATTGAGGTTTCGTCATAATGACATCCACCTGCCACTGATTGTGGCGTGCTGTGTAACCAGTTGTTAATGAATATGTTCGTAAAAGCCTCCCTCCCATAATGACCGGCAGTTTTTTCTATATCCTTGAAAAAGAGTCTGTTGAGCCTAACACTCCGCTGAACTTGCCTATGAGGCGTTATATTAGTTATAGGGGGTGTACTATCGGGCAACGTTTTTGTGCGGTTTCGTTGCCACAGAGGGTCAATAGGTGTCCTTCGGCGACATTTTGGGGTGCAAACGTTGCCTGAGGGGCATGACCTTAGGAGGTGGCTGAACCACCTCTTCCAACACTGCGTCACCAGCGAGGTCTCTGAATATAAAAACATCGAGGAGACCTTCTCGCCCGAGGTGATCTCCCGGATGATCTCCTGGCTCAAGGCTCTTTGACGCTCCCTTCGTGAGCAAAAGCGCCTTTCCTGCTCACGAGCCCCCTGCGACAGCTCCCCTCGTGAGCAAAAGCGCCTTCCCTGCTCACGAGCCCCCTGCGACAGCTCCCTTCGTGAGCAAATGCGCCTTCCCTGCTCACGAGCCCCCTGCGACAGCTCCCTTCGTGAGCAAAAGCGC
>ERZ1031347.626-NODE-626-length-15190-cov-67.616320_pt1 | contig 15190 bp, 10 predicted proteins | sample MGYA00517106_ERZ1031347 | MGnify/ENA primary metagenome ERZ1031347 (study PRJEB33719, sample SAMN04261392) | wastewater metagenome | biome: periurban shantytown; feature: human; material: feces | host: Homo sapiens | place: Peru: Lima | collected 2012-07-19 ...
ATCACGCCTGCCTGTCACGCAGGAGATCACCGGTTCAAATCCGGTTAGGACCGTTGTGACTTTAAAATTTCGGTCATCATTTTGATGACCTTTTATGGAGGATTAGCTCAGTTGGGAGAGCGTCTGCCTTACAAGCAGAGGGTCACAGGTTCGAGCCCTGTATCCTCCATATTGCTAAGTGATTCAGCTGAATTATTTAACATTTGGTTGATGATGGCGGTAGTGGCGAAGTGGTTAACGCACCGGATTGTGGCTCCGGCACGCGTGGGTTCGATTCCCACCTACCGCCCTTGCTGATGAGGCAATTTCAAATATTATGCCGGTGTGGCGGAATTGGCAGACGCGCTGGACTCAAAATCCAGTGTCCGTTGAGGACGTATCGGTTCGACCCCGATCACCGGTATCAAAATTTATCGTTAAATTGCTTAAACCCCGTTTTGACGGGGTTTTTGTTTTATAGTCAGCGTTAATTTTCGTTAAAAATCGTGAAGTTGTTGCAATTTTGTTGTCCTCCTGTTGTCTTCTGAACAATGCATGTCGGAATCATTTTTGATGAAAGTTATTTTTCGCTTTTTGAATAGCTTGCATAGTGAATCTTTTGAAAAGTAGTGGTATAAGCTTATTTTAAATATCCCGTTTGAGACTTAAACTTTTTTACTAATTTCCGATATTTATGGTATAATCTAAGCGTTACAACTCATTCCCGATAGGATTCACGCTTTTAGTGAAGATGCCTTGTAACCACAAATATAATGAATGGGGGAATTTTATTATGTCAGAAAGACATTTGTTTACGTCAGAATCAGTTTCAGAAGGACACCCGGATAAAATTGCCGATCAGATCAGTGATGCAATTCTGGATGCGTTGCTTAAAAAGGATCCTAATGCCAGGGTCGCAGCTGAAACAACTGTAACAACCGGATTGGTAGTTGTTGTTGGAGAAATTTCAACAAGTGCCTACATTGATATTCAAAAAGTAGTTCGTGACACAATCAAGGGTATCGGCTACGTTGGTGGAAAATTTGGTTTCGATGGCGACAATTGTGCTGTTTTGACTGCAATTGACGAACAATCGGCCGACATTGCAATGGGCGTTGATACTTCACTTGAAACCAAAAACGGTGAGGTCGATCCGTTGGATCAGATTGGTGCCGGCGATCAAGGCTTGATGTTTGGCTATGCCATTGATGAAACGCCTGAATTTATGCCGCTTCCGATTGCGCTCAGTCATCGTTTGATGAGGAAAACAGCCGAGGTTCGCAAAAGCGGCGAACTTCCATATCTTGGACCGGATTCTAAAGCTCAAGTTACGGTGGAATATGATGAAGATAACAAGCCTTTGCGAGTAGACACGGTGGTTTTGTCGACCCAGCACTTGGAAGACGTATCGTTGGATCAAATCAGAAAAGATATTAAGGAACACGTAATCAACAAAGTGATTCCGGAAGATCTTTTAGATGATAAGACGAAATATTTCATCAATCCGACAGGTCGTTTCGTAATCGGTGGTCCGCAAGGCGATGCCGGACTTACCGGGCGCAAAATTATCGTTGATACTTATGGCGGATTTGCACATCATGGCGGCGGTGCTTTCTCAGGCAAGGATGCGACTAAGGTCGATCGTTCCGCAAGCTATGCTGCACGCTATATTGCCAAGAACATCGTTGCTGCCAAAATTGCACCGCAGGTTGAAGTTCAGCTTGCATATGCGATCGGTGTGGCACAACCAGTTTCTGTTTCGGTTAACACTTTTGGAAAATGCAGCGTCAGCGATGACGAATTGATCAAGGCAATTCGCAAATGCTTTGATCTTCGCCCGGCCGGCATCATCGAAATGCTTGATTTGAGGAGACCGATTTATAAGCAGACAGCTGCTTATGGTCATTTTGGACGTACTGACATCGACCTTCCATGGGAACATCTCGATAAGGTCGACGAATTGAAAGCAGCACTGAATTTAAAATAAATAATGCTTGTTCAAGAGTCTTGGCTTCATGTTGAGGCTCTTTTATTTTTTAGAAGTAAAAATAGATAATTGTGAATTAATTTAATTGCTTTAAATATAGTTGAGCTAATTATGAAGTTATGTCTAAATTATAAAGAATATAAAGTCAAGCAGTGTTTTTTTAACTTTGATGCTTAAAAATCTGATATAATCTTTTTGTAGTGTTATTTACGAACGATAGAAAATAAGGTGGGGCTCAAATGAAAAAAAGAAAAGAGCGAATCGAACGTGAAAAGCAGGTCCAGGCATTGCAGAATATCCGATCTGTAAAAAAGGCTACGACCTATATTGGGACCACTGTTTTGATGGGGACCGCTGGTTTTGCGCTAAGCAGCAGGGCAAAGGTTTCGGCTGATACGGTTCAAGTTGATAATAACGTTCAGACAAACGGAAATCAGCAGGCTTCAAGTCAGTCATCTTCTGATGAGACAAAAGAATCAGCGTCATCTTCGTCAGAATCTCAAAATAATACGGTCGGACAAACGCAACGTGCCGAACAGCAAGCACAGCAGACAACTCAGCAGCCTGCTGCTCAAAACCAACAGACCCAGCAGCAATCGATTCAGACAGATCAAACAAAGCAGGATCCTCAAACCGAGACTCAGGCCGACGTCGGTACCCAACAGGCAGTTGCCGACGTTCCGATGGTAAGGGCGGTTCAGGCGAATACAAATTATTCAGGAAACGTGCAGAGCTTTTTAAACAACGTTGCTCCGGCAGCACGTCAAGTTGCAAGCGCCAGAGGCTTGTATGCATCATTGATGATTGCGCAGGCGGCCCTTGAAAGCGGGTGGGGCGGAAGCTATCTGTCGACTGCTGCTTATAATTTGTTTGGCGTCAAGTGGAACGGATCCGGTGCGTATATCAATCTGTCGACGCAAGAATATTATGGCGGTGCGTACCATACGGTAATGGCACGTTTTCAGCGTTATTCAAGCTATACGGAATCATTGAATGCTTATGCCGATTTGATTTGCAGTCATTTTCCGCGTTCGACCAAGGCTCAGGCTTCAAGTTACGCCGTGGCCGCGCAAAATTTGCGCAACGGCGTCTATGGGACATATGCAACCGATCCGAGTTATGCATCAAAGCTGATTTCCGTGATTGAAAGATACAATTTGACGCAATATGATACCGGAACGGTTATGAAACCAGTTTCGAATAATACGAACAGCAATAATAACAACAGTAACAATAATTCAAATGCGAGCGTTGCCACGAACGGAACTTACACGGCCGTTGCCGGTGACAGCTTGTGGGGGATTGCGCAAAAATTCGGGATGACGCTTGATGAGTTGAAGAAGGCAAACGGCTTGACGAGCAACAATCTCTACGTGGGTCAGACGCTCAAAGTCAGAAAGTCTGTTCAACAAAATACGAATAACGAAACGAATCAAAATCAAAATTCGAACGTCAACAATAATGATCGTCCTCAGCAGACGGTTACGAGTGCCGAGACATATACGGTCAAGTCAGGCGACAGCTTGTGGGGCATAGCAACCAAACACGGCTGCAGCGTAAATGATTTGAAGAGCTGGAATCATCTTTCATCAAATTTGATCCATGTCGGGCAAAAACTCGTCATTGGTCAGAAAAAATCGACCGTTCAGCAGCAACAAGGAAAAAAAGAACCTCAGCAGACGACGAGCAATGAAACTTATACGGTCAAGTCTGGCGACAGTCTCTGGAAAATTGCGACGAATCATAACATGAGCGTATCTCAGCTTAAAAATTTAAACAAGCTTTCCAACGATATGATTTTTGTCGGACAAAAATTGGTCGTATCCGAGAAAAAGCAAAGCGCACCGTCGCAAAATCAAAATAAGCCGTCACAAAGTCAGGTAACCAAGCCTTCGACTTACACGGTCAAATCAGGCGACAGCGTTTGGAAGATAGCGCACGAATGCGGCATGAGCATGAATGAATTGGTTTCATTGAACGGAATCAAAAACAATCTGATTTTTCCTGGTCAGGTTCTCAAAGTCAAAGCCGGTGCCAAGGCGGAAAACGTTTCGAAATCTGAAACGAGCGGTTCAAAGAATCAAAATGCGGCAAGCAATGGCAGCAGTTCGACTTACACGGTCAAATCAGGCGACAGCGTTTGGAAGATTTCGCATGAACATGGCATGAGCATGGATGAATTGAAGTCGCTGAACGGCTTAAAAGACAACCTGATTATTCCGGGACAGGTTTTGAAGATTAAGGGAACTTCTTCAAATACCAAGCAAAAAATCAAGACAAGCTCAAAGGAAACGGCAGAAGCGGGTGCGACATACGTTGTCAAAGCCGGTGACAGTTTATGGGCAGTAGCTAACAGGCAAGGATTGACGGTTGCAGAATTGAAGCGAATCAACGGGCTGTCTTCTGATACGATTTATGTTGGTCAAAGGCTTAAAGTGACGCAGAAATCTTCCGTAAATGCGAAAACGTATGCTAAGACGACTAATGTTTCTGATAAGTCCAGGAAAAAATACACGGTTAAAGCCGGCGACAGTTTATGGCGAATTGCGGCTGACAATAAGACGACCGTCAATAATTTGAAGGCCGTAAACCACTTGGCAAGCGATACGATTTACGTGGGTCAGACGCTGTATTTAAATTAAGTTTTGTCAATTCGGTTTAAAGACTTGAAAAAAGAGTCCGATTTTGCTAATATTAAAACAATATTTGAACGCTAAGAAGGATTATTAGAAGGACGAGATTTGTCAGAGAGCGTGTGGCTGGTGTGAACATGCAAATTGAGTGCTTCGAACTCGCCTTTGAGTTTCTTGCTGAACATGGAGAGGTAGGCAAGGACGGTATCTCCCGTTACGAGAAAAAGCGTCAGCAATTGCTGGAACATAGGTGGTACCGCGATCTATTCGTCCTATATGAAGTGAAAACTTCGTGTAGGGCTTTTTTATTTATTACAAGGAGGAAGTTTCAAAATGGCTTACGATCACAAAGCAATCGAGAAAAAGTGGCAGCATTATTGGGAAGAACACAAGACCTTCAAGACAAGCGAAGATTCTGACAAGAAGAAATTTTATGCACTGGACATGTTTCCTTATCCGTCTGGTCAAGGACTTCACGTCGGACACCCGGAGGGATATACGGCAACGGATATTATTTCGCGCATGAAACGGATGCAGGGATACGATGTTTTGCATCCGATGGGATGGGACGCTTTCGGACTTCCTGCTGAACAATACGCATTGAAGACGGGAAACTCTCCGCGTGAGTTTACGAAGAAGAACATCAATAATTTCCGTCGTCAGATCAAGTCATTGGGCTTGTCGTACGATTGGGATCGTGAAGTAAATACGACTGATCCGTCATATTACAAGTGGACACAATGGATCTTTGAACAAATGTACAAGAAAGGTCTTGCATACGAAGCAGAAATTCCCGTCAACTGGTGCCAGGAACTCGGAACGGTCGTTGCCAATGAAGAAATCATCGACGGCAAGACGGAACGCGGCGGGTATCCTGTCGTCAGGAAACCGATGCGTCAGTGGGTTTTGAAAATTACCGCATATGCGGATCGTTTGATTGATGACTTGGATGACCTTGACTGGCCTGAAGCGATCAAGGATCAGCAGCGCAACTGGATCGGTCGTTCCGTTGGCGCTTCCGTAAAATTCAGCGTTTGCGGCCACGACGACAAGCAGATCGAAGTCTTCACGACTCGTCCTGATACGCTTTTTGGTGCATCGCTTTTGGTTTTGGCACCTGAACATGAATATGTAAGTTCTTTGACGACTGCTGAGCAAAAAGATGCCGTTGAAGCTTATGTTGATCAATGTGCTCATAAATCGGATCTTGAACGTACCGATCTTGCAAAAACAAAGACCGGCGTGTTTACGGGGAGCTACTGCATCAATCCTGCAAACGGTGAGAAACTTCCGATTTGGATCGCCGATTACGTTTTGGCATCTTATGGCACCGGTGCGATCATGGTTGTGCCTGCTCATGATGAACGTGACTATGAATTTGCCAAAAAATTTGATTTGCCGATCAAACCGGTTATTGAAGGCGGCAACGTTGAAGAAGCAGCCTACACGGGCGACGGCAAGCATATCAATTCCGGCTTTTTGGATGGACTCGGCAAAAAAGAAGCCATCGACAAAATGGTTGAATGGCTTGAAGAAAAAGGCATCGGCAAGAAGAAAGTCAACTACCGTTTGCGTGACTGGACATTTTCTCGCCAACGCTACTGGGGCGAACCGATTCCGGTTATTCATTGGGAAGACGGTGAAACAACGCTTGTTCCTGAAGACGAGCTTCCGCTTCGTTTGCCAAAAGCAACGGACATCAAGCCATCCGGCACCGGTGAAAGTCCGTTGGCAAATCTTGACGACTGGGTAAATGTCGTCGACAAGAACGGGCGCAAAGGAAAGCGCGAAACGAATACGATGCCTCAATGGGCAGGCAGTTCATGGTACTTCTTGCGCTATGTTGATCCGCACAACCAAGGAAAGCTTGCAGATTATGACAAGCTCAAGCATTGGATGGCGGTCGATCTTTATGTCGGTGGTGCCGAACATGCCGTTTTGCACTTGCTTTATGCACGATTCTGGCATAAATTCCTGTATGATTTGGGTGTCGTTCCTACGAAAGAACCGTTCCAAAAGCTGGTCAACCAAGGAATGATTCTTGGAAACAACCACGAAAAGATGTCCAAGTCGAAGGGCAACGTCATCAATCCTGATGATATTGTTGAGCAATACGGTGCAGATACGCTTCGCCTTTATGAAATGTTCATGGGACCTTTGGAAGCATCCAAGCCATGGAGCGAAGACGGGTTAAACGGTGCTTACAAGTTCATCAATCGTATCTGGAATTTGATCATCGATGAAGATGACAACATGCGCGATCGAATTACGACGATCAATGAAGGCGAGCTTGACTTTGCCTACAACCAGACGGTCAAGAAGGTTACTGAAGACTTTACGAAGATGCATTTCAACACGGCCATTTCTCAAATGATGGTTTTCGTCAATGATTGTTATAAGGCAGATTCTTTGCCGCTTGAATACGTTGAAGGATTCGTCAAGCTTCTGGCTCCGCTCGTTCCGCACTTAGCTGAAGAGCTTTGGACAAAGCTTGGTCATGTCGGGAGCATCGCTTATGCAAAATGGCCTGAATATGACGAATCGAAACTTGTTAAAGATGAAGTCGAGATCGTCGTTCAAGTTAACGGGCGCGTTCGCCAACACTTGAAGGTTTCAAGCAGCATCTCAAAAGAAGAGCTTGAAAAGCTTGCGATGGCAGATGAACATGTCAAGGAATTCGTTGAAGGCAAGAACGTGGTTCGTGTCATTGCCGTTCCGGGCAAACTGGTCAATATTGTCGTAAAATAATCAATATCGTTAAGAACCTGAGAAGAAAGTCCCGTTTTTCTCTTGAAATAATGGGTCTTTGTCAAATGGTGTTGATGACCTCGAAAACTTCACTTCAGAAATGGAGTGGAGTTTTTTTGTTCCCGTCGGTTTCTCCTGTGTTTTTTCAAATTGGTACAGTTACGTATCAACACCGCCTGCGTTTCCGCTGGCGTGGATTCATGTATGAATTCCTGCCGTTGATTCGCAAAGCTCGAACGCGCTGCGACCTAACTGGGTTTCACCTCGCAGCCCGTTCCGCCCAGGTACTCTCACTTGGCAGGCTCGCCTGCTGGCGTTCGAGCAGGCCTGGTGCTCGCGGGCTAAGCGCTCGGTTCCACACCTTGTCTCTGTCGCGCGCTCCACGACTTTGCCCGGTTGCGGTTGACATCACAATGCTTACCCGCCGGAAACTACGGCTGGAGGAAGTGTATTCAGAGAGGCTGTCTCAAAAACACTTCCAGCGTCAGCTTCTGATCAGCGCAATGCGTTTCCTGAAGTTATCAAGATTCCTGAATCCAAAGCAACTGCGTTTCAGACTCTTGATTCTGCGGTTTATTCCTTCAACCGGACCGTTGGAGAAATCATACTCGACGCTTTTAAGAACAGCTGTCATGTTCTTCTTCAAGGTGGAGATGGCCGTGTCTATGTTCTGACCCGAACGACGGTAGTTTTTCAGAACATCAATGAGCCTCTCCCGTGCCATGTGCAGGACGCTTCGCTTCAGCTGATGCGAAAGTGTGTGACCTTCTTCGACAATGTCAGTCTGTGCACTCCATGTTTACAAAATCAATCGCCGCATAATGTAAGCGCTACAATCTGTTATCGGTAACACGTTGTAATCGGTTGCACAAAGGAATATGATAACGCATAATAAGACTTGTAAGAAAACGAATTAACCTAAAGGGGGATTTAAAATGAACAAATATATTAAGAAAGCTAGTGTTTTAGCTGTTGCGTTAGGTGCAACCGCTTCATTGGCCGCTTGCGGAAACAGTAAGAGCGGATCCGATTCCTCAAAGAAGACGATCACGATTTCCGTTGACAAAGGCTACAAAGATTATATCAATGAAGTCAAAGGCAGCTTTGAAAAGAAGAACAACGTCAAGGTTGTCGTAAAGACGAAGGATGCTACGGCAACTTTGGACGCTTTGAAACTTGACGGACCTGCAGGTAAAGCTGCTGACGTGATGATGGCTCCGTTTGACAGAGTCGGCGTTTTGGGCAAGCAAGGCCAATTGGCTGACGTTAAGCTTGCCTCCGGTCGCTACGATTCACGCGACAAAAAACTTGTTACGCTTAATGGCAAGCAATATGGCGAACCGGCCATAATAGAAACGCTCGTTATGTACTATAACAAGGATCTTATCAAGACGGCTCCTAAGACGTTCAAAGATCTTGAAGCTCTTGCCAAGAATCCAAAGTACGCATATGCAAACGACAAGACCAAAAACGTCGGGTTCCTTTGCCAATGGACAAATTTCTATGACGCTTACGGCTTGATCAAAGGTTATGGCGGCTATGTCTTCGGTGACAACAATACGAATCCTAAGAAGCTTGGTTTGAACAACAGCGGTGCAGTTGAAGGCTTGACATACATCACTGACTGGTTCAAGAACGTTTGGCCAAAGGGCATGCAGTCAAAGACTTCAAACGAAAACTTCATCACGGATCAATTTACGTCCGGCAAGACTGCCGCAATCATCGATGGTCCATGGATGGCCGCAACATATAAGAAAGACAAGGTCAACTATGGCGTTGCAACGATTCCGACGTTGAACAACGGTAAAAAATATCAGGCATTCGGCGGCGGCAAGGCATGGGTCGTTTCAAAGTATACGAAGAATAAGGCAGTTTGCCAGAAGTTCATCGACTATCTGACAAACGACAAGAATCAAGAGAAACTCTACAAGGACGTTCAAGAAGTTCCTGCCAATCAAAATGCTCGCGAGTATGCAGTCAAGAATGGTACGGAATTGTCCAAGGCCGTTATCGGGCAATTTGCTTCTGCAGATCCGATGCCTAACATTCCGGAAATGACCGAAGTTTGGACAGGGGCTGAAAACTTGGTTATAAATGCGGCTTCCGGCAAGAAGACGCCAAAGCAGACGGCAGATGCTGCTGTAAAACAGATCAGTCAATCGATTGAGCAAAAGTATAAGGATTAACAAGGTGTGGAAGCGAGCGGTCATGAGCCCGTACGCAAGCATTGGGTTCAGTTGTTCGTCTTGACCGTTCATCTTTGATGCTTTTCGAATATTTTTCAGAAGAGTTTGGCAATCAGCCAGACTCTTTGATTATGAAGGCTTTTGCCTTCGCCAATAGCAATTATTTATGTCGTTTTAAAGGAGTGGGATTTGAATGGAAAAGTTAAATCCAAAGAAAACAATGTGGCTTTCTCTGATTCCTGGACTTGGTCAATTTAAAAATGGTCAAAAAGCTAAAGGAATCATCTTTTTAGGCATCTTTGCTCTTTTTATCATTGAAATGGCCGTTTTTGGTTTCAATGCTTTGGTCGGGCTCGTTACGCTCGGGACGGTTGCCGGAAGAGATCATTCGATGTTCTTGATGGTTCGAGGAACGCTGCAATTTTTAATCACGATCATCTTTTTGATGTTTTACGTTGTCAATATTAGAGATGCCAAAAAAACAGCAGAAGCAATTAATCGAGGCAAGGACGTTCCTAAGACTTGGGATGAAATGTGTGTTTCTCTGACGACTGACGGTTTTCCTTATTTGCTGACGTTTCCGGCATATATTTTAATGATTTTTACGATTATTTTACCCGTCTTCGTAACGTTGCTTATGGCATTTACGAATTACGATTTTGACCATATTCCGCCCGCATCTCTTATTTCATGGATCGGTATTCAAAACTTCCATGATATGTTTATGCTTAGTTCCTATCGTGCGACGTTCGGTGCGGTCTTTGGATGGACGGTAATTTGGACGTTATGTGCTTCAACGCTTCAAATCGTGCTCGGAGTTTTCACGGCTGTTGTTGCTCACCAAGATTTCATCAAAGGCAAAAAAATTTTTGGGATTATTTTCTTGTTGCCATGGGCTGTCCCTGCATTTGTTACGATCATGAGTTTTTCAAATATTTTCAATGATTCGGCTGGTGCGATCAACGTCCAGGTAATTCCGTTTTTGAATCATTTCTTGCCGGTTCATATTCCGCAGATCAATTGGATGACTGATCCGTTTTGGACGAAGGTTGCTTTGATCATGATTCAAGGCTGGCTTGGTTTCCCGTATATCTACGTGTTGGTAACCGGTATTTTGCAATCGATTTCTGAAGATTTGTATGAAGCTGCGACGATTGACGGCGCAACGCCGGTCCAAAAGTTCAATCACATTACGCTGCCTGCAATTTTGGCCGTTGCCGCACCGACGTTCGTGACGCAATATACGTTCAACTTCAACAACTTCTCCATCATCTACCTGTTCAATAGTGGTGGCCCAGGAGACGTTGGCGGTGGTGCCGGAAATTCTGACATCTTGATTTCATGGATCTATAAGCTGACGACCGGCAATACGCCTCAATACGGACTTGCCTCTGCGATCACGCTGATTATTTCGGCAATCGTCATTGCGGTTTCGTTGTTCGTATTCAAGAAGTCGCATGCATTTGACATGGATTAGAGAGGGGAATGATTAAGATGGCTGAACAAATAAAAGTCAAAAAGCAAAGCTCGATCAAGAGGAACCGTTTCTTAAAACATTTCTTCACGTATCTGTACATGACTTTGCTTTCAATAATTATTATCTATCCGTTGCTGATTACGACGATGACTGCATTTAAGAACAGCGACGTTGTTGCCTTTACGCTTGATTTCAGTGGGCCATGGACGTTGAACAACTTCAAGGAATTGTTCACGAATACGCTTTACGGTACTTGGTACGGAAATACGCTCATCATCTCTATTTTTACGATGGTTATTCAAGTTGCTGTTATTACCCTTGCAGGGTACACGTATTCGCGTTATAACTTTGCCGGCAAAAAGTGGTCATTGACTTTCTTCCTTGTCGTTCAAATGGTTCCGACAATGGCTGCTCTGACTGCTTACTACGTTTTGGGCATGCTGCTCAATGGACTTGATCATGACTGGTTCTTGATTTTGGTCTATGTCGGCGGAGGCATTCCGATGAATACCTGGCTGATGAAAGGCTATTTTGACACCGTGCCTTATGATTTTGACGAATCGGCCAAACTTGACGGTGCCGGAAACTTCACGATTTTCTGGAAGATCGTCATGCCGCTTGTCAAGCCGATGATTGCGGTTCAGGCGCTGTGGGCATTTATGGGACCGTTCGGAGATTACATGACGGCTCGCTACCTGCTTCGCGAAGAGGAGAATCTGACCGTTGCCGTTGGGTTGCAGGAATTCATCTCAGATCCGAAAAATCAACAAGTTGCCTTGTTTGCCGCAGGCGCTATTCTGATTGCCCTTCCGATCTGCGCATTGTTCTTCTACCTGCAAAGATATTTCGTAACCGGTTTGACGGCCGGCGGTGCCAAGGGATAACGGAAATTTTGGAGGCATGGGAGCTAACTTTCTCCCATGAACTCCTTTAGTTTAATTAATTGCTAGGGAACCGGGAATCCGGTTCCTTTTTGTTTTGGAAAATGCAGAGCCGCGTATTTAGCAGAAGTTGATGTATCGCCTTTGCAATCGTTTGCAAAAGTGGTAGAATAGTTTATATAAAGTATTTGAAACGAGGTTTTTATAATGAAAGACGCATTTCCGGCAAATTATTTCTCAGCATGGACGTCACCCGTAAAAATGTTTACGAATCGCAAATCAATGAAGTGGTGGCAGCTGATTTTGGTATTCGTTTTTTTGTTTGCGCTTGTTCTGACACCGGTTCCGCTTTATTATCAGCAAAAGACGACGGTCGATATCGGCGAATATATGCCTGATGTTTCGCAAATGCTAAACGACAAGGAACTGCAGCAAATTGCCAAGACTGCTTCATATTCCAAAGATGAATATTCATTTAAGAAGGCGCAGGTTCTCAAAAACGAAAAAGGACGTTTGATTGGCATCAATTTGCCGAAAAAACAGGTGGACAAAGCAAAATCGGCAGTCGTCATGTGCGACAAATTTTTCTATTTGAGAGATCGCAAGGTAACCTACAAGATTTTTTATGACGAAAAATATGCACCGAATGAAGGCAAGCTGAAAGATCAGCTTGTGAAGACGTGGTATCTTAGAAATAAGGCGGCAATTGCATTTTCAATGATGTTTCTCGTAGGATCTATATTTTTAATGACGGATGTTTTGATCATTCTTGTCGGAAGCATCTTTTTATGGCTTGCAAGAAAGAGTCCGATGATTACGATTGGAAGCTTTAAAGAAGCGGTCAACGTCATGTTAAACGTTTTGGGTCCGGCATCGTTGGTGGCATTTGTTTTCGGAACTCTGCATTTCGACTTGTCATTGATGACGGCCGTGCAATCGGCTGTCGCAATCATTTTGATGCTTGTCGTATATACAAAAACTCACTTCAATGATTACTATGTTGAAAAACGCAAATAACTTGATTTTTAAGTTATAATATAGACAGTAGAAAATCAGGTGAGGTAATAGAAATGGACAAAGCGGCAATTTTTCATCGCCCAGAAAGCGAAATGGGTTATTTGACCAAACAAAACAAGTATTGCGTACGCTTGAGAACAAGGCATGGAGACTTTGCGCGAATCAGAGTAATTTACGGTGCTCCTTGCGCAGAAGCACTGAGGAATATTGAGGGCAATACTTGGGCTTTTGACCAGCTCGAAATGACAAAATATTTGGTGAATGGCGAGTTTGACTACTGGGAGGCATTGTTGCCGGTTTCGTCCAAGCATCGCATCAAGTATGCGTTCAGACTGCTTGATGCAACGGATGGAGAATATCTTTACGATGAAAACGCGCTGAAGATCTTCAACCTTCAAAACGTTGCTCAGATGCGAGGATTCATTACCCCTTATCTGAATAAATGCGGTCAGAAAATTTCAAACGATTGGGCTCAAAAAACAGTGTGGTATCGCGTGATGCCGGATCGTTTTGCTAACGGAGACGAAACAAGCGATCCTAAAGGTGCAGATGACTGGAACAATGATCCGACGAAGGCCAGTCTTTTCGGCGGTGACCTTCAGGGAATCATCGATCATTTGGATCATCTGCAAAGGCTTGGGTTCAACGGACTGTATTTGACACCGGTATTTTCCGCATATTCAGGACACAAATTTGATACGATTGACTTTTTTCAGGTCGACAAAAATTTCGGTACGAAAGAAACTTTGAAAAAACTGGTTGAAGCTGCGCATAATCGCGGGATGCACGTGATGATGGATATCAGTTGCGACCACTTGAGCGATTTTTCGCTCGAATGGCAAGACGTTCGCCACTATAGTGAGCGTTCGTCTTATGCTAAGTGGTTCCTGATCGACAAGTATCCTGTGCGCTACATTCCAAGCGAAATTCCTGATTACGCCAAAATGCTGACTTATGAAGCTGTTGACGACAACCCTCATCAGCCAAGACTCAATTTTGAAAATGCAGAGGTTCAAGACATGTTCAGCAATGTTTTCAGGTACTGGACAAGAAATTTCGGAATCGATGCATGGTGTTTGAATAATGCGGACGAGCTGCCTGACTCGTTCAAGCAACGTTTAAAAAATGAGCTGCGTTTGCTTGATCCGAGCGTCATGCTTGTTTCTAAGGGACGTCTCAAAGCAAATGACGTTTCAGAAAATGTGCTTGATGCCGTCTTTTCAAATTCGTACGCATTCGAGATTGCTGATGCGTTCGTCAAGGGCGACGTGACGCCCGTTGATTTGAGCGACGCGCAAGTTCGGACTGCTTCCAAGCGACGCTCTTCGGCTATTCCTTGCGACATATTGGAGTTTGATGCACCGGATACGGTTCGGCTGATTGAAGCATGCGGCGGAAATGAAGAACTTTTGAGATCATTGCTGGCTTTTTCGTTCATGCAGATTCAGGCCCCTTGTTTTTTGTACGGAACCGAGGACTTGCTGTCGGTCAAAGCGGAAGAAAAGGATGAAAATTCTGGTGAACAGCCGTTTTTAAATGCGAGTCAAAGTCCGTCCTTGCAACCGACGATGAAGTGGGAAAAAGAAAAACAAAACGTTACGATGATGCGTTTTGTTTCACACTTGACCGCAATCAGAAGAAAATACAGCGAGATTTTGACCAAGGGCAGCTTTGAATGGGGGCAGTGCAGCAATAAGACGGGTTTCATTACGTTTACGCGAAGACTTGGCAAGCAGCAACTGTTTTGCTGCTTCAATTTGGGTTACGGCAGCATCCGAATCGTGACGCCGAAAAATGCCAAATTGCTTTTGAGTCAAAATTTGATGGAAAAAGATTCGCGCTTAGGCAAGCAAGGGTTTGTGATTGTGGAAATGTAAAGGTGTGGAAGCGAGCGGTCATGAGCCCGTACGCAAGCATTGGGCGACCGAAGGCGAGCTTGTCTCGTCTAGGGAGACCTTGGTTGCGATAGGGGGAATGCGAGCTGGAACCTGATTATGACAAGGTGTGGAGCCGAACGCTCAACAAGGCGGTAGATAAGGAGGGGCGCGAGTGATCAGCGCAAGCGCAGTCACGATGCGGCACGAACTTATCATGAGCCTTGTTGCTGGTCTGAACCCGATTATGACAAGGTGTGGAGCCGAACGCTCAACTGAATAATGATTTAAATCCGTGCCGTGACGGCACGGATTTTTTTATTTTGGGCGATTCGCCAAGATTTCGCTCAAATTTTACGGACAAAGAGCCCATTTTCATCGATGTGTCCGTAAACGGCAGTGATTTTG
>ERZ1031347.635-NODE-635-length-15140-cov-40.978190_pt1 | contig 15140 bp, 14 predicted proteins | sample MGYA00517106_ERZ1031347 | MGnify/ENA primary metagenome ERZ1031347 (study PRJEB33719, sample SAMN04261392) | wastewater metagenome | biome: periurban shantytown; feature: human; material: feces | host: Homo sapiens | place: Peru: Lima | collected 2012-07-19 ...
TATGTCTTTGCACTGTTGTATACTATGTTACTACACTGCACATATCATCCGCCCGCAAGTAACTACTGAATTCTTTTGACAGACCAGATTTTATAAATGTCGCAAAACATGTTATACTGTAACAGCGAACTGCGCTTTCAAATAATACCGTGTGAAAACACGGGGCGAAACTCTTGTTTACTGTTTGAAATAAGGAGTTTACCATACTTGTATTAATAACTTCAGCGACTATGTTCTGATTGCCGATAATCACGAAATTGCAATTAGCAAATAAATTTTAAAAATTTTAAAAAACTGCAAAAACGGTATTGACAATCGGCTGATTTTATAGTATCATATTACCTGTCGCTGAGATGTAATCGAAATTCGATAGAACTTCGATGAGCGATAAAGGCATGTGGGAGCATAGCTCAGCTGGGAGAGCATCTGCCTTACAAGCAGAGGGTCACAGGTTCGAGCCCTGTTGTTCCCACCACATTTGGCCCGGTAGTTCAGTTGGTTAGAACGCTAGCCTGTCACGCTAGAGGTCGACGGTTCGAACCCGTTCCGGGTCGCCAATTTTTGCCTCTGTAGCTCAGTCGGTAGAGCAGGGGACTGAAAATCCCCGTGTCGGTGGTTCGATTCCGCCCGGAGGCACCAATTTAATGCGGATGTAGCTCATCTGGTAGAGCGCCACCTTGCCAAGGTGGAGGTAGCGGGTTCGAGCCCCGTCATCCGCTCCATTAAATCAGTACAGTTGATGTACTGATTTTTTTATTTTACATAATTTTTTGACGAACAAGGGGCTCGAAGGTGTAGCCTTGCGACCGCCGCCGGTGGCGGAAAGAGGGAGCAAAGCGATGTCTGAAATAAGGAGCAAAAGGAAGCACATTTATGTGCAAAGCATAGCGACTGTATTTCAGACGGTAAACCTTAAAATTAAGAGCGTTGATGAGAGTTAGGGTTACGCACCGCATGCAGTTGGCGAGGCAGAAATTTTCGCATCAAACAATCCCCATGCAGTAGGTTTTTCGGATTGACATAAAGTTTCCTATCTGTTAGTATGATATTGTAGGAGTTTTTGTACTCTTACAACATATTTTTCCCAAAGGAGGATAGAATTATGGGATTTTTAGATGGAAAAACCGCTGTTATTACAGGCGGAGGAAGGGCTGTTCTCAGCAACGGAGGTTGTGGTTCAATCGGATATGGCATTGCTGTTGCTTATGCAAAAGAGGGCGCAAACCTTGTTATTACAGGCAGAAATGTCAAAAAGCTTGAGGATGCCAAAGAGGAACTCGAAAGGCTTTACGGAGTAAATGTGTTGCCTGTTCAGGCTGATGTCAGCAAGGACGGCGATAACGAAAAGGTTGTTCGGAATGTTGTTGACAGAGCTGTTGAAACATTCGGCGGAATTGATGTTTTGATTAACAACGCTCAGGCCTCTGCATCGGGTGTTACGCTTGCAGATCATACAACAGAGCAATTTGACCTTGCTGTTTATTCGGGACTGTACGCAACCTTCTATTATATGAAGGCTTGCTATCCGTACCTTAAAAAGTCAAAGGGAACTGTTATCAACTTCGCTTCGGGTGCCGGTCTTTTCGGAAACTTCGGTCAGTGTGCATATGCCGCCGCAAAAGAGGGAATAAGAGGTCTTACAAGAGTTGCCGCCAACGAGTGGGGCAAGGACGGAATAAATGTCAACATTGTCTGTCCGCTTGCATGGACTGCTCAGCTTGAAAAATTTGAGCAGGCTTATCCCGACGCATTCAAGGCGAATGTAAAAGTGCCGCCAATGGGACATTTTGGTGATGTCGAAAAAGAAATCGGCCGTGCCTGTGTTGCACTTGCATCACCTGATTTCAAGTATATGAGTGGCGAAACCATCACCCTTGAGGGCGGAATGGGACTCAGACCGTAACTCTATTTTGAAAATTCTTTTATTCTGTTATTCGGTAAATCATTAAATAAAATTAAAAAACATACTAATATGAGTATTGAATTTTTTGTTCATATGATGTAATATCAAGTTACGGAGTACATACAAAAATTACTTTGAGGTGATTGTATGGGAATTTTTGATATAAAGAACACAGATATTTTCAGCAAGGACTATGACTCTGCAAACGCATGGCTTGAGTATAACATTTTTAATGAATGTGAAAAGGACGAAAACGGAGAGTCATTTGATGAGTCCGATGAAAATAATTTTTGGGATTATTTGAAGAAAAACAAATAATAAGTTACAAACAGCGACCGCAGAGTGATATGCTTTGCGGTCGCTTTTATGTGTTGTTCACACACAAGGACACTCGGCATAATATGAGGGTGTAGAGAATAACTTGATTTACGGGTGTTGTGTATGAAAAAGAGCGACATAAGCGACATAAGAACATTTGGCATAATCGGCGGTGACAAGCGACAGCTTTTTCTTGCGAAATCAATTTCTGACAGCTGTTACGATGTTTTGCTCGGCGGATTTGACAGGCTTGAAAGCCACGGTTCATTGAGCCTTTGCAATGTTAAAAAGGCAATTTCGGAAAGTGACGCATTGATTTTTCCGTTGCCGTCAATAAGGACAGACGGCAGTCTTAACACTCCGTTTTCAAACGAGAACATTTTGCTTGACGGTGACGATATTGAAATTATCCTTAAAAAGCCTGTTTTTACTACGATGAAAAGCAGATTTTTAAAGGCATATCCAAGGCTTTCGGACGGTGAAATTTTTGATTACGGAGCAAGAGATGATTTTGCAATTCTCAACGCATTGCCTACAGCAGAGGGTGCAATTGAATGTGCAATGCGAGAATATGAGGGAACGATTTCGGGCAGTAAGTGTCTTGTTGCGGGATTCGGCAGAATCGGAAAAATTCTTGCTCACAAGCTTGTTTTACTCGGAGCAAATGTTACCGTGAGTGCAAGAAAGCCGTCAGACCTTGCATATGTAAAAGCACTCGGCTACAATGCACTTAATACGGAAAATCTCAGAACGGTAAAGCGGTTTGACATTGCTTTCAACACAATTCCGAAGTTGATTTTTGACAGGGAACTTCTTATGAATACCGACACAAACACCCTTATTATAGACCTTGCGTCCCTGCCGGGAGGGGTTGATTTTGATACCGCCGAAAAACTCGGAATTTATGCCGTTAGGGCTTTGTCGCTCCCCGGAAAATGTGCTCCGAAAACGGCAGGAGAAATTATAAAAACTACTGTATTTGACATCATCAAGGAGGTTTACAGGTGACAAAAGCAACCATAGGATTTGCAATGTGCGGTTCCTTTTGCACCTTTTCAAAGGCTTTTACGCAAATGCAGAGGCTTGTTGACTCAGGCTATGATGTTATTCCGATAATGTCGCAAAATGCCTTTTCAACATCAACTCGTTTCGGAAAAGCGGAGGAAACGGTAAAGAGGGCAGAAGAAATAACGGGCAAAGCTGTTCTGCACTCGGTTGTGCAGACAGAACCGATAGGACCTAAAAAAATGTGCGATTTGCTTGTGATTGCACCGTGTACGGGCAACACGCTTGCAAAGCTGTCGCTCGGGATTACCGACACGGCTGTGACAATGGCGGCAAAATCACATTTGAGAATTTTAAGACCTGTGCTGTTGTGCGTTGCAACAAATGACGCTCTCGGTGCGTCGGCACAGAACATCGGCAGACTTCTCAACACGAAAAACATTTACTTCGTTCCTTTAAAACAGGACGATTGCATCAAGAAACCAAATTCGCTTGTGGCTGATTTTGATAAGCTTGAAGATTGCGTAACCCTTGCATTGCAGGGAAAACAACATCAGCCGATTTTTTTATAACAGAACAACAGCCGTCTTGAAATGTAAATTTTCAAAACGGCTGTTATTTTATGTTTGGATTGCCTGTGCGACAGGTCAGATAATCAAGGCTTGTGCCGTAGTAGTCGGCAAGTTTAATAAGCAGGGAGAGAGGGATTTCTCTTTCGCCCCGTTCATATTTTGAGTACAGCGACTGGTCGCACATAAGAACCTTTGCAATTTCTTTTTGCGTAAGGTCGTTGTCCTCACGCAAATCTTTTATTCTCAGTTTCATTTCATCACCAAACAAATTATAAAATAGTACATAGTGTCCTATTGACTTTTAGGACGAATTGTCCTAAAATATAATTACCGGAAAACGGGAAAACAAACGGAATTGTCTTTGCGGTACTCATATTCATATAATCGCATTTATCGTAAATTGTGTGTTATTGTTTGCACAAGTGTCCAATGAACTCAAAATACAAGATGATGATTGCTTTGGAAAATTTAATTTACTTTAAATCAGAGTGTTGCTTAAATAAAAATCATATTTTATCTGTATATATCTTGACAAATACCGCAAAATGCAGTAAACTAATGTCATAAAAATCCCGAAGAACATCTTCGGGACGAATAGCTTGCCGATTTAATTGTGCGTATAATTCGGTAAGTCTTTGTTGTCAGTCAGCCCCAAAATGTAGTCGGTGCTGGTGTGATAATGTTTTGCGAGGCAAATCAATACAACGGTGGGGATATCACGCTGACCAAGTTCATAATTGCTGTAAACCTGTTGTGAACAATGCAGAATTTTGCTAACTTCTTTTTGCGTGAGGTCGGCATCTTCCCTCAGTTCCCTGATTCTTTTATACACAGAATTCACCTCGCATACAGTATAGCATACCGCAGATTGTTGTATTGCAATATACCGCAAAATGCAGTAAAACAGCAATGGTATTTTGGGTTAATTTTTAAATAATTATTCAGAGGGGAATGGTGTTTAAAATAAAAATATTAATCTTGCATATCAGATAAAACAATAAAATGATGGAGGAAATTATGAGAAAACATTCAAAATTTATTACGATTTTGCTGTCTGCTTTGTTGGCGGTATGCCTTGTGCAGACAGTATTTGTTCAGGCATTTGCAACCGAAAACTCAGCAACACCTGACGAACCTACAGGCGACTTGCGTCCAGTTTCAATGGAAATTGTAAAAGCACCCGAAAGCATCGTTATTGATAACGATGAAATTATCGACAGCACTTTTTGGAGCAATGTTGTAGTTCATATCGTTTACAACAACGGTGAAGAATATGATGTAAACTGTGACGGCGCTGACAGCGAAGACGGTATTGTTCCGCCAATTGCTGAAATTGGTGGTTATCAAGGTAGGATATATTGTTATTTCTCGGATGAGTCCGATGAGTCCGATGAGTCCGCTGAGGATAGCTCACCTAAGATTTGTGTGACATGTAGTTATGATGATTTCGCATATATTGAAGCAAATTGTCCCATTAAGAGAATAGATTTGCGCCCTGTTTCAATGGAAGTTGTAAAAATGCCTAAAACCGTTACAATGTTTCAAGGCGAAATTTCAGACAGTAGTTTCTGGGATGATGTCGTGGTGCATATTGTTTACAGCGACGGTAGGGAATTTGATGTAAACTGTGACGGTTTTAAAAGTGGCAATGAAATTGTTCCGCCAATTCCTGAGATTAATGGATATAAGGGTTACATAGGTTATTATATTAGTAACGATAGTGATGATGAAAGTGATGTCGAAAGTTCTGATGATAATATAAATTATATTTCTCTTAGTTACAGATATGGCGATTATGACCATGGACTTGACGCAGATAATATTGTTGTTACCCATAGTATTCCTGTTGAAGTAAAAGATGACCCTCGCACTATTGTAAAATGCGAAGTAACAAAGCTTCCCGATAAGGTATTTACAGCACCATTTAGTTTCGGTTCACCTAACGAAGATTCTATATCACGCAACATTGACGGTATGGAAGTTACCTTCTATTATGCAAACGGTGAAAAGGGCGGTACAGTAACCTTTAACAGCAGTATGCTGGATATGGATGCTGGTCCATATTGTAGGTACGTTAAATCTGATATTGATAAGTACGGAAACTATCTGATAATAGAGGTGCAGGACAAGGGCGATTACAAATTTTCTGTAGAATATTTGTTGGGAAATCCGAATATCAGCGCTCAGATTCTCACCGCAAAATCAGCATCTAATCCTAACCCGTCACTTAATCCAGTAAGCACAGAGGACACTCCTGAAAAGCCGAGCGATAACATTTCTTCCGCAACAAGTGATGTTGCAACAAAAGACAATGCAGGCAATAACAACACCACAAACGGCACAGCCAACAACGGTGTTGTTGCAACAGGCGACTTTGCAACTCCTGCAATTATTGCCACAGTTATGATTTTGGCGGCAGCGGTTATGTTTGTTCTCAAAAGAAAACATACATTTTAATTTAGTCTAATACTTCCATTTTATGTTTATGGGTATTTAACTTAGAGGAAACACTCGATTGTATGATCGGGTGTTTTTTCTGTATGATGAATGTTGCGGTTCGCCACTACAGAATGGCATTATCTTTGCGGTATTTATATAATCGTATTTATCATAAATTCTGTGCCGTTACTCGCGGGCGCCCAATTGGACGCCCCTACAGAATGGTATTATTTTTGTTCCTTTTATAAGGTTTGTATTACCGTAATGTTTGCACTTTTACTTTTTGGCGGTCACAGACCGTTGATACAAAATTAAATTTATAACAAAACTGCACAAAAATTTATGGATAAAGACAGCGTGGGGTATTGCTCATGCTGTCTTTTTGTGTTAAAATTGTAGATAACAAAATGAAATAACGAAGGATTTGTCTATGAAATATTGTTCAAAATGCAAGCGACTGCATAATGATGAAGAAACAGTCTGCAAAAACTGCAAGGCTCAGCTTAAAACAATAACCGATGAAAACACTCCCGTGTATCTGCTTACGGCATCGGGCTTTGAATTGCAGAGAGTTAAAGCCGCACTTGAGGACAGCACCGTTCCGTGTGACGCTACAATCAGAAAATGTGCTGAAAACAGATACAACGCAAATGCCGCAACAGGCTATGACAGTTCATCTTACGATGTTTATGTTCCGTATTCGGCTTATGAAAAAGCATTTGACACCTGCGTCGGAATCGGCGCAATTAAGCTTGAGGGCGAAGAAATTCTTGACGGTGACGCGGAATATTCTGAGAATAAAGGCGACACGCTTGATGATAAGTTCGAGAAGATGACAGGTGCAAAGCGTACAACCGTAAGAATTGTCAGCGCATTACTGCTTTTGCTTATAGTTGCAGGCGTTGTATTCGGAACAGATGCAATAATGAATTTTATTAAAGAATTTTTCGGATAATTCGGTATCCGATTTTGAGTTAATATTTAGTTAAAATAAATGAAATTACGGAGGATTTTTTACAATGAAACAGGAAACAAAGTGTTTGCATTCCGGCTATGTGCCTAAGAACGGAGAACCAAGACAGATGCCCATTTATCAAAGCACCACCTTTAAGTATGATTCAAGTGACGCAATGGGCAGACTTTTTGACCTTGAGGACAGTGGATATTTTTATACCCGTCTGCAGAACCCGTCAAATGATATGACTGCCGCAAAAATTGCCGACCTTGAGGGCGGTGTTGCCGCAATGCTCACATCAAGCGGTCAGGCGGCGAACTTCTTTGCACTTTTTAACATCTGCGAAACAGGCAGTCACATTGTTGCATCGTCTGCAATCTACGGCGGTACATATAATCTGCTCGGTGTTACAATGAAGAAAATGGGCATTGATGTTACTTTTGTCGATCAGAATCTTCCCGAAGAAGAGCTTGCAAAGGCATTCAGACCAAACACAAGGGCAATGTTCGGTGAAACAATAACCAACCCTACCGTGTCTGTTCTTGATATTGAAAAGTTTGCAAGACTTGCTCACTCACACGGTGTTCCGCTTATTGTTGACAACACTTTTGCAACCCCTGTCAATTGTCAGCCGATTAAGTGGGGTGCTGACATTGTTACTCACTCAACCACAAAATATATGGACGGTCACGGTATTTCTGTCGGCGGTGCAATTGTTGACAGCGGCAACTTTGACTGGCTGAAATATGCCGACAAATATCCGGGACTTACAACTCCCGATGATTCATATCACGGCATTGTCTATGCCGAAAAATTCGGCAAGCTCGGCTACATTACAAAGGCTACTTCTCAGCTTATGCGTGACCTCGGTTCAATCCAGTCACCGCAGAATGCTTTTTATGTTATGAACGGTCTTGAAAGTCTTCATGTGAGAATGGAAAGACATTGCAAAAATGCTCTTGAAATTGCAAGATTCCTCAAGGCTAATGACAAGGTTGCGTGGGTTGATTATCCCGACCTTGAAGATGACAAATATCACGCACTTGCTGAAAAGTATCTTCCAAACGGCTCATGCGGTGTACTTTCTTTTGCGGTTAAGGGCGGAAGAGATTGTGCGGTTAAATTTATGGACAGTTTAAGACTTTGCGACATTGAAACTCATGTTGCAGACGCAAAGACCTGTATTCTTCATCCCGCAAGCCACACCCACCGTCAGATGACGGATGAACAGCTTATTGAAGCAGGTGTTGCACCCGACCTTATCAGACTTTCGGTAGGTCTTGAAAATGTTGATGATCTTATTGCCGATATCAGTCAGGCTCTTGATAAGATTTAATTTTCTTTAAAAGAAATTATATATAAAATTGCAAAATAAATTTACGGAGGGTTGAATATGTCAGCTTTTGTATCTGCGGTTATTGTTGCGGCAGGCGGTTCTGTGAGAATGGGAATTGCCGACAGCAAGCAGTTTATTCCGCTTTTGTCACGACCTGCAATTGAATACACCCTGAGGGCATTCCAAAAATGCCACCTTATCAAAGAAATTGTAATTGTCTGCCGTGAACAGGATAACGACAGAATCAATAAAATTATCGAGCTTAACGGTTTCAGCAAGGTTTCAAAACTTGTCAAGGGCGGTGACAGCCGTGCCGACAGCGTGCGTAACGGAATCGGTGCGTGCAGTGAAAATGCCAAATACTATGCTATTCATGACGGTGCAAGACCGCTTATTACCGTTGAAGAAATTGAGCGTGTTGTTGAGGCGGCTTTTGATACGGGTGCGGCAACTCTCGGAACTTCCGTAAAAGATACAATCAAGGTTGTTGACGGTTTCAATAATATAGAAAGCACTCCTATCCGTTCACAGCTCCGTGCCGTTCAGACTCCGCAGGTTTTTGAGCGTGATCTTTATCGCTTTGCACTTGAAAATGCCGGCGATAATCTTATCAACTTTACAGACGATTGCTCGCTGATTGAAAACATGGGCGGCGAGGTTCTTGTTGTAAAGGGCAATGAGGAAAATATTAAACTGACAACCCCGATTGACATTGTGATTGCAGAGAGTATTCTCAAGTCAAGACAGCAGGGTTGATTGTGCAAAGGAGATTTATATGAGAATCGGTCACGGATATGATGTGCATAAATTTGCCGAGAACAGAAGGCTGATAATCGGCGGTACAGAGATTCCCTTTGAACTCGGACTTCTCGGTCATTCGGATGCCGATGTGCTTGTTCACGCAATTATGGACGCACTTCTCGGTGCGGCGGCTCTCGGTGATATCGGAAAGCTGTTTCCCGATACAGATGAAAAGTACAAGGGCGCAGACAGTATTCTTCTTTTGAAAGAGGTGTGCCGTGTGCTTGCCGAGTACAACTACAGAATTGTCAATATCGACTCAACCGTTATTGCTCAACAGCCAAAGCTGAAACCGCATATTGACGAAATGAGAAAAAATATTGCCAATGCCTGCGGAATTGATGTTTCGCTCGTCAGCGTTAAGGCTACTACCGAGGAAAAGCTCGGCTTTACAGGCAGACTTGAGGGCATTTCCGCTCACGCAGTTTGCCTTATTGAGCAGTATTAAAAAGTTACAGCTTCAAAAAATGCACATATTTTATTACATACATTCGACACCTTGTTCATATTAATGAACGAGGTGTTTTTTATGTTAAGAAAGGCATTTGTTTCAATAACATTGTGTGCAGTGTTTTTATTGTCACCGTTTGCCGGATTAAAAGTGAATGCTCTAAGTGCGGACAGCATATCCGCTCCGTATGCCGTGCTAATGGAATCGTCAACAGGCAAAGTCCTTTTTGAGAAAAATCCACATGAGCAAAGACCGTGTGCGTCCGTAACAAAGGTAATGACGCTTTTGCTCGTCTTTGAGGCTATAGACAGCGGAAAATTAAGCCTTGACGATGAAATTACTGCATCCGAACACGCCGCAGGAATGGGCGGAAGTGACATTTGGCTTGAAAAAGGCGAAACCATGAGTGCGGATGATATGATAAAGGCAACGGTTGTTGTATCTGCCAACGATGCGGCAGTTGCGCTTGCGGAGCATATCAGCGGAAGCGAGGACGCTTTTGTTGAAAAAATGAACAGCCGTGCCAAAGAACTCGGAATGAACGACACCGTTTTCAAAAACTGTAACGGACTTGATGAGGAGGGACATATAACCTCTGCCTATGATGTTGCGCTTATGTCAAGAGAGCTTACAAAGCATGAGAAAATTTTTGACTACACATCAATTTGGCTCGACAATCTTCGCGGTGGTAAAACTCAGATTGTCAACACGAACAAGCTGTTGAAAACTTATAACGGAATTACGGGATTGAAAACAGGCACAACCAACGATGCGGGTTGCTGTATGTCTGCAACCGCAACAAGGGGAGATGTTTCGCTGATAAGCGTTGTTCTCGGCTGTAAAACAGGCAAAGAGCGATTTGCAGATGCGGCGGCACTTCTTGATTACGGCTTTGCAAATGTTTCTGTAAAAGAATTAACACTTCCCGAAGATATGCCGAAAAGCATTGAAGTGAACGGAGGTATGACCGACAGCGTAAAGCTTGAATGTAAGGTTTCTTCAAAAATAGTGGTTGACAAAGGAAACGGTGCTAAAATTACAACCGAAATCGACCTGCCCGACAAGATTGACGCTCCCGTTGAAAAGAATAGAAAGATAGGTACGCTTACATATCTTGTAAATTCAAAAAAGGCGCAGAGCTTTGATATTTGTGCAGGCGATTCTGTTCAAAAAACAAGCTTCGGCGCATTGCTTGAATATGTGTTCGCCTCGCTGATTTCGCTTTGATTTTGTCGGAAAATCAAGCGTTTGTGCATTGTTATTAAAAGCAGTACAAAAAACAATGCTGGTTTATTTTAAAAATTCACAAATTGACCTTGCAAAAACGCTCATATTATAGTATAATAAAACAACAAAGATACTTATTGCGATTCTATTTTCGCTATAGGAATTTTGGAGGAATTTATAAATGGCAACAAAGTTAAATGACAAGTATTTAAGTGATTTTATCGGCGAACACGAATATGACGGTGTTGCTGCCGAAGTTAAAGCAGCTCACAAGGTGTTGCATGACGGCAGCGGCCTCGGCAACGACTTTTTGGGTTGGCTCAATCTTCCTACAGATTATGACAAGGAAGAGTTCGCACGCATCAAGAAGTGTGCAGAGAAAATCAAGAAAGATACTGATGTATTCATTGTAATCGGTATCGGCGGTTCTTACCTCGGCGCAAGAGCGGCTATTGAATTTCTTTCATCACAGAACTACAACCTTACCTGCAAGGACACACCGCAGATTTTCTTCACAGGTAACTCAATCAGCTCATCTGCACTTGCAGAAATCATGGAGCTTTGCGAGGGCAAGGATGTTTCCGTAAATATGATTTCCAAGTCAGGTACAACAACTGAGCCTGCCATCGCTTTCCGTGTGTTCCGTGAAATGCTCGAAAAGAAGTACGGTAAAGAGGGCGCAAGAGAGCGTATTTACTGCACAACTGACAAGGCTAAGGGTACACTCAAGGCTCTTGCAGACGAAGAGGGCTACGAAACATTTGTTGTTCCGGACGATGTAGGCGGTCGTTTCTCGGTTCTCACAGCAGTAGGTCTTCTTCCTATCGCAGTTTCAGGTGCTGACATTGACGCTCTTATGCAGGGTGCCGCAACAGCTCAGAAAGAATTTGACAACGATGATTTAAAGACAAACGATTGTTACAAATATGCTGCAATCAGAAATATGCTTTACCGCAAGGGCAAAACTATGGAAGTTATGGTTTCTTATGAGCCGGCTTACACAATGATGTCAGAGTGGTTCAAGCAGCTCTTTGCAGAGAGTGAAGGCAAGGATAACAAGGGTATTTTCCCTGCAAGCGTTATCTTCTCAACAGACCTTCATTCACTCGGTCAGTACATTCAGGACGGCAGACGCACAATGTTTGAAACTGTTGTTCTCTTTGATAAATGTAAAAAAGAAGTTACTCTCGGTACAGACCCGACAAATGTTGACGGTCTTAACTTCCTTTCGGGCAAGACAATGGGATTCGTAAATCAGAAGGCTTTCGAGGGTACAGTTCTCGCTCATAATGACGGCGGTGTACCGAACATTGTTCTTAATGTTCCCGAAATGAACGAATCAGAGCTTGGCTATCTCATCTACTTCTTTGAGAAGGCTTGTGCTATTTCAGGTTATATGCTCGGTGTTAATCCGTTTAACCAGCCGGGTGTTGAAAGCTACAAGAAGAATATGTTCGCTCTTCTCGGCAAGCCGGGCTATGAGGATCAGAAGGCTGCTCTTGAGGCAAGACTCGGATAATTTCTTAATAAAGTATAACAACGGAGGAACTAATTATGGTTACTTTACTTATCGGTAAAAAAGGAACAGGCAAAACTAAAAAGCTCATCTCTCTTGCTAACGAGGCTGTTGCCGCTTCAACAGGCAATGTTGTTGTAATTGAAAAGGGCTCAAAGCTCACATATGATGTTACACACAAGGCAAGACTTATTGATACAGAGCAGTATCTCATCAGCGGTTATGATATGCTTTTCGGTTTTATCAGCGGTATCTGTGCAGGCAATTACGATGTTACTGACATTCTCGTTGACTCAACATTCAAGATTTGCCCGGAGGCTCTTGCAGGCCTTGAAACCTTCACAAAGAAGCTTCAGGATCTTGCCGAAACTGCATCAACTAACATTGTTCTCCTTATTTCTGCTGACGAAAGCGAAATTCCGGAGTCAATCAACGCTGTTTGCCGCAAGGTTTAATTGATACTTAAAAACAAATTTATCCCTCTCGATTTTCGGGAGGGATTTTTGTATATACAACTGTATAAATTTAGCACCCTCGTCAATAATAGAAACGGAGGTGCTTATTTATGAGCGATTATTATAACAGGAACAGAAAGAAGAAACGCAGCCGCCGTGAAAAAATCGGTTTCTACACAGCTTGTTCAATTTGTCTTATTGCAGTTTGTATGGCGGTGTATTCAACCTACAATACATTATCGGTTCCAAATACCAAAACTACAACCGTGACACAAAGCAATGAGGTTAAGGTCAATGAAAATGTTACGGGCGTAACCCAAACCTTGCCCGAAGTCAAGCTTGATGTCGAAGTTCCGACAATTGTTGCAACCGAAGAACCGTCAACAAATCCGACAGAAAGTTCAAAAAATGCTCTTGAAACAATGCTTTCAACAGATTTGAGCCTGAACTATCCGCTTAATTCAAACAATGTTGTTCGTGAGTACAGCGAAAAAAGTGTTTATTTCAAAACTTTGAATGTATGGAAACCGCACACGGGAGTTGATTTCGGCGGAAAACTCGGTGATGATGTAGAAGCAATGACCGGCGGAGTGGTTACTAATGTGTGTGACGACAAAATGCTTGGCAAAATTGTTGAAATTTCGACAGAGAATGTTGTCTGCCGTTACTGCGGGTTAGGGTCGGTTAATGTGAATAAAGGTGATTCGGTTGATGTGGGCTATAAAGTCGGTACAATAGGGGCAGTTCCTTTTGAAGCGGGGGATGAGAATCATATCCACATCGAGGTGAAGATTGACGGTAAATATGCCGACCCGCTTTCTTTCATAAATAACAATGAATAATTGAAATTTTATTGCATACAATATTATTGCAAGCCCTCGTTTCGTTTTAAGGGGCATCAAAAAGGCGGATACTTCTAAGCAAGTATCCGCCTCATTTTTATGATTTTATGTCAATGATAAGAATCACGATTATTAAATTAAAATTCCTAAATTAAAAGTGATTATCTTTCGCTCTCGTGCCATTCTTCGTTACCAAAGATAAAATCATCAAGATCCATAATGACAAATTTCATATAGTACACCTCCTTAATAAAACAATATAGTATATTCAGGAAATGATCGAATATGAGTATTATTTTTTGTTTGAGTTACAAATATTAATGTAACTGATAATAATGTCAACGGCCTGATCAACTGTCAGCTTTGTGCTGTTAAGGCACAAATCATAGTTGTCCGGAAGACCCCATTTCTTTCCTGAATAAAAACTATAGTAATTTGCTCTGTTCTTGTCTGCCTTCAAAACTGCCTGTTTTGCTCTGGCAGGGTCAATGTCCTGTCTGTCAACAGCTCTTTTAATTCTCTTATCAAGATCAGCATAAATATATACCTTCACAAGTTTCGGATTATCCTTAAGAACATAGTCGGCGCATCTACCGACAACGACGAAATTTTCCTTTTCTGCAAGCTGCTTGATAATCTTGTGCTGTAAAATGTAAAGACGGTCATTAACCGGCAGGTCACCAACTGAAGAAAAGTTGTTACCGTAATTGTACAGTCCCACAGACAATGAATACAAAAGACTGTTGGTAGCTCTTTCGTCAGCGTGCTTAAACACCTCAGGAGAAACACCGCTCTCTTTAGCGGCAATAGAAATGAGCTCCTTATCATAAAACGATATGCCAAGCCTCTCGGCAAGAGCTTTACCGATATCGTGTCCGCCGGAACCATACTGTCTTGTGATGGCAATAATTTTATCAAAACTCATAACTAAACCTCCCGGTATTTGCAATTTGTAAAGTTGTACAGCAACAACATTAAGTAGCTAAATGTCAAAACTATATCGCTTTACATATACTATAATAACACATTTTTGCGAAAAGTCCAGTCTGTAAAAACAAATTTTACGAAATTTGTACAAAACGAACAAATAAGTCTTATCCAAATTATATAAATGCACAATATAATTGGGTGTGAAATTACATTTAAAGGATAAGAACAAATTTCTTTTTACATATATATGTATATGAAGAGGGATTCAGCGTGTAAAAGGCAGAATAATAGTGAAAAGGCATTAAAAATCAGATAGAATAAACAATAATATGGAAAATTTGCCGATAATGTAAAAAAGATAAAAAAATTGTAAAAAAGGGGTTTACAAAA
>ERZ1031347.653-NODE-653-length-14931-cov-39.349960_pt1 | contig 14931 bp, 12 predicted proteins | sample MGYA00517106_ERZ1031347 | MGnify/ENA primary metagenome ERZ1031347 (study PRJEB33719, sample SAMN04261392) | wastewater metagenome | biome: periurban shantytown; feature: human; material: feces | host: Homo sapiens | place: Peru: Lima | collected 2012-07-19 ...
CTTGCAGCGACGGACCTCAGGACACTCTTACACCACGTCTGCGCGCGCGACCGCTTTTTGTTTGAGAAGGACGCTTTGAAGCCCGTTTTGCAACTGATTCACCCACGCAATAAGGGGTCGTGGGCAAAAAACGTCAAATATGAGTACTGTCACAAGTCCTGTAGCATTATCTTTTGCAAAATATGCAGTGTTACGCAACATATGTCCAAGTACTTAGCTGATAAACGCTTGCAATTCTTCCGCCGTAGGACCCCTGGCGTCTAAATCGCCTTCTGATGGCATGAAATCGCTGTTACTAAATTGGTAACAGTACTCATATTTGCTATTTTTTGCCCACGGGCCTTGCGATAATGCCGGGGATTCGCACCCTGTCGGGTTCGAATCCCCGGCACATGGATAGCAAAAAGCCCGTCACCGCGAGGGCAACGGGCTTCTCAGCTTAAATGGTGCCCCCAGCGGGATGTCCGCGTGCGGCTGGCGCCGCCCGCCTTCGCTGCGTCGCTCCGCTCCTTGCGTGCTGCGCTGGAAAACGCTTCGCGTTTCCTCAGCTCCGCACCCTGTCGGCTTCGAATCCCGGCATATCGGTAGCAAAAAGCCCGCTACCGAATTGGTAACGGGCTTCTCAGATTCTGTGGTGCCCCCAGCGGGATTCGAACCCGCGATATCCACCTTGAAAGGGTGGCGTCCTTGGCCGCTAGACGATGGGGACAGCGGGAAAGAGTATAGCAGACTTTTTTGCCGGCGCGTATATCGTTGGCAAACCGGAAAACCACCACAAAGGTGCCTGTCCCTTTGTGGTGGCGGGGCGTTAGGGGAGGAGCTTCATGGCGGCGTCGTGGGCGGCGCGCTCGTAGGTGTCGTCGAGGGGCTTGAGCGGCAGCAGGGCTGTGGCCTGCGCATCGCCACGGCGCTCGAGGGCGTGGGTAATGAGCCAGTCGGTGAGTTCGGGGTTCTTGGGTAGCGCCGGTCCGTGCAGGTACGTGCCGATGACGCCCTTGTAGATGAGACCCTCAAAGCCATCGTCGCCGTTGTTGCCGGTGCCCGTGACGACGGACGTTCCGAGCGGCGTGGCCTCTGTATCGAGCAGGGTGCGGCCGCCGTGGTTCTCGAATCCCACAAAGGGCTCAGGCGCCAGGTCGGTCTTGACGGCGACGTTGCCGATCAGGCGGTCGGAGCCGCGTACAGTTTCGGCGGCAATGACGCCCAAACCCTCGATGCGATCTTCACCCATGTAGTATGAACGGCCGAGCAACTGATAGCTGCCGCAGATAGCAAGCAACGAGCCGCCGTCCTCAACATAGGCCGCAACCTTGTCTTTTTGAGCGAGCAGCTCGTGCGCCACGGCCAGCTGGTCGCGATCGGAGCCGCCGCCCATCATGACGATATCGGCATCATGCAGATCGAGCGCCTCGCCCATGCGGACTTCGTCCACGCGAACGGGGATGCCGCGCCAGGCGCAGCGGCGCTCGAGGGCGATGACATTGCCGCCGTCGCCATAGAGGTTGAGGGCATCGGGATACAGGTAGACGATGCGCAGCGGGCGTGAGAGCTCGACCGGCGCGACGCCGACGGGGACGGCGCTGCCATCGGCGCACGTTGCGGCGTGGGCGGCAACCGTAGCCGCATCGGTGTCTTTGAGCCCATCGAGCTCCTTGACCAGCGGCGGAAAGGCCGTGTAGTTGGCGACGGCATAGAAAGTGTCGCCGGCGGCTTCATCCACAACGGCGCCGATCGCCTGCTCGATATTCGAGATGATGGCGGCATCGATGCCGGCGTACTTGAGGCGTACCTGCATGTCGTGCGCGCGCGTGCCGCCGGCAAAGGCGACAAGCCCCGTTGTGTCGGCGATGCGCTCAAAGTCGACGTCGTAGATCCACGACACATCGTGGCCGTCGGCATCGTTGTCGTTGAGGAAGAAGGCGCAGAGCCTGCCGCCTGCCGTTTTAATGGACTGAATCTGGCGATCGAAACCCACGGGATTCTTGGCCAGGTTTGCCTCGACGGTACGGCCGGCGATCTCCCAGCGGCCCATACGCCCGCCGGCGGGGATGTAGGCATCGAGCGTGGGCTGCAGATGCGCCGCGTCCGCGCCCAGCTCGTGGGCGGCGAAGAAGGCTGCGGCTACGTTGTAGACCATGTACAGGCCGTTGTAGCGTGTGGCGATGTGTACGGCAGCCGCGTCGGGCGCAGGCCCAAAGACCAGGTCAAAGCCGTAGCCGTCGCAGCCGAGCTCCACGCCCGTCACGCGACGGACAAGCCCGGGGCGGGTCCAGCCGCACGAGGGGCAATGGTATGCGCCAAGCTGGCCGTACTGCACATAGTCGTACTCCAACGGTGCGTTGCACTGTGAGCAAAAACGCGAGTCGCTAATGCGGTCGGATTCGGTGTCGGTGGCGCCGTCGATGCCAAAGGCGATGCTTGCATTGGGAACGCGCGCGGCGATTGCGGCACACAGCGGGTCGTCTGCGTTGTAGATGAGCGTCGTTGCCGGTGAAAGCTCCAGCGCGCGGGCGATGACGTCCTGGGTGTGGTCGATCTCGCCGTAACGGTCCAGCTGGTCGCGGAACAGGTTGAGCAGCACAAAGTACGTCGGCTTGAGCTTGGGCAGAACGCGTACGGTGTAGAGCTCGTCGCACTCAAAAACGCCCACGCGCTTGCCGCTGCTGGTGTGCTTAAGGCCGCCGCGGGCCTCGAGCAGAGCACCCACCACACCAGGCTCCATATTGTTGCCGGCACGGTTGCACACCACGGTAGCGCCGCTGGCAGCAACTGCGTCGGCGATGAGGTTGGAGGTGGTGGTCTTGCCATTAGTGCCGGTGATCACCACGCTGCGGTCGACCAAGCTCGCGAGGTCGCTTAGCAGCTCGGGGTCAATCTTCATAGCGATGCGGCCGGGGAGTACGCCGCCCTGGCGTTTGAGGACGGAGCGCAGCCCCCAGCGGGCGATATCGCTCGAGGTGCAGGCGAGAGATGAGCGGAGGTTCATGAAGCCGTTCCTAACATAGATGACATGGTCGGGGCGATCGCGTCGCTAAAAGCCGTAGCGGCGCGCAAATTCCTGGGCAAGCTGCGATACATCTTCGCAGGCGTTGGCCCAGGGGGCAAAGTCGGGGGTGTCCGAGATAATGCCGTCGGCTTCCCAAACGGCCTGGTGCGAAAGATCCCAGGGGTCGCGTGGCTCGGGTCGGCAGGGAAGGTACGGCGTCTGGTACATGGGGTTCAGCAAGAAGAACGCGCCGCCCTCGCAACGGTTAGCGAACTCACGCAGCGCGCGCGTCGCCGGGCGCATCTTGTTTGTTTTGAACAGCAGAATCGTGCGGGCGAGCAGGTACCAAGGAGAGTTTTCGAGTGCGTCTGCCCCCATCTGTTCTTCGAGCTGATGTGCCAGGGCAAAAAAACCGTCCTGGTCTTCCAAGCGGGCGAGGGCAAGTAACACGGTGCCGGCGGCCCGGGTGGGATAGCCCTCCGCCTTGAGGACGCGGTGGGAGTAGTTGGCAGCGGCGCGGTAACGAGCGCTCGCCATGCACAGCTGCGAGATGGCCTCGAGCGTGTGGAGCCACCCGATAAGGGCCGGCTCGCTCACGGTAAGGTCTGCTGCGGTGACACCATCGGCCAAAACATTATTGGCCCAGTAGTGCGGGGCCTCCATATCAAACCCGGGCACGCTTTGTTGCAGGTAGTCGGCCGTACTCGCCTCGAGCTTCATCAGGTCGCCCAGGCAGGCATCGACGGGCGTGTCGGCCAGGATGATGGCGAGCAGCTGGGCATCGAGGACATGCGCATCGACGCGAACAATCTTGAGCAGCTCATCGCGCATGTCGTCGAACAGGCGGTTGCGCGTCTGCTCAAACTCCTCGTCGCTGCCCATGTCCTCGATGCGGCGAAGCTCGTCAAGCAAATGACGATGAACGCCGGCATAGGACAGCAGCGCTTGGGCATGCTCGGTCTGCGCATACTTGTGAGGGTTTGCGCTGATGTCGTTATGGACAAGCTCGCGTGCTGCATCGGTGAGTTCGGGGTGCGATGCCAGATAGGTGCGCTCCAGATAGGCGGGGATGTAGACGCTCGGATCCATTAGAGGTCTCCTCCCTTAAACGGCAATCCCTGTTCGGCCGCGCGCAGGATTCGTTCGTCGATCTGGGAGCGCACGATGTCGTTGGTGGCGACCCAGGCGGCAAAGCTGGCGTTGTCGGGCGCGCCTAGGCCCTCCTGCAGCACCGGCGTCGCCTCGGACAGGGCAAGGACAAGCTCATCGGTGGAGCCCGGACCTACGTTGACGCGGGCATAGACGCCATCGGGAAACTCGGTTTGGAAGTAGAGCGCCTCGGCCGCGTGCGGACACGAGTGCGCAAGGATGCGCAGGTAGTGCTCGGCGCCCTCGTAATCCAGCTCGCGCCAAGCAGCGCTCATCAGCGCGATGAGCGTCCACGGGTCCAGGTCGCGCTCTGCATCCTTGGGACGGCGGCGCAGCGGCGTGTTGGCAAGATAGGGCACGGAGTGGGCGGAACGAAAACGCTTGAGCTCCTCGGAAGGGTATTCGAGCTTTGCCATGGCAAGCATCGCGGTATGGCGGACACCGGCGGGGTCGTTGGGCGCAAAGTCCAGGCTGCGATTCGCGGCATCCAGCGACATGCGGTAGCGGCCGCTAATGAGCGCGCGCGATGCCAAGGCGGCAAGCCAGCGCAGGTAGGGACGGCGGGCCAGGTCGCCTGCGGCCTCACGCTCGTAGGGGTCCTGCGCCGAGGCAATCTTGAGCGCCAGATCGTGCTCCACCTCGTCGCACTTGGACACCAGATACCGCACGTATTCCTCGTTGGATTCGGCGGTGAGCGCCGTCAGCATGCGCTGGGCATCCCAGTTGGCCGGATCGAGCGCGGCTGCCTCGCGGAGCATGTTCTCGGCTGCGGCTTCTTCTTGCTCTGCCTGGGCGTCGTCGGGGATAAAGGGGATGCGGTAGTCGACAGCCTCGACCACCTTGGCAATGAGGTGCCCGGCGCGGTCGCGATCGTGCACGATGAGCGGCGCGGGGTTGCGGGTGAATTGCTCCATCAGACGCTCGACGGCGGGGCCGTCAGTGAGCGGGATATTGTCGCGGCGCAAGGCCTCAAGAACGAGGCGATGGCAATCCTCTTGAATGGGATCGAATGCCATGGGGCCTCCTTTGCTGCGGTTAGGGTTCAAATGTCTCTATATAAAGGTCTAGTTTACCCGCATGTGGCACACCGAGGGTGCCGCACTTGGACTTGCACCTTTGCACCACGAAGACGGATGTCGCACAAATGTCGGCACCTCAGTTGCGTGGGTGGTATCACAGTGCCGTAAACGGTCGATTTTTGGCGGCGAACGGGGCACATTTTGGAGGGGCACAGTCCTACCCGGGATATGTGGTCAACCCTGTTAAAACGTTTGCCCAGCTTGGGAGTATGAATGCCCCACAAGGGTCTTCAGGGATAGAAAAAACGTTTCATCATTGTTGGCTTTAGGTGAATAACTGACCAACCAGAACGGTAAAATAGTGTTTGTCTGAGCGTTGAGACGTTCAGACATCGCGCATTGTCATCGCCGGCAACGCGCAAAACGGTCCTAACGGAGCCAATCGGGTGCTCCGTTATATACGCAAGTCTAAGAGGGGCTTGTTTAGGAGGCACAGTATGGGACGTTTTACCAATCCTCGCGATCTGTACTTTGGTGAGGGCGCTCGCCACGAGGTGAAGAACCTCAAGGGCAAGAAGGCCATCATCGTTTCTGGCGGCAGCTCTATGCGCCGCGGCGGGTTCCTGCAGGACGTCGAGAACGACCTTAAGGAAGGCGGTTTCGAGGTCAAGCTGTTCGAGGGCGTCGAGTCCGACCCGTCCATCGAGACGGTCATGAAGGGCGCCGAGGCTATGCGCGAGTTCGAGCCCGACTGGATTATCGCCATCGGCGGCGGCTCGCCCATCGATGCCGCTAAGGCCATGTGGGTCTTCTACGAGTATCCCGAGGAGTCCTTCGATAACATCATCCAGCCGTTCAGCTTCCCCGAGCTGCGTCAGAAGGCTCATTTCTGCGCCATCTCCTCTACCTCCGGCACCGCTACCGAGGTCACCGCGTTCTCCGTCATCACCGACTACGCCAAGGGCATCAAGTACCCGCTGGCCGACTTCAACATCACCCCTGATGTCGCTATCGTCGACCCCGAGCTCACCTACACCATGCCCGCCAAGCTGTGCGCTCACACCGGCATGGACGCTCTGACCCACTGCATGGAGGCCTACGTTTCCACCTGCGCCTCTATGTTCACCGACGCCAACGCTCTGCACGGCATCCGCGAGATCGTCGAGTGGCTGCCCAAGTCCTATGCTGGCGACCATGAGGCCCGTCAGCACATGCACGAGGCTCAGTGCATCGCCGGTATCGCCTTCTCCTCGGGCCTGCTCGGCATCGTTCACTCCATGGCTCACAAGACCGGTGCTGCCTTCGAGAACGGCCACATCATCCACGGTGCCGCTAACGCCATGTACCTGGGCAAGGTCATCCAGTGGAACTCCAAGGACCCGCGTGCTGCCGAGCGTTACGCTTACGTGGCCAAGGAGATCCTGCACCTTCCCGGCGAGACCAACGAGGAGCTCATCGCTGCGCTCGTCCAGAAGATTCGCGACCTCAACGACCAGCTCAACATTCCGCAGTCCATCAAGGATTACGCGAATGGCGGCGTGAAGGTCGACGCCGAGAACCCGCAGATGGTTTCCGAGGAGGAGTTCCTCGCCAAGCTGCCCGAGATTGCCGCGAACGCTGAGCAGGACGCCTGCACGCCCGAGAACCCGCGTGAGACCAAGGCTGCCGACTTCGAGAAGATTCTCAAGGCCTGCTACTACGACACCGACATCGATTTCTAATCGACTCTTGTTATCGTAACGAGGGGCTCCGCACGTATCCGTACGGAGCCCCTTTCTTTTTTCTTTTAGAGAATGGGATAGTTATGGCTGCAATTTTCAATAGCCCCAGCAAGTACATCCAGGGTCCGGACGAGCTCGCCAAGCTCGGCTCCTATGTCGAGCCGCTCGGCGCTAAGGCCCTCGTTATTGTGACGCCTTCGGGCAAGAAGCGCGTCGGTGCCAAGATCGAGGGCGGCTTTGCCGAGGCTAAGGCCGAGCTGCTGTTTGAGGACTTTAACGGCGAGTGCTCCAAGGGCGAGGTCGATCGCCTGGTTGCGCTCGCTCGCGACAACGGTTGCGACATCATCGTCGGCGTCGGTGGCGGCAAGATCCTCGACACTGCCAAGGCCGTTGCCTACTACCTGGAGTCCCCGGTTATCATTTGCCCCACCATCGCCTCGACCGATGCGCCGTGCTCGGCACTTTCGGTGCTCTACACCGACGACGGCCAGTTCGATAAGTACCTATTCCTTAAGGCAAACCCCAACATTGTCCTGATGGATACGACGGTTATCGCGGCGAGCCCGGTGCGCCTGACGGTTTCCGGTATGGGCGATGCGCTCGCAACCTACTTTGAGGCCCAGGCGACGCATGATGCCGACGGTGGCACTTGCGCCGGCGGCAAGGGCGGAATGGCCGGCCTGGCGCTCGCCAAGCTCTGCTATGAGACGCTTATGGCCGATGGCGTCAAGGCCAAGGTCGCGTTGGAGAAGGGTGCGCTCACGCCTGCCGTTGAACATATCATCGAGGCCAATACGCTGCTTTCCGGCATTGGCTTTGAGAGCTCGGGCCTTGCTGCTGCTCATGCCATCCACAATGGCCTGACGATGCTGCCCGAGTGCCATGGCATGTATCACGGCGAGAAGGTCGCCTTTGGCACCATCGTCCAGCTGGTACTTGAGGATGCCCCGACCGAGAAGCTCGAGGAAGTCTTGGGCTTCTGCATTGAGCTGGGCCTGCCGGTTACGATGAAGGAACTTGGCGTTGCCGAGCTTACGCGCGAGCAGGCCATGGTCGTTGCCGAGGCCGCCTGCGCGCCCGATGACACCATGTGCAACATGCCGTTTGAGGTGACGCCCGAGATGGTCGCAAACGCCATCCTGGGTGCCGACGCGCTGGGCCACTACTATCTTATGGATGAGTAAATCAAGCTAAGGAAGGGGCAAAGCCAGCAGATGGCTTTGCCCCTTTTTGCTATGGTGCAAAGGGGTCAGGTTGCTTTGCACCAATTGTTGTTGATGAAAGGGCGGATTCTCGTATGGCGCTTCCCATGGTTTATGGCGGTCCCGGACGATATGTTCAGGGCCCGGGTGAGCTCTCGCGTCAGGGCAAGTATTTGTCATGGTTGGGCTGCGCTGCCTATGTCTTGTTTGACCAGGGCACCGAGGATCGGCTGTGCAGGCAGATTGTCGATGGATTTCTGGATGAAGATCTAAGCGAGCCGTTCTTTAAGATTTACAACGGTCCGTGTACGGAAGAGGCCGTTGTCGAAATGGCTAAGGAAGCCCGGGCTGAGTATTGCGACATGGTGGTGGGTATTGGCGGCGGCAAGATGCTCGATATCGCAAAAGCTGTTGCGTTTTATGCCGAGCTGCCGTTGTGCGTATGCCCCACGGCGGCTTCGATGGACGGTCCGTGCAGCGCGATTTCGGTGCTGTATCACGAGGATGGGTCGTTCGACCGCTACCTGATGCTCGAGAAGAATCCAGACCTGGTCGTGGTCGATACCAACGTGGTCGCGGCGGCCCCGCTGCGTATGACGGTCGCTGGTATGGGCGATGCGCTGGCAACGTACTTCGAGGCGCGTTCGTGCGCCGCGGCGCACGGCGCCAACGAGCACGGTGGCACGCCGGGTCACTTGGCCCTGGTTGCGGCTCGTGCCTGTTATGACACGCTCATGGAGTGCGGCGTCGCTGCCAAGCGCGATCTCAAAAAGGGTCGTACATCGCCAGCGGTTGAGCGCCTGATCGAGTGCAATATTCTGCTTTCGGGTGTTGGCTTTGAGAGTGGCGGCCTAGCGCTCGCTCATGCCATTGCCAACGGCCTGACGATTTTGCCCGAGTGCAAGGCCATGCACGGCGAGGCCGTAGCGTTTGGTCTGGTGGTACAGCTGCGCCTGGAGCGTGCGTCCGAGCTTAATCAAGTGCTCGAGTTTTGCCAGCGCGTCGGTCTGCCGACGACGCTTGAGGAGCTGGGGCTTGGTGAGATTACCGATGCCGACCTGATGAGCGTTGCGGATGCGGCCTTTAGAAACGAACGCAATATGGCCAACGAGCAGACAAAAGTGACCAAACAAAAGCTTGTGCAGCTCATGTGCGAGGCATAGCTTGGCACTTGATTGACCTTGTGCAATCGAGGCGGCGATAGGCTATGGGTTATTTCCCTCAAGGTGCACCGCGTGTAATTTGCCCGAGGTGTGGACCGATAGCGTATCATTATCTCTTGCTTGTTTGCACTGCTCAGGGAGGGGCCGCGCATGGCGCAGGAACACGATCTGTTTGATGACATTATTGAGATCAGCAAGGGTTTCGACTTTCTTAAAAACCCGCTTGGCGGCGTGACCGATGCACTCGATCCGTCGGCGCCGCAGTGGAATCCTGCCGACTACAAGGAGCGCCCGCGCGGCAACACCATTCCGTGCCTGACCTGCAAAAACGAAAAGAGCGGCTGCACTGCGTGCATGGACGTGTGCCCGGTCAACGCCATCGAGGTCGAGGAAGACGCCATTGAGATCCTCGACTCCTGCCGCAAGTGCGGCCTGTGCGCCGCTGCCTGTCCGACCGAGGCAATCATCTCGCCGCGCCTGGCGCCCAAAAACCTGTATGACGATATCGTCTCTGCTGCTACGAGCCACGAGACCGCCTACGTCACCTGCACACGCGCCCTCAAGCGCATGCCGCGCGAAAACGAGGTCGTCGTCGCCTGCGTGGGCGATATTACGGCCGAGACCTGGTTCTCGGTACTGGCGGACTATCCCAACGTGAGTGTGTACCTGCCGTTGGGCGTGTGCGATAAATGCCGCAACACCGGCGGTGAGGACATTCTGGGCGAGGCCATCGCCACTGCCGAGGAGTGGGCCGGTACGGGCATGGGCCTGGAGGTCGACCCCAAGAGCCTCAAGTGCCATAAGCTTCGCGAGTACGAGCGCAAGGAGTACATGGAAAAAATCGCCCGCACCACGGGCCTAACCGTGACTAAGCTCAACCCGGCGACTGCGGCGCTGGCCTCGGTGACGCAGAAGTTGAAGGCCCACCGTCACCAGATCACGCAGCTCGAGCGCACACTCAACACCATGTGCGGCACCACGACGACCAAGCGTCGCCGTTCGCTCACGCACGGGCGGCAGCTGGTGCTCTCGACGCTGCAGAACCACCCCGAGCTTGCCCAGAATATGCAGGTGAGCACACCGGAATGCGATTTTGACAAGTGCACGTCGTGCGGAGAGTGCGTCAACGTGTGCCCCACGTTTGCCTGCGATTTGGTGGGAAGCGGTCGCTTTGCACTGGAGTCCACGTATTGCCTAGGTTGCGGAGCCTGCGTCAAGGTGTGCCCCGAGCATGCGCTCAAGCTGGTCGAGCACGATGCGTCCAATCTGGTCGTTGTCGACCCCGAGGCCGAGGAAAAGGCCGCTCAGAAGGCGAAGGCTCACGAAGAAGCTGAGAAGGTTAAGGCCGAGGCAAAGGCCAAGCTGGACAAGATGCTCGACCAGGTGGAAAAGCTCGCGGACTAGTCAGCGAGCTCTATCTCTGCTTCATTTGCGCCGCCGCGGTGTCCGGATTCGCCCGGATGCTGCGGCGGCGCTATACTTATACGGTTTGAAGTACCTGTACCAAAAGGAGCTGTCGTGTCCCTTTCCATCGGTATCGTGGGCCTGCCCAACGTGGGCAAGTCGACGCTGTTCACCGCGCTTACCAAAAAGACTGGCCTTGCCGCCAACTACCCGTTTGCCACGATCGACCCCAACGTGGGTATCGTCGACGTGCCCGATAGCCGCTTGCAAAAGCTTGCCGACATCGTTAACCCGGGTCGTATTGTGCCGGCGACGGTCGAGTTCGTCGACATCGCAGGTCTGGTGAAGGGCGCTAACGAGGGCGAGGGCCTGGGCAACCAGTTCCTGGCCAACATTCGCGAGACCGACGCCATCTGCGAGGTCGTGCGCTACTTTAAGGACCCCAACGTCATGCGTGAGGTGGGCCGCACGGGCGAGTTCGTCGATCCTGCCGGCGATGCCGACACCATCATGACCGAGCTCATCCTGGCCGACATGGGCACGCTCGAGAAGCAGCTGCCTAAGCTCGAGAAGGAGGCCAAGCGCGACAAGGAGCTCATGCCCAAGTTCGAGGTCGCCAAGCGCCTGCTTGCCTGGCTCAACGAGGGCAAGCGCGCCGCATCCATGGAGATGACCGACGAGGAGCGTGCCGCCGCCAAGGGGCTGTTCCTGCTCACCATGAAGCCCATCCTGTATGTGGCCAACGTGGACGAGGATATGCTCAACGACGACCTGGCGCCCATCGATGGCGTCAAGCCGTTGCCCATCTGCGCCAAGATTGAGGCCGAGCTTTCCGAGCTCGATCCCGAGGACGCCGCCGACTACCTGGAGAGCCTGGGCCTGGAACAGCCCGGTCTGGACGTGCTCGCGCAGGCGGCCTATAAGCTGCTCGGTCTGCAGTCGTTCTTTACGGCCGGCGAGATGGAGGTCAAGGCCTGGACGGTTCGTCAGGGCGCGACCGCCCCGCAGGCCGCCGGCGTCATCCACACCGATTTTGAGCGCGGCTTTATTAAGGCCGAGGTCATTGGCTATGACGACTACATCGAGCTCGGCGGTGAGCAGGGCGCCAAGGCCGCCGGCAAACTGCGTATTGAGGGCAAGGACTATGTTATGGCCGATGGCGACGTCGTGCACTTCCGCTTTAACGTGTAAGGACGACGCGCATGTTTAAATTTGGCAAAAAAGCTGGCTACATGGGTATTGCGCTGCTGGTGCTTGCGGTTCTTCCGCTGGTGGTCGCAGCGTTTGTGATTCCCAACATTGGCCCCGAGGTGGCAACGAAGTTTAACGCCGCTGGCGAGGTGACGCGCTGGGGCAAGAGCTACGAGTTGCTGGCGCTGCCGGTGCTCAACCTGCTGCTGAGCGTGGCGACGTACTTTACGGCGGGACGCCAGGCTAAAAACAATGAGGACTCTGCCGCCATGGCGCGCATCGTGTGCGAGCGCTACCTGCGCAACGGCTGCATCACGGGCGTGTTCCTCAACGTGATCAACGTTTACTTTATGTACTCGGCGATTACCGGAACGGGCTTTGGCTTTGGTTTCTAGCTTGTCCTTTTAGGCAACGAGCCTGCACACATATTCAATGGCTGCTGCGAGGCCGCCGCTCGATCGTGGTTTAAAGACCATGTCGGCGGCGGCCTCGTTTTCGTATCCGGCGCCGCGAAGACAGAGCGCGATACCGGCTTCCAAGAGAAGGGGCAGGCCGCGCTGGCTGGTTGCTATTACAATGGCCTGGTCAAGGGCGTAGCCGTGCGTCTGGCATTGGATGGCAAGTTCGCCTTGCGCCGGGCAAGGGACCAGAACAGCGGCGACGCGACTTGATAGCAATGCAAATGCCGTGCGCTCATCGGGCGAAAGGCATGCAGCTTCAACGATGACGAGCTTGGGCGGCGCGCTGTTTGTGCGAAGCGTGGCTCGGTACATGCGGACCGAAGAACCCGACATAGAAAACTCCTGTGTATTCGGCAAAACGTAAACTATAGTTTACGTTTATGTTCGGCTCCATTTCAAACTCGGCTGCATGGACGAACGTGCGAAACAGATTCTTGGCAGGCGGGTCGAAGAGACGCGCAGGGACCTTGGTATCTCCAAGGTTGATTTTTGTGTGGCAACAGGAATCAGCCGACCCTACCTCGACCGAATCGAAGATGGGACGGCAAATTTCACGCTCAAGGTTCTATTTAAGATCGCGCCCGCACTCGGCATGACGGTGTCAGAGCTTCTCGAGGGTATCGAATAGGGGATACCCGTCGACAACTGAATTATGCCATCGGGATGCGGTCGTGGTTGACTTGGCTGTAGAACAGGCGCTGAATCTCGGTCGCATCGCGTGACTGGCCGAGTGCCCACATGGTCTTGGCCACGAGCGTCTCGGTGGTCATGTCGTCGCCGCGCAGAATGCCCGGATGATCGGCGTAGGCACGGCCGACCTCATAAACACCCAGGTCAAGGCCCTCTTCGGGGACCTGTGTGGTCATAACGACGGTGCGACCCGAATCGACCCAGCGGAAAATTGCCTCTTGGAACGACTCGCCCGACTCACCAAACTCGGGGATACCGCCAATGCCAAAGGTCTCCAGGATTACGGCGTCGTAGCTATCGGCAAGGGCGTCGAGGATGCCCGGGTTTACGCCGGGCGTAAGCTTGAGTACAAATACGCGCGGATCGATGCTGTCGTAGAAACGAACTGGGCTCTCATTCTGATGAGTGCCGTGAAGCCCGTTGCGCACGATGCGGTCGTTGCGGATATAGGCGATGGGCGGATAGTTGACGCTAATGAACGCGTTAAAGCTCATGGTGCGCTGCTTGCGGGCGCGCGTGCCGGCAATGGCCACGCCGCCAAAAACGATCGAGACGTCGTGCGAATGCTCATCGAGCGCATAGAGCAGGCTTTGGTACAGGTTGAGCTTGGCATCGGTAAAGGGGTTGCCCATGGGCTTTTGCGAACCGGTGAGCACGATGGGCTTAGGACTGTCCTGAATCAGGTAGGAAAGCGCTGCCGCGGTGTAGCTCATGGTGTCGGTGCCGTGCATGATCACGAAGCCGTCGTGGTCGGCATAACCCTCGACAATGACGTCGCGGATGCGCATCCAGTCGCTCGGGCGCATATTGGTACTGTCGATGTTCATGGGCTGCACCACGTCGAGCTCGCAGAGGCCCGAGATCTCGGGGACGCTCTGGGCGAGCTCCTCACCGGTCAGGGCGGGGGAGAGGCCGTTGCCGTCCTCGGTCGATGCGATGGTGCCGCCCGTGGCGATGAGAAGGATGCGCTTCATGCTGGTATTCCTATCGTATTTGCCGCCCCAGAGGCGGAGTCGTTCGGCAGTATTGTGGCACAGGGCGTCCAATGTTCAAACGTATTACATCATCTGTTACGTCTGGTAGCACTTCAATTGCCGTCAAATAGGGGCCCAGGTCGTGCGTTTGCCGTGCGCTGATGGCTGCGAGGGACGAGAAACCCCATATAACGTGTACACTATGAAAGTTATTCTCGTTTATTCGCGCGGGTGGGCACCGGCTCCCCGCCAACAAGAGGGGGAACCATGGATCAAAAGGCTTCCGCAAAGGTCCTCGTACTCGACTTTGGTGCGCAGTACGGTCAGCTCATTGCCCGTCGCGTCCGCGACCTCAACGTGTATTCCGAGATTGTCCCCTGCGACATCTCGGCCGACGAGATTCGCGAGATGAACGCCTCTGCGCTCATCCTTTCCGGTGGCCCGGCTTCCGTGTATGCCGAGGACGCTCCGTCCATCGATCCTGCCATCTTTGACCTGGGCCTTCCCGTCCTGGGCTTCTGCTACGGCCATCAGATCACGGCCGTAACGCTCGGCGGCAAGGTCGGCCACTCCGAGGTGGGCGAGTATGGCCGCGCCACCATCACGCGCACGGCTGGTGCCAAGCTTTTTAACTCCACGCCCATGGAGCAGACCGTGTGGATGAGCCATCGCGACGCCGTGTCCGAGGTGCCCGAGGGCTTTACCGTTACCGCCAGCACCGACGTATGCCCGGTTGCCGCCATGGAGTGCGTTGAGCGCAAGATCTTCACCACGCAGTTCCATCCGGAGGTCAAGCACTCCGAGTACGGTCAGCAGCTGCTGAGCAACTTCCTGTTTGAGATCTGCGGCCTGGAGCCCAACTGGAGCATGGACAACCTGGTCGAGACTATGACGGCCGAGTTCCGCGAGAAGGTCGGCGACGACCGCGTGATTCTAGCCCTGTCCGGCGGCGTCGACTCCTCCGTCGTGGC
>ERZ1031347.669-NODE-669-length-14764-cov-4.851112_pt1 | contig 14764 bp, 8 predicted proteins | sample MGYA00517106_ERZ1031347 | MGnify/ENA primary metagenome ERZ1031347 (study PRJEB33719, sample SAMN04261392) | wastewater metagenome | biome: periurban shantytown; feature: human; material: feces | host: Homo sapiens | place: Peru: Lima | collected 2012-07-19 ...
TACCTCCGGTGTTATTCATTACCATACTATAAATAACTACCGCTTATGTCACAAGAAATGAAAGCATTCTCCGGAATGAAAACTACACGGAATTTCAGTTTCAGTCATTCCGAAGTCATTATCAACAGCACACCGGGCAGAAAAGTTGTTCTGGAATCGACTCTGTTGGAACAGTCGCCAATTGAAAAAGGATGTGGAGATGCCTCTTCACAGGCACGGAAGGCGACTCCGGCAGAAAGCCGGACAAGGCCTGTGTATAACGAGATCTGGTATACATAAGCAACCGCCTTTCCTGTTTTTATTCAATCACACACAAGAGCCGGATACTTCGGTTCCATCCGGAGAATGCGTCGTTTGGATGCGCATCCTACAGGGGACATCTGTTACCTTGAATGCCGACTTCATTTACGTGCCGGGATAACCGGTTTTACGTGCCGGCGTAAATGGTTTTACGTGCCGGGGTAAACAGTTTTACATGCCGGGGTAAATGGCTTTACGTGCCGGGGTAAACGGTTTTACATTGAAAGAAAAATACAGGTAAATACAATCTGCTGATTATCAAGATTACCGGGACGGATGTCGCAACTACGCATTTCCCAGAGAACTCCTATTTTAGACCCGCCAACCTCGCCCTGTACTCCATCGGCGAAACCCCTTCGTGACGTTTGAAATACCGGCCAAGATAAGATTGGTCGGGGAAGCTCAGGCGGTCGGCTATCTCCTGGATACTGAGGTCGGTGGACTGGAGGAGGACTTTGATCTCCAAGGCCGTGAAATCATCAATCACTTTTTTGGCTGAGCCGCCCATAAGGGAGCGGCAGATGCTCGTCAGGTATTTGGTAGAAATGCAGAGACGGTCGGCGTAGAACACAACGTCGCGCTGCGAACAACAATGCTCGTGCACCAAGGTGACGAACTTATGAAAAAGCTCGTTCGGACGGTTGCCGCCTTCGATCTCTTTATGGGTGAAAAGGCGGTGCACTTTGTCGTATACATCGAGCAGGAAGCTTTGCAGGTGGTTGCGGGCTATCTGGTTGCGGAAGCGGTGGTCGGTGTCGGCGAAGATGGCGCCGGTGGCGTGCAGAAGACCATTGATGGGGGCGGTAAATTCGGGAGGGAGCGTATAGCAGGGCTTCTCCTTGAGGAAGCGGAAGAAGGAGGGTTCGAAGCGGATGCAGGCTTCACGGAACATCTCGATGTGGGAGGCGAAAAAGGATATCTGCAGGTCGTCGCTCTTCTCTTCAAGGGTGATGACGGAGCCGGGCAGGAGGACAACCTGGGTATTGGGGGTGATCTCGTATTTCTTCAGGTCGATGGCAAGCGTGGCATGACCGCTGCGGCAGTAGAGAATGATGGCACAGTTGAGCTTGTGCAACCGGTTGTAGAAAGGGGCGAAGTCGTCGGTTCCTGCCACGAAGGGCTGGTCGAGAGTGAGAGTGAGCGGATTACTTTTTTCCATATCGTGTTCTTTATTTCGCCTGCAAAGGTAGGTCTTTTTAGTGAATTAGGCGAAAAGTTGTTCCGATTATGAACAATAGTGGGGCGGGTATGAAAAGCTGCCGAAGGGGAAAACGCTCTACCTTTGCCGCGACAAAATTAAATAGGAACTATGATTGAAAAGGTAAGTAAAGTGAAACAGGCCGTGATACTGGCCTGCTGTCTGGCCGTCGGGGGATGCAAGCAAGCACCGCAGGCAAACGTGGAGTCGGGATACAAAGTGATGACCCTCGCGCCTGCCGACCGGACGCTATCGAGTACGTATTCGGCAACGATACGCGGACGACAAGACATCGAGATCTATCCGCAGGTAGGCGGTACGCTGACGCAGGTGTGTGTCAGCGAGGGGGAACGGGTGAAACGGGGACAGTCGCTGTTCGTCATCGACCAAGTGCCTTACGAGGCTGCCTTGCAGACTGCCCTGGCAAACGTGGAGGCGGCAAAGGCGTCGCTGGCCACGGCACAACTGACGTATGACAGCAAGCAGGAATTGTACAGGCAGAACGTGGTGTCCGCCTTCGACCTGAGCACGGCAAAGAACTCTCTCCTGGCAGCGCAGGCGCAACTGGCGCAGATGAAGGCACAGGAGGTGAACGCACGCAACAACTTATCGTATACGCTGGTGAAGAGTCCGGCGGACGGAGTAGTGGGCACGCTGCCCTACCGGATGGGAGCACTGGTGAGCGCCAGCCTGCCGGAACCGCTGACTACCGTTTCGGACAACTCGGACATGTACGTCTACTTCTCGATGACGGAGAACCAGCTCTTAGGACTGATCCGCCGTTACGGATCGAAGGAGGAAGCCTTGAAACAGATGCCGGAAATCGGCCTGCAACTGAACGACCGTTCGGACTATCCGCAGGCGGGACGAATCGAGACGATCAGCGGGGTGATAGACCGCACGACGGGAACGGTGAGCCTGCGGGCGATGTTCCCCAACCGGGAAGGGCTGCTGCATAGCGGCGGCGCCGGAAACGTGATCGTGCCGACGGAGAAGACGGGAGCGCTGGTGATTCCGCAAGCGGCCACATTCGAAGTACAGGACAAGGTATTTGTATATAAGGTAGTGGACGGCAAGGCGCAATCGGCTCCGGTACAGGTGACGCGCGTCAACGGCGGACAGGAGTACATCGTGGAGAGCGGGCTACAGACCGGTGACGTGATCGTGGCCGAAGGCGTCGGACTGCTCCGGGAAGGAACGGAGATCAAAGCGGTGAACGAGGAACGATAAATCAAACAAGGTTTCACCACAGAGAGCACGGAGTTCCACAGAGTGGAAATCATCGAAGAAAAACTCTGTGAGACTCTGTGGTGAAACAAAGGAAACATATAACCCTATAATTATGAATTTACGAACATTCATCGAACGGCCCGTCCTATCGGCCGTTATCTCCATCACCATCGTCGTGGTCGGGATCATCGGGCTGTTTACGTTGCCCGTCGAACAATACCCGGATATCGCCCCGCCAACCATCATGGTCTCCACCAGCTACTTCGGAGCCAGCGCGGAGACGTTGCAAAAGAGTGTCATCGCCCCGCTCGAAGAGGCCATCAACGGAGTGGAGGACATGACGTATATGACCTCCAGCGCCACCAACGCCGGAACGGTCTCCATCACTGTCTACTTTAAACAGGGAACCGACCCGGACATGGCAGCGGTGAACGTGCAGAACCGGGTCTCCAAAGCCACGGGACAGCTCCCCTCGGAGGTGAACCAGGTGGGTGTCACCACCTCGAAGCGGCAGACGAGTATCCTGCAAATGTTCTCGCTCCACAGCCCGGACGACTCTTATGACGAGGCTTTCCTGGCCAACTACATCAGTATCAACCTCAAGCCGGAGATTCTCCGCATCTCGGGCGTGGGCGACATGATGATCATGGGAGGCGACTACAGCCTGCGCATCTGGATGAAACCGGACGTGATGGCGCAATACCGCCTGATCCCCTCGGACGTTTCGGCGGTGCTGGCAGAACAGAACATCGAGTCTGCTACCGGATCGTTCGGCGAGAACTCCGACGAGACGTACCAATACACCATGAAGTACAAAGGCCGCCGCATCACCCCGGAGGAGTTCGGCGAGATCGTGATCCGCTCCACCGACGACGGGCAGGTGCTGAAACTGAAGGACATCGCCACCATCGAGTTAGGACAGGAAAGCTACGCCTACAGCGGAACGACGGACGGGCATAACGGCATCTCGTGCATGCTCTTCCAGACTGCAGGCTCCAACGCTACGGAGGTGAACAACCGCATCAACGACTTCCTTGAAGAGGCGCGCAAAGACCTCCTCCGCGGAGTGGAACTGACGCAACTGATGTCCAGCAACGACTTCCTCTACGCCTCCATCCACGAGGTGGTGAAGACGCTGCTCGAAGCCATCCTGCTCGTGATCCTCGTCGTATACATCTTCTTGCAGGACATCCGCTCGACGCTGATCCCGCTGGTGGGCATCATCGTGTCGCTCGTCGGTACGTTCGCCTTCATGGCGATGGCGGGATTCAGTATCAACCTGATCACGCTGTTCGCGCTGGTACTGGTCATCGGTACGGTGGTGGACGATGCCATCGTGGTGGTCGAGGCCGTGCAGGCACGGTTCGACGTGGGCTACAAATCGTCCTACATGGCGAGCATCGACGCCATGAAAGGTATTTCGAACGCCGTCATCACCTCGTCGCTGGTGTTCATGGCGGTGTTCATCCCCGTATCGTTCATGTCCGGCACATCGGGGACGTTCTACACGCAGTTCGGACTGACGATGGCCGTAGCGGTAGGCATCTCCGCCGTGAACGCCCTGACACTGAGCCCCGCCCTCTGTGCGCTGCTACTGAAACCGTACATCAACGAGGACGGCACGCAGAAGCAGAACTTCGCCGCCCGCTTCCGCAAAGCGTTCAACGCGGCGTTCGACGTGGTGATAGACCGTTACAAGGGCATCGTGCTCTTCTTCATCAAGCACCGTTGGCTGACGGGCGGACTCCTCGTGGCAAGTATCGCCCTGCTGGTGGTGCTGATGAACACGACGAAGACCAGCCTCGTGCCCGACGAAGACCAGGGCGTGGTGTTTGTCAATGTCAGCACCGCCGCCGGCAGTTCGCTGCGCACGACGGATGAGGTGATGAAGCGCATCGAGCAGCGCATGGAACAGATCCCGCAAGTGGAGCACGTGCAGAAAGTGACGGGCTACGGACTGCTGGCGGGCCAGGGAAGCTCGTTCGGTATGCTGGTTCTGAAGCTGAAACCGTGGGACGAACGCCCTGGAAAGGAAGACAACGTGCAGTCGGTCATCGGCCAGATATACGGGCGGACGGGCGACATCAAGGACGCCACCGTATTTGCCATCTCACCGGGAATGATCTCCGGCTACGGTATGGGTAACGCCCTCGAAATGCATATGCAGGACAAGACGGGAGGCGACGTGAACACCTTCTTCCAGACCACGCAGCAGTATCTGGGCGCGCTGAACCAGCGTCCGGAGATCGCCATGGCCTACTCCACGTTCGACGTCCGCTACCCGCAATGGCTGGTCGAGATAGACCCGTCGAAATGCAAGCGCTCGGGCATCACCCCCGACCAGGTGTTGAGCACCCTCTCGGGCTACTACGGCGGGCAGTACGTGTCCAACTTCAACCGCTTCTCGAAAGTATATAAGGTGATGATCCAATCCGACCCGCAATACCGCCTCGACGAAACTTCGCTGGGCAACACCTTCGTGCGGATGTCGAACGGCGAGATGGCGCCTCTGAGCCAGTTCGTAACGCTGACCCGCACCTACGGAGCCGAGTCGCTGAGCCGCTTCAACATGTACAACTCCATCGCCGTGAACGCCATGCCGGCCGACGGTTACAGTACGGGTGACGCCATCCGTGCCGTACAGGAGACAGCCTCCACCGCCCTGCCCAAGGACTATGGCTACGACTACGGAGGCATCACCCGTGAGGAGACGGAGCAGAGCGGCACGACGGCGATCATCTTCGGCATCTGCTTCCTGATGATCTACCTGATTCTGAGCGCGCTCTACGAGAGCTTCCTGATCCCCTTCGCGGTGCTCCTGAGCGTGCCGTGCGGACTGATGGGTTCGTTCCTCTTCGCCCGCCTGTTCGGTCTGGAGAACAACATCTACCTGCAAACGGGACTGATCATGCTGATCGGTCTGCTTGCCAAGACGGCGATCCTGCTCACCGAGTATGCCGCCGAACGCCGCAAAGCGGGCATGGGGCTGATAGCCTCCGCGCTGAGCGCCGCCAAAGCCCGTCTGCGCCCGATATTGATGACGGCACTGACGATGATCTTCGGGTTGTTCCCGCTGATGGTGGCGAGTGGCGTAGGGGCAAACGGTAACCGTTCATTGGGAACGGGCGCCGTGGGCGGTATGGTCATCGGCACGCTGGCACTGCTGTTCATCGTGCCGTCGCTCTTCATCGCTTTCCAGTGGTTGCAGGAACGCATTCGTCCGGTACAGGCCGAACCGACGCACGACTGGCAGATCGAGGAAGAGATCGTAGCGAGCGACCGGGAAAAGAAGGAAGCGAAAGGAGGGGCTTTGAAGGAATAAAAGGTTCTTTTCACCACAGAGGAACACAGAGTGACACAGAGGAAGACAGGTTATTGGTATGAACGATCAAAGGAGCAAGATTCACCCGGTGATACTCTACCCGGTGATACTCTGTACTACTCCGCGATACTTTACTTCGTATCGCTCTGTATGACTCCGTACCACTCCATATCACTCTGTGATACTCTGTGTTACTCTGTGGTGAAAAGAGTTCTTCCCCCGTTCAACCCTATTTATCATTAGCAGCCCCCTCCCCTCCTCTTTCACTGGAGGAACCGGGGGAGGGAGGCTCCCATAAAACAAGCAATCATGAAAAAGTTAATCATATCCCTTGCCGCCACGCTGGCACTCAGCAGTTGCGGCATTTACTCCAAATACAAACCCGCTACCGAGGTTCCCGACGGCCTTTACGGCCAAGAAGGCGCGAATCCTTCCGACTCCGCCTCCAACCTCGGCAGCCTCCCCTGGCAGGAGGTCTTCACCGATCCTTGCCTCCGCACGCTGATCGACACCGCCCTCGTGCGCAACACCGACCTGCGTACGGCCCACCTCCGTGTGAAAGAGGCCGAAGCCACCTTGCTCTCCGCCCGACTCTCCTATCTGCCCGCCTTCTCCCTCTCTCCGCAGGGAACGGCCAGCAGCTTCGACGGCGGGAAAGCCTCGCAAACCTACTCACTGCCCGTCAGCGCCAGTTGGGAGATCGACATCTTCGGCCGGCTGACGAACGCCAAGCGGCGTGCACAAGCTGTCGTGGCGCAGAGCCGTGACTATGAACAGGCGGTACAGACGCAACTGATTGCCGCCGTCGCCAACAACTACTATACGTTGCTGATGCTCGACGCCCAGATCGAGATCTCCACCGCCACCGAAGCCGCCTGGAAAGAGAGCGTTGCCACCACCCGCGCCATGAAAGCTGCCGGAATGGTGACCGAAGCCGCCCTCTCGCAGACTGAGGCCACATACTACAATATATGTACCACCCTGCTCGACCTGCGCGAACAGCTCAACCAGGTGGAGAACGCCCTTTCGCTGCTCCTTGCCGACGTCCCCCGCACCCTTCCCCGCGGACGCCTCGCCGAGCAGCGCCTGCCGGAGAACCTTTCGGTGGGCGTGCCCTTGCAGATGCTTGCCAACCGCCCCGACGTGCGCAGTGCCGAACAGTCGTTGGCACAGGCATTCTACACTACCAACGCCGCCCGTTCCGCCTTCTACCCCTCGATCACGCTGAGCGGCAGCGCCGGCTGGACAAACTCGGCAGGTGCGATGATCGTCAACCCGGGCAAGTTCCTTGCCACCGCCGTGGCCTCGCTGACGCAGCCTTTGTTCAACCGGGGAGCGAACATCGCCCAGCTCCGCATAGCCAAAGCGCAACAGGAGGAGGCACGCCTCAGCTTCGAACAGACGTTGCTCAACGCCGGAAGCGAGGTCAACAATGCCCTGGTGCAATATCAGACGGCACGGGACAAGGCAAACTACTTCGAGAAGCAGGTGGCTTCCCTCGAAAACGCCGCCCGCAGCACACAACTGCTGATGAAGCATGGCAACACGACTTATCTGGAAGTGCTCACCGCACAGCAGACGTTGCTCAATGCGCAACTCTCGCAAGTGGCCAACCGGTTTACTGAAATCCAGGGGGTCATCACCTTGTATCAGGCATTGGGGGAGGAAGAGAGAGGAGTTAAAAAGAGGAACTCACGAAAAAAATACGGGAAAAACAAGAACGAGGGAAAGAAGCTGATGGAGCCGGGCCATGCGAGAGGAAATAGACCGCAACGTTCCTGTCTCACGACAGACCAAACCAGATGAACGCGGCTTTCGTCCCTCTCAGCCCTTTGCCCCACCTTTGCAAATCGACACGTACTTCAGTCGCTTCTTCCCTCGTCTCTCTTTCCGCTCACTCGCTTCAATTAACTATATCATTATTAACACTTGTCTCCATAGGCTCGCGCAGGTACTTGCCCAGCACCTTGTTCAAGGCTTTCTCGTTGATGGGCTTCACCAGATAGCCGTCGCAACCGGCGGCTATCGCCAGTTCCTTGTCGGCGTTGAAGGCATGGGCCGTGAGGGCGACGATAGGCACTTCCCGGTTGGTCTTCCTGATTTCACGGGTAGCTTCCAAACCGTCGAGCCGGGGCATCTTGATGTCCATCAGCACCAAGTCGAAGTGTTCCGACAGCACCTTTTCCACTGCCTCGACGCCATCTGCCGCACGGTAGCACCGGTAGCCCTTGCCTTTCAGCAGGATCTGCATCAGCAGGTAATTGCTTTCTATATCTTCCACTATCAGGATCCGCTTTTCACTTGCGGGCGAGGGCTCGCGGACAAGTTCCGGACATTCCGGAACGTCCACCGGCTCCGGAAGCGCCGGCTGCTGTCCGCTCACGATGGCAGATGCCCGCATACTTTCCGGCATCGCCATCTCCTCCTCGTTGAGTTCGGCGGACATGCAGGAAGCAGCGTCGGTAGTTGCACCGGCCGCTTTCTCCACCTCTTCCGGACGTTTGTATTCGCAGGGAACCCATGACCAGAAGGTCGATCCCACGCCCTCCTCGGACTCGAAGCCTACCTGTCCGCCGGAGGCTTCGGTGACCACCTTGCAGATGACCAGCCCCAGCCCCGTGCCCTGGGCAAACTCGTTGAGCTTCTCGAAACGCTGATAGAGGCGGGGCTTGTTCGCCTCCGAGATGCCGATGCCGGTATCCGAGACGTAAAAGCGGATGCCCTCTCCCTCGCAGCGGTAGCCCATGTGTATGGTCCCCTGCCGGGTGCATTTGATGGCGTTCGTGGCGTAATTGAGCATCACTTGCGCCAACCGGTTGTTGTCCAGCAGCACCATGAAACGCTTGTAGGGGTTGTCGCAAACTAACTTTACTTCGGGGTGGACTACGAGCGGGCGGATGGAGTTGCACAACTCCTCAAAGTAGATGGCCAGGTCGAACTCGGCCAGTTTAACGTCGATGGTGCCGGACTCGATCTTCGACAGGTCGAGCACGTCGTTCACCAGCCGGAGCAGCAAGTCGGTGTTCGACGTGATGATCTGCTTGTATTCGTCCATCTCCTCCTTCTGGTCCGTATTCATCAGCAGGCTTGAGAAGCCGATGATGGCGTTGAGCGGTGTGCGTATCTCGTGGCTGATGTTGGCCAGGAAAGCGGATTTGAGCTTGTCCGACTCTTCGGCGCGCTCCTTGGCGTCGCTCAGCTCTTTGAGCAGTTTTTTAGTAGGCGTGACGTTGCGGCGGAAGCCGGTGTAGAGCACCACCTTGCCCGTTTCGTCGCGCAGGAAAGGGGTGGCGTTGACGACGCAGTCCTGCCAGTCGTCGTCATAGTCCGATTTCATGCGCACCGAGGTTTCGTCGACAAAGTCGGCTCCCTCCTCCATCATCCGGATGTAGCGGCGGATGCACTCCAGGTCGTCCGGATGGATGGCTTGGGTATAATCGGCCGGGCTGACCAGGAGGTTGTCGTCGTAATGGGTCAGCGGCTCGTTGTGCGAGGTGAAGAGATGGGTGCGGTTGTCGTACCGCCAGTGCACCAGGTCGGCGGCCTGTATGGCCTGCCGCGCCAGTTGGATGTTCTCCTTCAGTTGCAGTTCCTGCTCGTGCTCACGGGTGATGTCGTTCATGATGAAGACATAGTTTTGCATGGCTCCGTCAGGGTCGAAAATGGGCGCTCCTTTGCTGCTGATCCGCTTCATCGCCGTGCCGCAGGTGGTCTTGTAGAATCCCGTCTGCCGCACGACGGAGAAATCGTAGTAGGACTCCGCCTCCACCTCCTCTTGCTGTTCGAAGGCCTCCTTCAATTCTTCCGGGATGACGGGATTCTCCCTGATGGAAGCCGCTCCGATCACCTCTTGGCGGTCCACCACGCCGAAGATCCGGCAGGCACAGTCGTTGATCCCTACCAGGATTCCTTCTTTTGAGTAAATCTCTATACCGACGGGGAGGTTGCCGAGGATGGTATCGGTGCGGAGTTTTTCCAGGTTCATTGCGTTCCGGGCTTGCGCCAGGGTACGGACCATATTCCGCCGGCATCTGACCATCAGCACCAGGAAGACAGCCAGGATCAATACGAGGCTGAGAATAATAAAAGCATATAGGGGGGATAAGTGTATCATGTTTCTATTAGTGGTTTCATATAAAGATAATTAATGCCAGTGCTTCGCATACCCGGACGAGGGTGCTTCGCATACTCGGACGAGGGTACTTCGTATACTCGGACGAGGGTGCTTCGTATACTCGGACGAGGGTGCTTCGTATAAGAAGACCGGTACTCCCCGGCATCCGCCTACGGGAGGAAAGACTAAAATACCATTTTGAGGGAGTACCGGATTCCCGCCAAAGAGTTGAGCGGTCATTATGCTGTCGGATCATCTACAATGCCCCCATCTCCACTGTCGCCTATCGTGATGGGATGTGGCAACTCAAAGGTACGTGGAGTTTTTGTCAGAACCTTGCCGCCTTTGCTATACTGGGTGGTCACCTTCACCCGCCAATCGCCGTCCGTTATTCCGGCGGGAAGGACGAATTGCAGCTTCTTTGCCGTGTTCGGGCTGATATCCCCCGGCGCGATGGCGAACGATTTCGACGGGGTGGAGACGGAAGTCAGCGTGATGCCCACCGACGGGTCTGTGCCCACCACCTTCAATCCCTCTCCGGTGATGACCGCCATCTTTCCGGCTGCCATCGGCGCGCGCGTGGTGGCGGCGGCATCCGTATAGGCGGTGCTCGTCATGCCGGCAATGTACGGCCCGGTCACTGCCGGCTGGGTGAAGAGGGTGATATGCGCCTGAGCCATCGCCTCCTTCATGGCGGAACCCTGGCTAAAGCTGGCGTAGACTTTCACCTTCTCCCGGTCTACCGGAAGCGAGAGTTCCTCTTCCATCACCACGCCGCTCGCCATGGGGCGCACGTAGCAGAGGGGGGTGGAGACGCAATAGCCGCTTGCCACCGCTTGCGCCATGGCTTCGAAGCCCATCTCAAAAAGGCTCTTCACCTCCGAAGCCTCAAATTTTCCGGAACGGGCGGCCACGTCCGCCGCTATCTCTTCCAACGTCAGGCTCTGGCTCTGGGTGTTCACTTTCACGATATAATCCGTATCGATATCGGGAGTCAGTTCGTTGGGATAGGCCATCAGGGCCAGGTCCATCTTGTAGTTTCTTGTCTTCATAAGCTTCATTAGTTCTTTAAATGTTCATATATTAATAAGATATGCGTATGTCAGAATTCAGCCGGAGGGGGGAGGGAGGTAGGCGCCGATGGAATGCAGGGGGGACGATACCGGCAAGCGGTTATGTTGATAGGCTGTTTGATCTGGTTCATGATTCTAAATCTTTGACCGTTCCGGAAAATTACTTTCTAAGTAACGGCAGTCGGGGAGGCCGTCGTGCGGGAAAAAGCGTTTTCCGGCGGCACGAATGAAGCAGAAATGAAGAGGGATGTATCGAAAATACCGTGCATCCGGAACCGGTGCCGGTTCATCTCCACAATAAGGTAGCTATCCGTTTTTAAGTACTGAAAATGGAAGGAAGTGTCTACGTGCTTTCGCAGGATAGGTGTTGTGTCAATATGTGTTTGTATAATCTTAAGGTTGTCTTTTCCAATAAATTTTAGTGGTTCGTGGCAAAAACTGTCGATAATATTTGTGTATCTGCAATAATCTTAGCACTTTTGCGGTCAATATCTGCCGTTACTTAGAAAGTAATTTTTGTCCAATCCGTTGCTTTACAAAGCACTGAGGGTCTCTCTTCCTTTCTCTTTCCATCGGACAACAGAAGAAATTAATTTATTATTCTCCCTGTCGATGCGCTTGTTTCCGAAAGGTTTCAGATACGTCTCCGTCACCCGGACGGAAGAGTGCCCCATCGCCTCACTGATGATCCCCACCGGCGTGCCCTGATAGTAAGCTAACGTCGCCCACGTATGCCGGGCGGTGTACGAACTGACCTTCGTCCCCGGCAGCAACTCCGCCGCCAGCCTCGCCAATCCCTTGTTGAACTCCCTCAGCGCCAGCAGATAGCTCCGGTAAAGCTCCCTGCCCTCCTCCTTCGCTCCCGGCAGTATCGGGAACAGGTAGACCGACTCGTCCCCCGTCCCCCGGAACCTCTTCATCAGCGGCACGGCCTCCTTCGGTATCCTCACCGTTATCTGCCGCCCCGTCTTGTGCCGTTGGTAGACGATCACGCCCCCTCGCACATCCTTTTTCCGCAAGTGCGCCAGGTCGATGAACGGCATCCCCCGGAAGAGGAACATCAGCAAGAAATAAGCCAGCACGCGGCGCTGCTCCTCCGGCAACGTCGCAAAGTCGGCATTCATCAGCGCATGTGCCTGCCGCCCCGTCAGTGCCCGCTTCGTCCTCGACTCCACCTTCGTATGTACGTCGGCAAACAGCTTCGGGTCGTGCCCCGCGCTTCCCGGCGGCGAAATCCGGTTGTACACCGCCCTCAGCGTCCGCATATACGTCGACACCGTGTTCCAGCTCCGCTCGTTCACCCTCACCAGCCACTCCTCGTAGCCCTTCAGCCGCCCTGCGCTGAACACGTCTTCCATCGGCATCGGCGTCCCCTCCCCGCCCGCAAAGCGGGTATACGAGTTCAGCGTGCACTGGTACGTGTGCACCGCCGCATACTTCTTCTTCTCCTCCAATCCCTCGATCACCGCTTGCATGTAAACCGGCAGGTCGGTTACTCCCGCTGCCGGGAGCGTGCAAACCTCCGGGGCAATGCTCCTCGCTCCCGTTCGCGCGGCAAACGCTTCCGCCTGGCCAACCTCCGGCGACAAGCCCTTCTCTGGGGAAACAACCTTCCCCTCTTCTCCATTCTTCTTCATTGCATTCATAAATCAATTATGTTTTTTTAGTCACCACGCCATGTGGTCTCAGAACAACGGCACTGAGATAAGAATGTTTGTAAAGACCCGATAAAGAAAGTGAGAAAGCAGTAAAAAGGAAAAGGAAAGAGAAGAAGAAACAAAAACATCCTGTTTCATCGGACAGGGATAAAACAGGATGTAAAAAAAGACGAGGGAAAGGGGTTATGCGTTCAGTGCCTGTTCGATATCCGCTATAATGTCATCCGCATTTTCGATTCCTACGGACAGACGGATCAGGTCCGGACGGACACCGGCTTCGATCAACTGCTCGTCTGTCAGCTGCCGGTGCGTATGGCTGGCGGGATGGAGCACGCAGGTACGCGCATCGGCCACGTGGGTGACGATGGCGGCCAGTTTCAACGAGTCCATGAACTTGATGGACAACTCGCGTCCGCCTTTCAACCCGAAAGAGATCACGCCGCAAGAACCATTCGGCATGTACTTCTGCGCCAGTTCGTAGTATTTATTACCCGGAAGACCGCAATAGTTCACCCAAGCCACCTTATCGTTCTGTGCAAGGTATTCGGCCACCTTCTGTGCATTGCCGCAGTGCTGGGGCATACGCAGGTGCAGCGTCTCCAGACCTAAATTCAGCAAGAAGGCATTCTGCGGACTCTGGATACTGCCCAGGTCACGCATCAGTTGAGCAGTTGCCTTAGTCATGTAGGCACCCTTGCCGAAAGCCTTTGTATAAGTCAGTCCGTGATACGATTCATCCGGCGTGCAAAGCCCCGGGAACTTATCGGCATGGGCTTCCCAATCAAAGTTTCCGCTGTCCACGATACAGCCGCCTACGCTGGTGGCGTGCCCGTCCATATACTTGGTGGTAGAGTGCACCACGATATCCGCTCCCCATTCGAACGGACGGCAATTGATCGGTGTCGGGAAGGTATTATCAACGATCAGGGGCACTCCGTGGCTGTGGGCAATGCGGGCAAACTTCTCAATATCGAGCACTTCGAGCGACGGATTGGAGATTGTCTCACCAAACAGCGCTTTCGTGTTCGGGCGGAAAGCAGCCGAAATCTCTTCTTCATCGGCATCGGGGCTGACGAATGTGACATCGATGCCCAGTTTTTTCATTGTCACCCCAAAGAGGTTGAACGTTCCGCCATAGATGGCCGACGAACAGACGAAGTGATCGCCTGCCTGGCAGATATTGAATATGGCATAGAAATTGGCAGCCTGGCCGCTGGAAGTCAGCATGGCTCCCACACCTCCTTCAAGGGCGGCAATCTTGGCAGCTACGGCATCGTTCGTCGGATTTTGCAGGCGGGTATAGAAGTAACCGCTCTCTTCAAGATCGAACAGACGGGCCATCTGCTCACTGGTTTCGTATTTAAAAGTAGTACTTTGATAGATGGGCAGCACGCGCGGCTCGCCCTTTTTCGGAGTCCATCCTGCTTGTACACACAGGGTTTCGGGCTTGAATTGTTTTGCCATAATGTTATTGAGTTTACGATTATATTGCCTTAAAAAAGTTATATCGACGCAAAAGTAGAGAAAATTATTGGTTTAAAAGGCTATCTTTGCGGGCGAAAAAGCAAAAATTCACCATAGAAGTCAAACAATTAGGTACAGCAGCCAAGCCTGCATCTTTTATACGTAGCAATATGAAAAGGAAACTCTGTCTTCTCCTGTTCTTCTGTTCCTTATTTACTGCCCCTGCTTTATGGGCACAGCAGAAAGCCACTCCTAAATCCGGTGAGGGAATCTCTTCCTTCCTCCTGCGCCACAACCGTGCTCCAAAGAAATATTATGATGACTTTATCGAACTCAACAAAACCCGATTAGGCAAAAGCAGAACTCTGAAGATGGGTGTCACTTATCTGATTCCTCCCGTCAAAA
>ERZ1031347.670-NODE-670-length-14758-cov-12.371625_pt1 | contig 14758 bp, 12 predicted proteins | sample MGYA00517106_ERZ1031347 | MGnify/ENA primary metagenome ERZ1031347 (study PRJEB33719, sample SAMN04261392) | wastewater metagenome | biome: periurban shantytown; feature: human; material: feces | host: Homo sapiens | place: Peru: Lima | collected 2012-07-19 ...
CCTTCACGCGCTTCATGACGCCCTGGATGGAGCTCGCGCGGAAGTTGTCGGAGTTCGACTTCATCGTCAGGCGGTACACGCCCACGACCGGCTTCGGCTTGCCCTCGTAGACGCGGTCCCACACCATCTGCAGCACCTCGTCGGCCACGAAGTCCTTGCGGGTGCGGTTGGCCTCCACGATGGCCTCGATCAGGTTCTGCGGCACGTCCCTGTAGTTCGTGAGCAACTGCTTGGTGTCCTTGGGCAGGCAGTAGTCGTTGTAGCATAGGTTTGGTTATGTGGACAGGCAGTCAATCAACCGAGCTGGAAATGATTTCCAAAATCAAAACTCAAAATACTACTCTTTAGATGCTAAGTAGGATTTGCTTTCAACCATATCCAGCACACCTAGCTTGAATAACTCTATTAATTGACAAATCTTATCATGTAATAAACAGTACTGATTTGCATCCATTTTCAGATTAGTTGAAGAGTGCATTTCGCCGTGTGCTACTTCATTTCTAGAGCCAAGCAAAGACTCATCAATTAATCCTTTATCCAATAAATATTGATTTCGATCACCGGTATACCCAATGTCATCAAGTATTTCGTTTAACACGTCATAGTTCAGGTTGCTCTTGGTATTGATTATGTTCTTATAAAAACGATGGTCAACAATCTCATATTTAAGGCTTTCAAGCTGTGAAAGATGATTAGCGTAGACGGAATGTTTATTAGTATTGGTGGGAAATTTCTTAATACAGCGCCTGGCTTGCAGAACATAAAAATTGGGAGCTAGGCTTGCGAAATCCTTACCAAGATAGGAAATGTAGCAAAGATATCGCTCTGAAATACTCTTTATCGATCCCTCCCAATGAGCATATAGAAGGAGGATGGCGGAACGAATTTCGTACTTAACGGATTCACCATCGGCCTGACTTACGCGTAATTTCACATAAGTCAGCTCCTTCTTTCTGCTCGCTGAATCTTTTTCAATTTGATTGATTAAGCTATCTTCGCTCGTTACCTTCATTCTGCACAGCCTTAACTCGCAAAGGCTTCAATGCCAAGCTCCGACATGGCCTGAAATTTATCTAAAGCCCGAACGCCATGAACTGAAGCCCTGGAATAAGATTCTGAGTTCAAAATCTCATCAGTCTTGGTCATAATGAAATTAGCCGGATCATGTTTCATGCTGACAGATTCATAGTTGGCAAATACGCCTGTAGCAATTGATTGATAAAGACCTACAAGAAATGCGCCGCATCTTTTATCTTTTTCTGCATCATATTTCTTAAATGAATCTTCGCCATAGGCTTGGCTTAGCAGCGAGAAGGTGCCTTTAAACTTTAGCTCCATATCAACAAAGCAGGAATCCATTGAACTTAAAGCAATGGCTGCCTCGTCTAGATACGGGCCGATATCAGAAACAGAAGGGTCAATTTCGTTGCAGTAGACAGCAGCAAGCAAACGAATTATTAGCTCGATTCGATATTGATTAGTTTCTTTCATTTCCGAAAGTGGGACGCAGTTGTTAAAGTCTTCATTAATTGCGAGCCTGCAAAGCAAATCATAAAATTCCGAATTGCTCATGATGATGAGACAGTTACGGACTTCTTGCTCGCTTAAGTTAGTTCCACCAGTATTCAATCTTTGGAACAATTCATACTTGCTGTCAGCATCGCTAGTATTGAGAACTATCGTAATATCGATGCGTGATCGCTTAAACTTGATTTTGAGATCTTGCGGTAGAGTGCATTCCTCGTCATCTGAGTCCCATTGCATATTTTTGAGAGATGGAAGATGCTTGGTAGACTCCAGAACAAGAGGTTCAACCAAGTCCCCCTTGTCATCTTTTAATATTCCGACAAACTGATAAATCGTTGAAAGACGTTGTACGCCATCAATCACATCCCAGATGCTATCTTTGCGTGCTCCAACAAAGATAGAAGGAAGAGGTATGCCCAGTAAAATTGATTCAATCAATTTCACACGTTGAGTTTTGTTCCATCGATACATACGCTGAAACTCTGGATGAATGTCAATTTCGCCATCATGATATAAATTAATCAGCTCGCCAATTGACATTTGATATGAATCGGTTGATATGGCTTTCGACTGTATTTCGATCTCTTCCCTTAGACCCATGATCGCTCCAATTAATCCATAGACTGCTCAAAAACGATTCCCGTAATCTGCTTTTTACTTTGATTTACTTTCGCATTTTATTTGAACTGAGAAGTTAATTACTAAAATGGACGATTGGATAGAAGATTAAGGAGAAGTCATGCAAGATAAATGCCAGGTTTTTACACCTGACGACGTTGTGAACAAACTCCTTGATGAGGCTTCTTACCGCAATGATCTTTTCGGGAAAAAGGTTTATGAAAATTCGTGTGGTACCGGGAACATTCTTATCGGAATTGTAAAAAGGTATATCGAGGATTGCCTTAACAGCGGACTAACAACTGAACAAATATAAGAAGGGTTAGAGGGCGACATATATGCCGCGGATATTGATGCAGATTGTTGCAGCAAAGCCGGTGAAAGGCTGAATCTGTTTGCTTCAAAGTATGGAATCAAAAATGTAAGATGGAACCTTTTAAATATCGATTCCCTATTTGACACTAATGTCTGTCTCGAATTTGACTATATTATCGGCAATCCCCCCTATATAAGTTATAAAGATATCGACAGTGAGACTCGGTCCGCGCTGAAAGAGCAATTCAAGACATGCTCGAAGGGTAAATTCGACTATTATTACGCCTTCTTTGAAAAAGCAGTAGATCAATTGACCGACGCTGGGTGCCTAGCTTATATTGTTCCCAATAGCTGTTTTAAAAACGTTTTCGCATCTTCCCTTCGAGATTTAATTAAACCTCTGTTGGTAAAGATTGTTGACTACAGAAATCAACAGCTATTTGATGTGCTTACCTCATCTGCAATTATTGTTTTAAATAAAAAGGGCAACAACGGGACCTATAGTTACAACTCAGCCGAAGACTCTTCTCTAATAACCCTATCTACCGAAACTTTAGAGAAAGAAAATGGACATTTAATAGTAACGGTAATAAGGAAGGCAGTCGTCTCTTTGGGGACGACTACAAGGTGACTAATTCAATCGCGACCTTATCCAATAAGGTATTTATCATTGATTCAAGTGATATAAAAGATGTCAATGATTCAGCCATCCGTCTATACGATGGGTCTCAAATTGAAAACACCATGCTAAAGAATGCGTATAGTCCAAAGTCGATGCGGCTTGGAAAGACGCAATATGCCATATTTCCATATCGAATCTCGGAAGATACCTTAGATTCATACGATGAAACCCAGCTGCGCCATGATTTTCCGTTTTGCTATCGCTACCTAAAAGCACATAAAACATTTCTCGATCAGCGTGCCGCTGATGGTGGGGCAAAATGGTTCGAATACGGGAGGAAACAAGGGTTAAATACGGTCGCCAAAAATAAGCTGATAATGTCAACGGTGGTAACAGATAGTGTTCATGTGTATGAGATAAGCCAAGATTCAGTCGTCTATGCCGGAATTGTGATTACCTGTAAAACCGAGGATACGTTAGCTAAGGCTAAAACCGTTTTGCAGAGTCGAGAGTTTCTAGACTATATTCACGAAATTGGTACCAATGTATCAGGAAACTCACTCAGGATTACCGCAAAGGATGTTAGTTCCTACAGATATTAATGATTAACTTTCTAACAGTATAGATGAGGATGATTCGATAACTGGTGATTCCGCTGAGCATGGCCACCGGACCTATCGAAACACATCTCCACCGTTCCTTCAACTGGGAAAACGGCGCCCCCGGGGCTTGGATTGAACTGCCTCCCATTTCTTGGACATGAGAAATGGGAGGCAGTTCAGGGGCGCAAGAGCGTTCGGCTAACTGCCAGAACGACATATTTACTTAATGTGTTCGACTGAGATCGGAAATCAATCCACCTTTCATAGATACGCAATCCTCCAAGAATCAACACTAGCGGCAACCTGCTAAAGCTCTACCAAAAACTTTTCGGCGGCATTTACCGCATCTCTCGATTTTCCCGTATCAACAGCCCATTCAGTTAGGCATTCTATCTTGTCATTATAAACCTTCTTGTGCAATTCAAGCGCTTGACGCCCCTCGATGCGCGAGCATCCTTAGTCTGAGAGCATGCTTGAGAAAGCTTATAGAGGCTTTAAAAGCGGCGGATTCCCGACGGGCGACTCTTCATATTTGAGAGCTAGATTTTAGCTGGCTAAGTCTTTGGCTTTTTTATCCTTAAGCGCATTCACAACTTGGTTCTTGTAGAAAAATGCCTGGTCGAATTTCTTGATTCGCTTCCAGGGAATACCAGGGTAATTAAGCGCCGAAAGATAAATGAGTCTTTCGCTCGGATAATACTCCCTAACGTCATCTAGAACCTCGACGGTATCTGAAATAGCACTAGGAGAACCATTAAGGAGAACGTGAGGCATAGGGAAAGGTACAACAGGTCTTCCACCCGCAAAAAATCCCGATTGTTCAAAAATAGTCAACTTAGCGGCTATAATTAAATGAATTAGACGCAACCGAAAGGCACAGATATGGACCTTCCCACTCTTATTGAAGCCTGTTTTAATGGATTGGCAAAAGGCGGGGCAGGTGCGCTAGGTTCAGGCTTGTGGGTATTAACCCAAAGGCTCATTTGCGGTCTTACGTCAAAATTTGTCACAGCCGATGACGTTTCTGAAGCAGATGTTTTGATCGAACTATCAGATCCAAATCAAATGATCCAAAAGATTGATGAATTTAGGTGCGATCCGGAATTAGACCGTCTCATAAATGCGTGGGAACGTATGGCCACCGTATTTGCCAATAACGAACTCGATATCGACGTTAACTCCACGAATAGCAACATCGTTATCGGAAATACCGGGTCAAGCATCAACATATCGCAAAAGGTAGTTAGATAATAACGAAAGCAGCGTCATATGAGCACCCCCCCCCCGAGCAATATTAAATTTGTCCCTATAAATACACCAGAAAGAAACACCGTACAATTCGAAAAGCTAGTGCTGCTTATCATCAGGGCAGACTACGTTTTCAGTCGACTAGAAGAAATATGCTCCGTAATATTTGCTGACACCAGAATCCAATGCGTATTTACAATACCAGAGCCGAAATCAATAGTTGACAGGTCACTCGATATGTACCTGAAAGACGCTGGATGTATTTTGCTGCCATGGGATATTGCTTTGGCAAACAAATATGATCTAGCAATAGCAGCAAGTCCTAATGGCGACTTTGAAAAGATTGACGCCCCACTGTTGTTATTTCAGCATGGACCCGGATTGGGTAAAACAGGAGCTTACGACTCCACCCTAAAAGCGATAGATCGCTTGAAGATGAGGAGAAATCCGACATATATATGCGAGCCGGCTTCAAAGGGTGAAATAACCTGCTTACCTGCAAACATTAAAACCGTCTATGTGGGTGATCCCGTTTTTGACAAAATCCTATACTCGGAGAAGTTCAGAGAAGAATACAGGGCTTCATTAAATTGCAATACCCAGAAGCTGGTAATAATCACTTCAACATGGGGGCCAAATTCACTTTTATCAAATATAAGAACAATTGCAGAAGATCTACTAAGGGAACTTCCATATACGGAATACAGAGTGGCGATGATTCTTCATCCGTATATCTGGGCAGCACATGGCGAATGGCAAATAAAAACATGGTTTAAAAAGGAGTTATACGCAGGGCTAAATATCGTTCCACATGAAATAGGCTGGGAAGCAGCGATAATTGCCGCAGATATCGTAATTGGCGATTATGGATCAGTTACAAACTATGGTGCCTCAATAGGCAAACCGGTTTTAAGATATGAGCCGAGCGAAGATAGCGTCCCCAAGGGGATTGCTATAGTTGAACATGCAAATATTAATTCAATACCTATAAAGAACAGCTATAAGGCTCTTACGGTAATTAGAGCCTTGGAAGCTGCGCCATTACAAACAAATCGCTTGGAGCCAACAGCTTTTGCAAACGTTGGACACTCATTAGAATCGATTCAACACTTGGCATATTCGATACTAGGAATAAAGGTTGGTAACAAAGCGCCGGAAAAAACTCTGGCGCAACGACCGCGACCAATCCAGATAGATAATCAAATCTACCGAACCAAAACGCTGGTAAAACAACAAAAAGGCGAAACCATTCTTAACATAAAAGCATTTAAAAGATCATCGTTGGATTACAACTTGGTATTCGATGGCCCCAGAATCCAACTCATAGAAAAGGAGGCGATGCCTTCAATTAACTTAGCACCACCTGAAATAGTAGTCATAGACAATACTCTTTCGAGTAAATTCATAAGCCGGCTAATGGACACACAAAGCGATACAACCAAGCTAGTTTGTATAAATAAAGATTCTGAATGGATAGCAATACTAAATAGAGTAAATCTGTTTAAGGTACAAACTGATTGTCCGGATAGCATATTGACCGCTCGAGCAATTTGGTACTTACTAAAACTAAATAAGACGCGATGCATATTAGAGACAATCAGTAATAACTACATTGTTTCCCTAATGAAAGGCTAAGAGCGCGCAAGTTGAATTTTGCCTTCAACTATATTGCATTGAGCGACATCTCCCAACTGAGAATAAATCTCACTGGATATAGAATACAAACGCACCGCCTCATCCTTTTTATTCAAATCGAACTCAATGTCCCCTAAAAGATGATAAGCATCCGCAACAACTCCGCTCAATCCGCCGCTCGAGCAAGAATACAAGCAGCTACGCGCTAATGAATTAGCATTCTTGAGCTCGTCAAGTTTAAATAGACAACGAGCGCCAAGCAACTCGATCTTTGAACGCATATTAGGTTCCAGCTGGTTGACTGAACTCAACTCCGATTGGACTCTGTCAAGGGCCGATCGATAGTCGCCTTGTGCATAATAAGACTCCGCAATCGAGAAATTAGCGATAGCAATCCCGCGATAATTTACGGGATCGCACTGCAAATACTCAGAAATTGCTGCCTCGTAGCAAGAGATTGCAAAATCAAAGTCTGCAATCCCCTCCCTTAATGTATGGCCCTTAAATTCCAGCAAAGAGCCTTTAAGTGTATGATTTGTTGAATCACCTGACAGCTCAATGGCAAGCGAAATTGAAGCCGATGATTTTTCATACATGCTTAACCGTAGCTGGCAGCGAGATAGTAAGGCAAGCATCCTAGATGCTGCATCAGAACGATCTAAGTTAACAGCCGCACGATGCCCGAGCGAATATACGTGAAGACCTCGGCTGAAGAGCCCGTTGTCATAGATGAAAGTCCAACAAGAATCGGCTATAGAAAGCACCTCGGAATATAGTGAGAAATCGAAGGCCAAATCCAGGACAGAAAATATTTCAAAACGAATAGAAAGAAAATAGTCTGCGGCATTTGATTGGTTAATCTCGGAAAATAAATCCGAGTCAAACAGAGAGCTAGAAGACACTCTTAACCGATTGGGCGTAAGCACGTTATCAAGGGTGACGATTAAAGAGCAGTAGTATCGGACAACTGAGTGAACAAGAGCTTCAAAAGAGATACGATCTTTCGGGTTATAAGTTTTTGCATAATTTGAAATCTGACGATTCATCGATATTAGAGTACGAGATTCAAGAGAAGAACAAGATGCCAGCCAAGCTGTTGATGAACGCTCGATGAGCGATTTTCCCTGCAAAGCCGCTACCGCACCTTTCATGCTGCTTATGCAAGTTAAGGATGAAAGTGCAATTGGTCCTCCGCCAAGACGACCAAGCAAGGAATATAAAATTGAAGAAGGATCATCAAAATGTGCGACCTCAAGATCCAAAGCACCCATCAAAGGCTCTAATTCTGGATTTGATAAGCTTGTAACAATATCTTTAAGCGAATAGACATTGCCTCGTATCAAATACGCAGCTCTACTCAAAACAATAGGCAAACCGTCACAAACATAGATTAATTGATGAAATAAAGGGTCGTTTTCAAAAGAATCGAAATCGACATGATCGCATTCCCTCAACTGATCCCTGAGATAGGAGACAGAGGTTACCGAATCGAAAGAATTAATTGGAATACTCTTAAATTTATGTAAATAAGATGCGCAGGCTTCTCTACAATTACCGGCAGAGAGAATTAAGCATTCGTCTGAGTTTAAAACTAGGGAATCAATATCAAGTGAATCGGAAACGTTGTCTAGGACAAGTAGAATTTTCTTCTCAAACGTGACCGATCTGAATAGACTCTTTATATCAGATAGATTGGAAGGGCAATTTATCGTTAATGATCGAATGACAAATTTATAGAGCTCGTCGATATTAAGGGACCCATCAAGGGATCGATAGTCATTCAAATCAACAAAGATATGACCGTCCGAAAAACGATCAGCAACCTCATTGGCATATTTGGTTAAGCAGTAGGTTTTGCCGACTCCTGGAGCACCATAAAATAGAAATATTCGCTTTCCGGAATTGATACTGTATATGAGGGAATCCCGAATATCGACTCGATCAAATAGATCAGGTGCAAGTGGTAGCTGATGAGGAATAGGGTTTATATCGCTAGTTTGCGCATGAACGATATTCTGTGTAATGGATACCTGCGAATTTGAACCGATCACATTGTTTGAAACAACATTCGAACTATCAATATCCACAAAGACCCACCTTATCAACAATCAACATGCAGCACATTATAGAACAGGGCGAGTCTAAGTAATAAATCCGCTGCTCAGGCTGCTCAACGAGTAGGTCGTAAACTCCAGTATGCACACAGGGACCGAACATCCCTGCGGGAGACACTAGCTCCAGAAAGATGCAGAAAATAGCCGAGAAAATGGGTATCGAGAAGTTCGGCGAAGACTGTGCGAGCGCAATCTCAGCGAGCTTCTCGACGCCGACAAAGCCCAAATCTAAGCCATTCGGGCGGATTCGAGGAAACCCAGCGTAAATACACAATTCAATTCAGAGGATACAAGTTCTATTTCACCGAGAAAGGAAACCCGGAACCAAGCCTAAATCTAACGATGGACAATATAGAGGCTTAAAAATATACCGCTCAGTAGATTGAACCATTTACTTAGCTAATCTGAGGCTTTTGTTCTTTTGCTGTCTCTTGTTGTATAAAAAATCAAGATTTGAGTCGCCAATCAGGATGGAAGCATCGCAGTATCCAGATGTCGACTGTTTCTTTGAGCTGGCAGGCTTTGTTTTATCAAATAACTTAGCCCTAAGTAGTTTTTCTAAAAATAGCATTTTATGACTTTCATCAAAGTTAAGAAAATTTACTTAACGTGCCTCTTCATAAAGGCTCATATAAACGTTGGATGGCTGATGATAGGGATTAACGGCAGATGCCCATATGGGAACAAGCCAGCCGTCTTTCCAGTGAGGGCCAATTAAACATCGGTAGGGATAAATAGATGTTAGATATTCAGAGAGTCGATCGCTGACAGTGAAATCACGGGGAAGATCGGAAATATAGGACTGCACCGCAAGTGTCCATGAGTTGTCGACTTGGGAAGTCGTAGCAGCACGGAAATCGCTCTCTGGGTGTAAAGCATAATCTGACTTGACATCCATAGTAGCCTCCGATGAATCAGATAGAGACCTTGATACAGGCACGCGAGACATCAGGTCGCCGTGCAACTTGATTTTCCCATATAATGCAAGAGTTGATCCTAAAAACGCTAGGAATACAAGACAGATAAGCAAAACCCACATAAATTTAATGACACCGTTAGAATCCCCACAGAAGTATAGAATGAGGCCTAGAACCAGCGCTAAAACCGAGGACGCCGCAACGGCTCCAACGCCGAGCCATAGCCACTCCTCTGCGTAATAGTCATGCATCGTCTGCCAAACAGAAACAATCGTAGCGGCAGACACGATTGAAATAAGTCTAAATAGGTCACTGGCATAATGGGAGGTTTGATCTTCATTGAAAATTGCTAAAACAGTTTCATGAGAGGAAAGACCAGACGAGACAAATAGGTACGCAAGAATTACAAGGCAAGTAGCAGAAACGAAGCAAAGCGTAGCAACAGGTTTTTGACTACGCCTCTCATACGAAAGTTCCAAAACCGCTCTTGAAAATCCATGCCCTTCCCTAATATACAGCCGCGAGAACTGCTGATCATAGCGATTGCTCACATTCATCTCTTTTGCCATGCAAAAGTCGTCGGTGCCGATGGTGTTAATGTTCATGCCAGCTAAATAGCAGTCAGTTAAACCGTGGAACGCAAGATGATAGCTTCTAGCACAATCGGCAGACCCCAATCCGAAGTAATAGTGCATTCTCTTTTTGGTAAAGAAGCGTTTAATTCGAGCGACTAAAAGCACCATCCTCATTGACGAATATTCTCTAAGCGGAACCTGGGGCACATGCCTTTCAACATTGACGGTTAAACGGTTTGAAAATCCCTGACTCGAACTTACTTCAATAACGATAGGCTTAACAAATCGGTAGGAGTTCAAAAGCATTTTTAAAAAGGAAACCGAGTCTTCATGCAACTGATCGGTGCTAATAAAAGCATCTAATGCATCGACATTCTTAAGTCCGAAAGCTTGAGAAATCGCATCCATTGCTTGAGTTTTAAATTGATTGTCATCTTGAAAGCGATTATAAGAGAACAAGAAATCAACAAAGGGACCCAAGCGCACAAGCGTGGGATATGTATGATAGCGGAAATACGAAACGAGCTCCTTTTGAATAACGCTCTTCAAGTCGTCATCTGATAAACGATGAAGACCATAACCCTGGGGGCTAGAGAACGTAAGCTCTCTCGTCAATTCGCATTTACCCTGAAAGATAATCGGGACATTGATGGCATTGCTTTTACTCAAGTTCGCAGGAACGTCATATTCGATTTGAGACTTAATCCCAAATGAACCAACATAAGGCGTTATCTCATCTCGAATTCTTGCAATAAAGGATGAAGGGCTGACAAAAGTAGCGAGCAGAAAATAATTCTCAATCAAAGGTTCTGAACTGATGCTTGGGGCAGAAAACGAGGACGCTTTGAAGATTCGAGAAAAGAAATAGGTATTACTAGCAGATTTTAATTTAGTGTAGAAATAGCTGGGAAGAAACAAAAGGGCTATGTTGCAAGTAGCGCATTCAGCTAGCAGCACAAAATTGCAGCTAAGATCAGAAGGAGAAGCATAGAGAGACCTTAGCAAAAGGACACACACCCATATCAACCCATCAATTATAAATGCGATAAAGAAATGCCTGGCAATACTAACAGGCATATCGGTAACACATTTTCTAAGTATGAGATAAGCGGCAGCATCCAAACATAATTGAAGCAGGCAAATACCATACATAGCAAGTGGTTGGCCAAAAGCATAGCAAACCAAACAAGATGCGAATTCAGCAGCAGCCAACGCAACAAAAGCGTAAACAGTAACCTGTTGCCCCCTGAATTGCCAAAAAACGGCAACAGCATATGAAATTTGGATACAAACTGTTGCGAAATGGAAGAGAAGAAAGGTATCGAAAGGGAGGATGAGGAAGACTAAGCCGAGGAAAATTCCATTCAATAGCAAGTTGTGAAAGGCCGTCATCTATAATTTCCTCACGAGTAAAGATACAGGGGCCGATTTGTCCAATAGCCTGCTAAACGTGCCATCAGATTCAAGAGTCATAAAAGTGGATTATCGGACACATTCCCGCATCGATGATGAGTGATACGTTATCGCGTAAGACGCTAAACCAAGAGCTTCTTTCTGTGAATCACGATAGAACGACGAGAGAAAACACGCTGGGCCAAGCGGCATTACTGACCACATTTAAGGAATCGAAACGATAATCAGCTTCATCTGCCTCGATGTACCGCTCGAGCCAACAAGGACCGTAGGACCTGGCTAAACGACAGCGTCTACCTAGAGTGAATAGCGACTGTAAAATCGTCTGCTCCAAGCTTAATCGCCACCTCAGAATGTTTACCCTGTATGCCAAAAGCAGCTTCATTAAACAGATCGAATTAACTACACCGCAAGCACGTCGGCAATCCGCTCGCTCGCATGTCCGTCACCATAGGGGTTCGACGCATGACTCATGGCCTCGTACTCGGCCTGATCGCTGAGCAGGCGGCTGAACTCGCGGTAGATGACGTCCTCCTCGGTGCCGACGAGCTTCAGCGTGCCGGCCGCCACGCCCTCGGGGCGCTCGGTGGTGTCGCGCATGACGAGCACCGGCTTGCCCAGGCTCGGGGCCTCCTCCTGGATGCCGCCCGAGTCGGTGAGGATGAGGTGGCTCACCGCCATGAAGTTGTGGAAGTCGAGAACCTCGAGCGGGTCGATGATGTGCAGGCGGTCGAAGCCGTCAAGCTCCTCGTGCGCGGCCTTGCGGACGAGCGGGTTCATGTGGATGGGGTAGATCGCCTTGGTGTCGGGGTGCTCCTCCATCACGCGGCGGATGGCGCGGAACATGCGGTGCATGGGCTCGCCGAGGTTCTCGCGGCGGTGCGCCGTGATAAGGATGAGGCGGGAGCCTTCCGCCCACTCGAGCTCGGGGTGGGCGTAGCCCTCGCGCACGGTGGTGCGCAGGGCGTCGATGCCGGTGTTGCCGGTGACCCAGATCCTGGACTCGGGCTTGCCCTCGCCGAGCAGGTTCTGCTTGCTCGCCTCCGTGGGGGCGAAGTAGTACTCGCTCACGATATCGACGGCCTGGCGGTTGAACTCCTCGGGCCAGGGGCTGTAGATGTCGTGCGTGCGCAGGCCCGCCTCGACATGCCCCACGGGGATCTGCAGGTAGAAGCACGCGAGTGCCGCGGCGAAGCTGGTCGTGGTGTCGCCGTGGACCAGGACCACGTCGGGCCTCTCGTCCTCGAGGACCGCCTTGAGCTTGAGCAGGACATCGCACGTCACGTCGAACAGCGTCTGGCCCGGCTTCATGATGGCCAGGTCGTGGTCGGGAGTCACATCGAAGACGCGCAGCACCTGGTCGAGCATCTCGCGATGCTGGCCCGTCACGGTCACAACGGTCTCGAACTCATCCTTGCGCGCCTTCAGCTCGTTGACGAGCGGGCACATCTTGATTGCCTCCGGGCGGGTCCCGAAGACGAGCATTACCTTCTTCATATCTTAAATCACTTTCTAAAGTGCTTATAGAGGCTTAGACAGGTACTCCCCCAGCTCCTCCTCCCAGTCGGGCATGCGGAACCCGACCGACTCGAGCCTGGACAGGTCGAGCGCGGAGTGCACCGGGCGCGGGGCGACGGGGCCGGCGGCTCCGGCGTAGTAGTCTGCGGTGCTGACCGGGACCACCTTGTCCCCGTTGCCGTTGGCGGCCTCGAAGACGGCGCGTGCGATGTCGGCCCAGGACCTGACGGCGCCGGAGCCGGTGCAGTCGTAGGTGCCGTAGGGGGCGCGCGTCCCCAGCACGTGGAAGATGGCGGCGGCCATGTCGCGCGTGAAGGTCAGGCGGCCCAGCTGGTCGTCCACGACGGTGACCTTGTCCAGCTTGTCTTCGGGGTCGGCGACGCGGTCGGACAGGCCCCTCATGGTCTTCACGAAGTTGTGCCCCTCGCCGATGACCCAGCTGGAGCGCATGATGTAGTGGCGCGGGCACCCGGCCACGGCGATGTCGCCGGCGGCCTTGGTCTGGCCGTAGACGGAAAGCGGGCTGAGGGGCTCGTCCTCGGTATGGACCTCGGCCGTGCCGTCGAAGACGTAGTCGGAGGACACGTGGACCAGGGTGATCCCGTGCGCGGCGCAGGTGCGGGCGAGCAGCGCCGGGCCGGTGGCGTTGGCCTTCCAGGCGGCCACACGGCCCTCGGGGGTCTCGGCCCTGTCCACCGCGGTGTAGGCGCCGCAGTTGATGACGGTGCCGTAGAGCGACCAGTCGTATTCGGAGTAGGCGTCCGGGTCGGACATGTCGAAGGTGTCGATGTCGCAGAAGTCGAAGTCCTTGGCGACCCCGCGCTCCTCGGCCAGCCTGCGGACCGCATGGCCGAGCTGGCCGTTGCAGCCGGTGACGAGGGTGCGCTTGGGCGCCATGGGTACGACGTCCCTGAGGTACGGGTGGTTGAGGTCCGCCTCGGAGACGGTGGCCTCCGCAAGCGGGATGGGCCACTCGATGGCGAGCTCCGGGTCGGCGAGGTTCACGAAGGTGTACGTCTTCTTGAGCTCCAGCGACCAGTGGGCGTCCACCAGGTAGGTGTAGGCGGTGCCGTCCTCCAGCGCCTGGAAGGAGTTGCCCACGCCGCGCGGGACGTAGATGGCCCTGGACGGGTCGAGCGTGCAGGTGAAGACCTTCCCGTAGGTGGCGCTGCCCTCGCGCAGGTCCACCCAGGCGCCGAAGACCGAGCCGCGGGCGACGGAGATGAACTTGTCCCAGGGCTCGGCGTGGATACCGCGGGTGACGCCGCGGCTGTCGTTGTAGGAGACGTTGTTCTGGACGACGCGGAGGTCGGGGATGCCGAGAGCGGTCATCTTGGCGCGCTGCCAGTTCTCCTTGAACCAGCCGCGCGAGTCGCCGTGGACGGCGAGGTCGACGACCTTGAGGCCCCCGATGCCGGTCTCGGCGACGGAGAGGTCCTTCTCGAATGCGATGTCTGCCATGTCGGAAAAGCTCCTATCGAAGAGGTTGGGAAACCGGGGGCGCCCGCGGTGCGGTCCGCCGGGGTTCGGTCTACTGGCCCTGCGCGCGGTAGCGGGCCTCGGTGGCCTCCTTGGCCGGGCGCCACCAGGACTCGTTAGCGACGTACCAGTCGATGGTCTGCTTCAGGCCCCCGGCGAAGTCGGTGTGGGCCGG
>ERZ1031347.673-NODE-673-length-14726-cov-7.422466_pt1 | contig 14726 bp, 20 predicted proteins | sample MGYA00517106_ERZ1031347 | MGnify/ENA primary metagenome ERZ1031347 (study PRJEB33719, sample SAMN04261392) | wastewater metagenome | biome: periurban shantytown; feature: human; material: feces | host: Homo sapiens | place: Peru: Lima | collected 2012-07-19 ...
ACACAAAAGAATGGAGGATAGTTTAAAGTGTCTTTATCTGAAACCGGAATTGGCGGTGTTGATGCTAGTTATGTTTAGGAGTAGCTTAAAGGCTATATTAAAAAGAATACGCTTGCCAAACTTCGTATAAATAACGACATTCTTACTTTAGAAAATGGTGGCACAATAACTATTCCTGTTGGCGGAAATAACCAAGTAGATCCTACTAAGTTTGGATATTACAAATCTTATTTTAAAGAAACATCTAACGATGTTACTTCTGTAAGTGCTCCTGCCAATAATAGACCACCAGAAGAGGGTTCTGGATGGGTAGAGAATTCTCCTAACTATAGAGATGGCTACCTTATTTGGATGACACAAGTATTCATAAACGGTAATGGCTAGTATGGTGAGTACATTAACCCAATATGTCTTACAGGAAGTGGTACCGCAGGAGAAGATGGTAGTGGTGTTAATTTCATATATAAAACAGCCATTGAAGGAGAAAGCGTATCTAGTCCTGGAAATGTATCTGTGCGAGATGGCGTTCCAGTTGTACCTAGTGGGTGGACTAATCATCCAAACGGAGTTACAAAAGAAGTTCCATACGAATATTGCTCTGTAGCTACAAATACAAAAGGACAATGGAGTCCTTAGTGGAGCCAGCCATTTGTATGGTCGCACTTTGGTTAGAACGGTATGGATGGAGATGGTGTTGAATACATATATTATGCTAGCACATTGGCTCCAACGAATAACCTGCCATCAACATGGACTAATGATGAAAATTTCCAAGATAGAGAATACATAAGAGCTAATTCTGGATGGACAGATGATCCGAAGGATCTCGAGAAGCTTGGTCCTGGCTATAAACAGTGGGTTTGTGTAAGAAAGAAATATGCCGATGATGGTAGCAAAGATACTTATTGGCACGCTTATTCTGATCCAGCCTTATGGGGCAATTATGCAAGGGACGGAGTTGTAAGCGGCATTATTATAGATGTTTCGGGAGAAATGAAATATCTATACGTAGATGACGACTACTCTAATCTTGAATATAGAGGAGAGTCTACAATAACAATGTATAATGATGATTCTCCTGTTTAGTTCGATCTTACAATAGATAGCGTGCAGTGTTCTGATGGAAGCGTATTGAGCACATAGGACATAGAAGATTGTTTTAGTACAACAAATAATGGAGCAAGTAAGGTGTTACAAATGAACATACCTGCATATAAATTACACTTTGCAGGTAATGCGTATTATGTAATAAATATTACAGGTTCTCCAAAATCTTCATCTATAAGCTCTCAAAAGAGAGTTGCCCAAATATAGCTGTATGGTATTAAGCAAGGTGGATAGAACGGCGTATCATATGATCTCAAAATATCTGCTGCTGCTATAAATAAATAGGATGGAGCACTATATCCAAAATCTGTTAATGTTAAGGTTGTGAAAGGCGATGGTCCTAATATAACTGAGATAGGGCCAAATAACTATGAAGGATGGTCTTTTAAGTATAGTATAAACGACGGAGATAGTTATAAAGACATAAGTTCTAATCCAGTATCAACAGAAGGTGATAATGGAATGCTGTTTACAGCAACTAATGGCACAATAACATTAAGTGAATTTGTCCCAATAGTTAAATCATCTGTAGTAGCTGGACTTAATGGAGTATCGTATTCTTTGTAGCTATCTAATTTATAGCTGACGTATAAACCTTAGAATGGCGCGTATTCTTTCCACATTAGTGGAACTGTTTAGTTGTATAGGATAGAAGCAGGTGGTTCATCTACTGAAATTACTAATGATGATGCAAAGATTAAATACCAGCTTGGTTCCGATAGTAGTAAAACTGAATTAACGTATTAGTCTGGAGGTTGGAGACTTGATGTAAGTAAAACTATATCATCTAGTTCCGATGTAATCATGTTGTATGCATATAATACAAATGGTGTATATCTTACTTCTATGTCTGTACCTGTATCAGCTTCTGGAGAAAAAGGTGACAAGGGAGACACTGGAGAAGGATCTACTGGACAAACATACAACGGTTCGCCTTTAAGAATTGTCGGTGCATGGGAAAGCGGTAAAAAGTACTACGACGGAAAGAGAGATGTGAAAAATGGCGTGTTCTATCAAGATATTGTGCTTTACAATAACATGTACTACGTTTGTATAAATACCGATACTGGTGAAGAAAACCATTGGCAACTAGCACCAGATGTTGCTGGATATTGGCAGAAGTTCGCAGTTACAGAAGATTTTGTAGCTGATAAAATAATAGCAAACCAGGCATATATAAAAGAATTATCATCAGAAGAAATCGTTGTAATGGACGATGGTGCAATTGTTGCAGGTATGACTTCTAGCAAGACACCTGATAGTAAGTCTGACCTAAATGGAAGGGTTACTAATAAGGGCAATGTTCGTATATGGGCAGGAAAAATATCTAATGCTGATTTAACAACGGCTCCATTTACTGTTACTAGTACTGGTGAAGTGAAATCTCAGGGAGGAGAAAATTCGATTACTATTAAGGACGGAAAAATTGTATTTAACTTTGGTTCTCATGGAGAATGGTACGTAGGTTGGGATGATAACAAAAATTGCCCTAACTGGCTTGGAGGTCAAGGATCAAAATCAAAAGTATTTTATAAGATTTCTGGATCTAGTCAAAATATAAGCAAAACAAGCGAATATAAGTATTGCTATAATGATATATGGTACGATGATTCTGAATTAAAACAAAAAACAAATGGAGTGTATAATATTGAACTTAGTTCACAGGTCCCAGTAAAAGCTGGCGGATTAACACTTATTTGTACCGGGGTGCCATTTGTTGAATTGTACGCACAAGTTACATTTAGTGATGGAAAGCCTACAGCAAACGGTATATTTGGAATTGGCTATGTTGCATCTTTAAAAGATGTACCTAATACAGGTGGAACGGTTCCAGGTCAGTATCATTTAAAAATTAATACAACAAATTACTATTACGACGTAGAATTTGTATAGAAGACATCTATGGAGCGTGGAGAATATTTGGTTTCGTATTCTGTGACAACAGACCCGTCTGATAATGGTAGAATATTGGTGTGCAAGAATATTCCGTATAGCAATCTTGTATTTAGCCCTAATGTTTCGTAGATATGTGTTTTAACTGTGTCTAATAACAAAAATATTACACAATCGAGCACATATACATAGTCGGTACTTAGAGCCGGTTCATCAAGTGGCGATTTTAGAGTATACATAGCGAATAGAAGCGTAAATGATGCTATATAAAAATAATTAAACGAAACTGTTGACTTAAGACTATTTAAGTAATGTTTGATATAGTATAGAATAAAATACAATTAAGCACAGAAGATTTAGCTATACCACCATTTAAAGACTTCTATAATAATGCTAAAGATAAACAAGAGGCATTAAAGAAGATCGAATTCATAGTGTGGAGATATAAATGGAATAGCCCATATGAGGCATACCCAGAGAAAGAGCGCACATGGAGAGTAGCTAAAGATGTACTTAATGATGAGAATTACAAACCTGATGACGTTGTAAAAGAATTAGCAAAAAGGTTCCAGGAGTTCCAGGAAACTCCTGCTACCCGACTGCTTAAATCTTCTAAGAGCGCAGCAGAGGGCATTATGAACACGATGGATAGCTATGCAGAAGAAGAGCTTGATATAGATACAGCTAAGAAACTTTCAGCTATATTGAAAGATGTTAGTGGAATAATCAAGTCATTAGACATGGCTATGAAGTAGGCAAAAGCAGAACAAGCAGAAACCGGTAGAGTCAAGGGTGGTGGCGTTATTGGTATGTACGAATAATTATGATAGACTTTAATTAGAAGCTCCATGATACTGATAAGTTCAGATAGGCAGCTATTTTTTTTGAAAAGCATGGATGCTACACTTTAGCTCCAAGAGGTACTACTGATTACAAGAAATATTGGGACCAGGAAACGGAAAGATGCCTAAATGGCTACACTGCTCCTGATGGAGAAGGAATTACAGGGTATAATTACTTTTATCTTAACTATAGTCCAATTTTTAAGCTTGTAGAAACAGAGTATACTGACAGAAATGGAGATATAAGAAAAAGAAGGGAGCGTGTGCTTTAGTTCCCTAGTTTTTGGGATTACGATTACTATTATTTTTGCGCTATAGAAGAAGCCGAGCAGCAGGGCAAGCATATGGCTGTTCTAAAATCAAGACAAAGAGGATATAGCTTTAAAGGAGCATCAATGCTAGTTAGAAACTATATGCTTATTCCTGGATCAAAGAACTTTGCTGTAGCCTCTGAGTAGAAATTCCTTGTAGGAGATGGTTTGCTTACAAAAGCTTGGTAGATAATGGACTTCCTTGATAAACATACAGAATGGGCAAAACAAAGGCTTGTGTCAACTCGTATGGAAAGAGTTTCTGGTTATAAAGTTACAGACGAATTTGGAAAACAAACAGAACAGGGATACCTTTCTAGTATAGTTGGAATAACACTTAAGAATGACCCTGAACGTATTCGTGGTACTCGTGGCAAACTTGTACTATGGGAGGAAGGAGGTAAATTTCCGGACCTTCTTGATGCATGGCGTATTGAGCAGCCTTCTGTAGAAACTGATGATGGTGTAGCGTTTGGATTGATGATAGCGTTTGGAACAGGAGGTACGATCGGTGCAAGTTTCGAAGGACTAAAAGAACTATTTTATAAGCCGAACGCTAACAACGTACTAGCATTCCCTAATATATGGGACGATGGTAGAGAGAATACAGAATGCGGATTCTTTGTTCCAGCTTATTCGAATCTAGAATCATTTGATGATGATGGAAATCAAAGGTTCATGGATAAAGATGGTAACAGTCTAAAAGAGTTAGCTATACAAAATCTAATAGACCAAAGAAACAAAATAAAAGACGGTGGTGCTAGTTAGCAATCTATAGACCGTTTTATATCAGAGCGCCCTATGAAGCCAGCAGAGGCTGTATTGGAGCTTGGTAAGAATATATTCCCTAGAAAGTTATTAATGGACCAATTGACCAGAATAAGGACCAACAAGAAGCTTTAGAGTATGAAGCATATAGTTGATCTTGAATGGGATGGAAATGGCCAAGTAAAGGCTACAGAAAAGCCTAGTGGGGATATAACTAACTATCCTCTTAAGAAGGGTGATAAGCCCCATGGATCTGTAGTTATATGGGAGTACCCGGTAAAGGATCCTCCACATGGTTTATATATAGGAGGATGTGACCCATATGACCATGATGATAGTTTTACAAACTCTCTTGGTTCCACATTTATATTTAAGCGCGTAAGAGCTGGAGAAGCATGGACAGATGTAATAGTGGCAGAGTATTCTGGAAGGCCAGATACAGCAGAAGAATACTATGAGAATGTGCGTAAGCTACTTACGTTTTATAACGCTAGATTATTATTTGAGAATGAAAGAAAAGGAATCTACCCTTACTTTACGAATAAACACTGCGATTACCTCTTGGCTGATTAGCCAGATAAAATCATATCTGAAGTCTTTAAAGACAGCAAAGTGCAAAGAAGAAAAGGATGCCACATGACCAAACAGATTAGGGCGTATGGCGAAGGATTAATATTAGAGTGGCTATTAGATGAGTTTGAAGAAGGTCACCCTAATGTAGAAAGAGTATACAGCGAACCTCTAATAGAAGAGCTCATAGAGAATGATGGTGTACGAAATGTAGACCGTGTTATAGCTTTGTGTATGGTAATGATATATAGAGAGGAGCTCTATTAGGTAAAGGTGTCGTCTGCAAAAGAACAAAACAAATAGGTTGAACTCTTCGAGATGCCGTTATTTAGCAAACAATGGTTTGAAGAAGATAACAGCACAAGTGAAGACGGTATGCCGATATTCACATTTTAATACATGGAAGATAACTTATACAATTCAGCTTTCCCCAGACAAAAGCTCCCTCTTTCAAAGAAAGGAAAGAAGTGGTAGGAAGATTGCGTTAACTATATTATAGGTGAAGGTAACGTAACATCTGGAGGAAATAGTACATCATATTACGGAGAGCTGTAGACCTATTATAATTTATATAACAGCATCTTCGACGAGAAGGATTTTAAATCAATTACAAACCCATTCAAGGTCGAGGATGGTTTTCCTGCTACTCCTCACGACTTTAATATTATAAGACCTAAAGTAGATTTGCTTATAGGTGAGGAAACAAAAAGACCTCTTAACTTCAGAGTCATCAGAACTTCATAGGAGGCTACATCTGAAATGCAGGAGAAAGAGAAATAGATGATTCTACAATATATAGAAGCAGCTATCACAGCTAGAATGAGTCCAGAGGAAGCTCAGCAGTTCCAACAGTAGCTACAGTCTGGAGAGATTATGCCACCAGAATAGATAGCTAAGTATATGGACAAAGACTACAAAGATATTGTAGAGAATACTGCATACCATTCTCTTACCTATCTGAGAGAGAAACTTGATCTTGACAACGAGTTTATCAAAGGCTGGAAGGACGGATTGATCTCAGGTAGAGAAATTTATTACGTTGGCGTACTTAATGCAGAGCCATATGCGGAGAGAGTTAATCCTATATGTTTCTCTTACGACAAGAGTCCAGACCTTGATTTTATTGAGGATGGATCATGGTGTTGCAGAAAGATGCGTATGCCCATAACTGAAGTATACGATAGATATTATGACAAGCTTGAAGAGAAAGATCTTGATAAGCTTGAAGAAATGATTGGTTCTACTCCAGGCAGAAATCTTGGAGACAGAAGTCCTGTTGATATGGGTATACAGTTGCGTATATATGATAACCCGATATTTGAAGGATCAGGTAAATCGCTTGTAAATGTATGGCATTGTTGCTGGAAGTCTTTTAAGAAGATCTTCTATGTAACAACTACAGATGACGCAGGACAACCTCAGATCAATATAGTTGATGAAACATATCAGCCTGTTGGTAATGAGGTAAGCGTAGAACCTGATTGGATTATAGAGGTATGGGAAGGATATAGAGCTGGTAGCGATTTATACTTTGGCATACAGCCTATTGAATATCAGCACGTAAGTATCGATAACCCTAATAGCCAGAAGCTTCCTTATTGCGGCGCTATTTATAGTAATACAAATAGTAAACCTAGATCATTGGTTAGCATTCTTAAGCCATTACAGTATATGTATATTGTATTGTGGTACAGACTTGAGTTAGCTATCGCTAGGGATAAGGGTAAGGTTGTTAACATGGATATTACATAGATTCCTAAGTCTATGAATATTAGCCCAGCTAAATGGATGCATTACTTGTCTAGTGTTGGTGTTAACTTTATTAACCCATACGAAGAAGGCTGGAATATCCCAGGAAGGGAGGGCGGTAAGCCTGCTTAGTTTAATCAGATAACAGCATTGGATCTTACAATGTCTAACGTCATAGCTGAATACATACAGCTGATGGACAAGATAGAAGAACTGGCTGGAACAATTTCTGGTATTACATAGCAGCGTGAAGGAGCTGTAAGCTCATCAGAGATGGTAGGTAATGTAGAAAGATCTGTAGTACAGAGCTCACATATTACTGAGCCATTATTCTGGGTTCACAATCAGTGCAAGCGAAGAGTACTTAATATGCTCCTTAATACAGCTAAGGGTGCTTGGGAAGAGACTGGTAAACAGAAGCTCCAATATATCTTTGATAATGGAGAAAGAGCATTCTTGGACATTACTCCTAAGTTCTACTACGAGGACATGGATGTGTTCGTAAGTGATACATCCAAAGATCTTGAGAACATACAGAAACTTCAGCAGCTTATACAGCCAGCTATGCAGAACGGTGCTAGCTTACTTGAAGCCGCAGAGATTCTTACAAATGATAACTTCAATATCATTAAGCAGAAGCTTAAGGATATGCAGACTAGACAGGAGCAAATACAGCAACAGCAGCAGGAAGCAGAAGCTCAGCAGCAGCAGCAGTTACAGCAGATGCAGAACGAATCTAAGCAGCAAGAGCTTATGTTGCAGGAAGCTCAGATGGATCTTCAGAGATATCAGATTGATCAGGATAATCAGACTAAGATAGCTGTAGCGCAGATCAATGCTTATCGTGGAACCGAGGAATTAGATCAGGATCAAAACGGAATCCCAGACCCAATCGAAATCGGCAAGCAAGCTATCGAGCAACAGAAGATTAATCAGGAGGCTTATAATAAGCGTTATGAAGCTAAGCAGAAGCGCGAGATAGAAGATCAGAAGATTCAGCTTGAGAAGGATAAGATGAAGCATGAGACAGAGCTGTAGAAGGCAAAGGATGATGCTGCTTATGAACGCGAGAAGCTTAAGGCTCGCACGGCCCTTAAGAACAAAACGGTTGGCGAGAAGTAATGAAGTTCGACAATAAGACATTTCAATAGAAGTATGAGGCGTGGAAGAATGGCGCTGATTACTGGAAGGATATTAGAGGAATCAACTTGGGTGGAAACACCCAGGCTGAGGAACCTAGTCCAGAAGAGTAGAAATAGATCGACGAGAATGTTTAGTCTATACTAAATGCTTATAACGAAGGAAAGGATGTTAATATAGCTGAAGACATTATTAAACCAATGCCTTTTGACACTCCATTAAGTGAAGAACATCCTATACTACATAAATATAAAGGTGGTAAAGATGATTCTATTAATACTTTTATTAACAGAATGGGCCCTCTTGTAGGACAATAGCTAAACAGATATGGCTATGGTGATACAGCGTACTACAATGTAATGCGTCAGCTTGCATACGAATCAAACTACGGTAGATCTAGAGTTGCTAGAAGACAGCATAATTATGGTGGAGTAGGCTGGAATGGTAAGACTTACAATACATATAAGAGCGATGCGGATTTCGTTAAGGATTATGTAAGACTTATGCATACACGATACGGAGCAGCACTTAGAGCTAAATCTACATAGGATTATGCTAGAGCGCTTAAGCAGAAGGGTTATTATGAAGATTCTCTTTAGAATTACTCAAGAAACCTTAATAGCATGAATAGCCTTGTTAGAGCGGCTCGTAATCACAGGATTGCGCATAAGGATGCTTATAACTATAATGTATAGTTAAATGATCTTGAGCAGGATTACGAAGATGCTAAGAATGCTAGTCCTATAATTATTAACTCTCCATCTACAAGATAGCCTAGTACTATTAGGGCAGATGTTCCTACAACTCTACTTGGTCCAACTTAGGAAGAGATTAAAGCTTAGCAGTAGAAGATGTTGAATGATTAGAGACAGAAAATTTATGAATCGCTCACATCTACAAATCTCCCGAATATATTAAGCATACTTCCATCTAATAACTTTGGCAAAGACTCTTATGGCTAGAAGTTTTGGTAGAGAAAAGGTAATAATCTTAAACTGACGTAATTATGACACAGATGGAAAGTCCTAAGCGAAAGATGCAGAAGAAGAATGACTATCAGCGTCATAAGCTCTTTCGTAAGATTAAGCGTAGAAGAAAAGCATAGGCTGAAGCAGATTAGTAGGTGGCCATGAAGTAGCTTAGAAAGAAGTTAAAAAAGCCATAGAGAGGAGGTATGTATGCCTAAACTTATATAGCAACTTGAGTAGCGTAAAAAATCATTAGATTCGTTCTTTTCTTCAAAGAAATTAATTTAGAGAGTCAAGGATTCTGGTAGATCTAAAGTTAAGATAAAGAAAGATAATCCCGGATTCACTAAGTCTTAGCTTAAAAAGAATGAGCAGGTTCATAAAAAATTTGATCCAACATCTGGGATTGGTCCGCTATCTTATTTAGGCAATATTTTGTTAGGAGGGAATTAGGCTAGCGGAGAAGAAGACTAGTATTGGAGAGCGTATCTCGGACTAAGTAACAAATTACCAATCGCTAATAGACGAGATTTAACAGAATGGGATTATTCTGACGAAAAGAATAATAACAAACATTCTGATTTCTATGGTATTACCCCAAAAATGAAATACTATATACAAGCTATGGCGGATTCTACGAATCTTGGAAAACTCGTTAGAAGTGGACATGTGTAGTATAATGATATGTATTAGTTTAGCAAAAGATTATTAAACAATCCAGGTGTTTGGTAGCAGGCCAATGATAAAGATTTTAATGATTGGGCAAAACGCGGTACTGCTTTACAAAATTAGGGAGAGTGGAATCCTCTTGGAATGCTTGCTAAATTTGGTGCAAAATGGGACCCGGAATAGCAAAGGGTATTCGTACACGATACTTATGATTTTCCATGGTACACAAAATCCTAGATACCGAAAAGACCAAACGAGATGAAAATACGTGGCAGCGAATGGTTTAGTCCGTATATTGGATCCGATTTCTTTAGAAATAATCAAGATGCAAATTTAACGCCAAAGTCTATAACTTAGTATAATTCTGGCAAAGATATCCATATAAAGAAATCTAAGCGTGGAACATTTACTAAAGCAGCTAAATAGCATGGTATGAGTGTTCAGAGCTTTGCTAATAGGGTCTTAAGAAATCCAAGTAAGTATAGTGCAGCTATGAGGAAGAAAGCCAACTTTGCGCGTAATGCGTCAAAGTGGAATAAATAATAACATTACACGGGTTCGACTCCCGTGTATCGTACAACAATTAAAAATATTAACTTAGTTATAATTTAAATTATGGCAAGAAAGAAGAAAAATCCATTAGGTGATTTTGAGGACGCTTTGAACTCTCTCGGGTTCGGTGGCCAGGAAGGTGGCGACAGCGTTACAGACATCGATAACCAGGATGTGGTTAACCAGGTGTTAGATGACCCTAATGATGATATTGATAATTTAGACAATCCAGATGACGACAAGTCTTCTGAGGATAATAAAGATGATAAGAATGTAACTGGTGATCCTAATGCTCATGATGACGAGACACAGATCCCAGATAATATTTTAAATAATAATACGTCCGACACAACTACAGTTGACAACGAATAGGATGACGACAATGATGATAATGATCAGCAGACTGACACTGACGTCGTAGATCCTGGAGAAGCAGAATAGATTGGTGCTTTCTTTGACGCATTCGCTGAAGCTAATGGTTGGAGTGTTGATGCAAACGAGAAGCCTAAGTCAGTCGAGGACCTCGTAGAGTATATCAAAGATGTCGTAGATGAGAATTCAACCCCACAGTACGCCGATGATCGTATTGCTAGACTTGATCAGTACGTAAAGAATGGTGGTAAATTTGAAGACTTTTATCAGACACAACAGAAATCTATGTCTTACGATAACATAGATTTGGAGGACGAATCTAATCAGAAAGCAGCTGTTCGTGAGTTCTATAAATTACAGGGAATGAATGACGAACAGATTAGTCGCAAGATTGAGCGCTATGAAGATGCTGACATGCTGGAAGATGAAGCAGCTGATGCTGTAAATTATCTTAAGGCGTACGAACAGCAGCAGCAAGAGTATATGGCTCAGCAACAGGAAGCTCAGAGACAAGAACAAGAGCAGCAAGCTGCACAGTTCATGGACGATCTTACTTCTAGTATTAATGGTCTTACCAATATTAGAGGTATCAATATCCCAAAGGAGGATAGAAAGGCATTGTTCGATTATATTACAAGAACTGATGCAGACGGTTTAACAGAGTATCAGAAGGCTTTTAATAATAACCTTGTTAACAATTTGATAGAATCAGCCTACTTCACAATGAAGGGTGATGCTCTACTGGGCGAAGCACAGCGCAATGGTCAGACATCTGCTGCGAGTAAACTTAGACAAATGCTCAAACACCAAACAAAAAATCACACATCATACAATGTTGGGCATGAAAAACAACCTCAGGCATGGGATCTCGCGTCAAAATACCTATGATGAGACAATTAACATATTATGAATAATTCAAGTTCTTTATTAAATAATCTTCAGCTCTACCGTGGTAAGCGTTTTGCTGACTTGGTAGACGAAAACATGATTGCTAATGCAATGCTTACAAAGCCTCATGAAGTAGCAGGCTTGTTGTCATTGGTTTTTGGTACAAAGGATGATGGTATTTCAACTACCATCGACTTGTTAACTGGTGGTCTTGGTTCAACCATGACTATCGAAAACAGAGAATATGAGTGGTCTGTAATGATTGATGCTGATCACGCTGTTAATATCCGCTATGCTAAGTGGAATGGTAAGGAGATTACTCCTAAGTCAATTACAGAAGGTTTGACTCCTGGTATTAACAATACTCCTATTTATCTTGGTCTTGAAGAGAAGTGGTTTGGTCCAGGTGCAATTCTTGCATTTGACAACGTAAACTTTCAGGTACGTGTAAACGGTACTCCATACCAGGATGGTAGCACATGGGTATATGAGTGCTATGTAGCAGAAGGCTTCCAGGGTTCTTATATTCCTTGCGAGTATTTGCTCCCAGGCCGTCAGGTAGACCGTATCGGTTCTGCATACGAGGAGTACAGTGATGAGGCAGATATCATCAACTATCAGACTCCATTTAAGATGCGTAATAGCTTGATGACTATGCGTCTTACTTACGATATCACTGGTGATGCTTACTCTACAGTATTGGCTATCGCTTTGACTGATCCTGAGACAGGTAAGAAGTCTTATTTGTGGTCTGACTATCAGTATTGGAAGGCTCTTCGTGAGTGGAAGAAGAGAGAGGAGAAGCAGCTGTTGTTCGCTCACTCTAACCGTAACGCAGATGGTACTTACAATTTGAAGGGTACTAATGGTCGTTTCGTTCCAATCTCTGCAGGTTTGTTCGAGCAGATTGCTCCAGCTAACGTACGTTACTATACAAAGCTGACTACAGAGCTGTTCGAGGATTACTTGTTCGACCTCTGCTACAACATCATTGGTACTAACGAGCGTAAGTTCGTTGCTTTGACTGGTGAGATGGGTATCCGTGAGTTCGACCGCATCTTGAAGGAGAAGGCAGCTAGCTTCAATATGATTGATACACACTTCATTACAGGTTCTGGTCAGGACTTGAAGTTGGGTGGTCAGTTCACAACTTACACTATGACTAATGGTATTGAGTTGACAGTTAAGCGTTGTGCTATGTTTGATAACATGGAAATGTTCCGTCAGCTTCACCCATTGACAGGTAAACCATTGATGTCTTACACATTCTTGTTCGTTGACCTTGGTCGTCGTGATGGTCAGGCCAACATTGTTAAGGTATGTCGTAAGGGTCGTGAGTTCGTACAGTGGTGTACTGGTGGTTCTGTATTGCCAAATGGTTATGCAAACAACATCAACACTATGCGTTCTAACAGCCGTGATGGTTACCAGGTACACTTCCTTGGTGAAGAGGGCATCATGTTGAGAAACCCATTGTCATGCGGTATCTTGTATTGTGATGCTGAAGATCAGGAGTCTATCTCAGTTGAGAACAGAGCAGCAGAGCTCTAATTAATTAAATAATATACAATGTTCAACCCCGTGGTTTCAATAACATGCCGGATGGAATCTAACAGCACTGCACCGGAGGCTAAGCCAATAATATGAGTGTTGTACACGGGAGCTTGGCATTGCAACAACTAATTGAAAAATTATGGTAGTTGAATTAAAGATCAGAAAGAAAAATCCCTGGGCTGGATTGTTAAAGTATAAACATTGTTTTGATTATATTGCACCTTACTTTACCAGATCTGGGTCGATATACACAGGTTTAACACCTGAGGACGAAAAGAAATTTGAAAAGGAGCTTGGCTATCCAGAAGGCCATCTCGCTAAGAATTCACCATTCTGGAATACATTCTGTGTTAAGGTTGGCTCTAAGAGTACAATCCTCGATGACTCATTCCCACGACAGGCTATGATCATTAAGTTTCTTGAGGGACATAAGAGAGTAGCTACATCGCTTGATAAACTCAATGCTGGTAAGGATTACTTGCTTATTAATAGACAGGCTGAAGCTATTGAGAAGAATAAGATTAACAAGCTTCGTAGAGACGCTATTATTGCCTTTGGTAAGCTTTCTCTTGAAGAGATGCGTAAGTGTCTGAGACTGTTTGGCGTTAGCGCTGATACAATGTCTAATGAGCTTGTAGAGTCTACATTGTTCTCATTGGTTGATAAACAGCCACAGAACTTCTTTACAAAGTGGGTTAATAACAAGACAAAGGAAACAGAGTTCTTGATCGAGAGTGCTATTGCCAAAGGTGTTATCCGTAAGGATAGAACACAGTATTACTATGGTTCTGAGATGCTTGCAGACTCATTGTAGGATTGTATTGCATACTTGGACGCAAAGAAGAATCAAGACTTAAAGATCTCGATTATTAATCAGGTCGAAAATAAATAATTAAACTAACGACGTATGACGCATAGTGATATTTATACTAAGTTTATGATTGAATATGACAAGGCAAATATAACTTCGTCATATCCGTCGCTAACTAAATATGAAGTTGCAACAATACTCGACAAAGCCTACTTAGCTCTTATAGCTCAAAAATATACAGGGAACAATCCAAGAAAGTCAGCGTTTGAGTCAGACATGAAAGCAACTGAAGATTTATAGCCATTGATTAATAAATTCACCGCCATTGGTAGTTTAACAGGCGATAATAGCTATACATTCAATACGCATACTGAAACTAATTTTATTTTGTACATAATTGATGGTCAAATTGAAATCAAGGAAAGTATTTCTTCTCATGATAAAAAGAACCACCAATATGAAAATATAGTATTCGTATCACATGATGTAGCCAAAAAATTTAGGGCTACGAAAACAAATTTACCTTGGGTTG
>ERZ1031347.680-NODE-680-length-14619-cov-7.934153_pt1 | contig 14619 bp, 12 predicted proteins | sample MGYA00517106_ERZ1031347 | MGnify/ENA primary metagenome ERZ1031347 (study PRJEB33719, sample SAMN04261392) | wastewater metagenome | biome: periurban shantytown; feature: human; material: feces | host: Homo sapiens | place: Peru: Lima | collected 2012-07-19 ...
GACAGCAAGGGCTCCTGAATATCTTCATCATCTTGTTAATTATTCCACAGAAATTTGAAAAACCCTGCCTGCGCTACTTTGACGAGTATCAACGGTGGCGCAGCCAGCACGGGATGAGGCAGAGGGCGCTGACGGCGAGGCCGAAGAACAGCGGATTGCCGGCGGCGCCGAGGAAGACGGCGATGAGGGCGGCGGCTGTCGAGAGGGCCATGGAGAGTGTGGCGCTCATGGCGGTGATGGTGCCTGGCGCGAAGATGGCGAAGCTCAGCGGCAGGAATATGCCGCCGCTCCGTAGGGCCATGGAGAGGAAGTTCCAGAATAGGACCTGGCTGCCCTCGTTGGCCAGCGCGATAAAGGCGGCCAGCGTGATGGTCAGCAGCACGATGAGGCGCGTGACGGCGAGCTCCGAGAGATGGTACGGATGGTTGACCGTCGGGATCTCGGTGATGTCAATCGCCTGGCTCGCGGGGTCTTCGGCGAGCTTGTGGATCTTGCGCGCGCGCAGTGTCACGCGGGCGCGGTGGAAGATGTCGCGCGAGAGCATCGTGCCGATGCCGAGCGAGAGTCCGGCAATCGAGCCGATGAGCGAGAGCATGATGCCGCCCATGGCGATGCCGCCGAGCAGGGATGGCTGCTCCGTCAAGAGGTACGTCGGCAGCGAGAGGATCGGCGTGATCTCAGGATGGGCCGCGCCCATGTAGATGCCGACCATCGCGCACGGCAGGCCGACCGGCAGGCTGATGAGCGCCGCCGTGAAGGCCGCGACGGATGCCGTGCGCGGGTTCGAGGCCGAGAAGATGGCCTGGATGTACGACTGCGTGCAGAGCATGCCGATGACGACGGACGAGAAGTTCGCGAGGATGTGGCTCATATCACCGTGCAGCAGGCTGAACGCGCCCTCTGGCAGCGCCGCCGCGACGGCCGGGTCCGCGAACAGCGAGTGCGCCGCCATGACGCCGGCGATGGCCATCGTGCTCCAGATGACGATCATCTTGAGGATGCCGCCGACGCCGGCGCTCTTCATGCCGCCGAAGAAGGCGTAGGCCGCGACGGTGAGTATGAGCAGCACGGTCGCGGGCAGGAACGGGATGCCGAAGATCGCGGCGATGATGTAGATGGCCGGCAGGCAGCTCGCCACAGCGCTGAACAGGATGCCGATGGACGAGACAATGCTCGAGAAGACGCCGCAGGTCAGGCCGAAGTTCTGCGCGAGGAACTGCGGGATCGTCTCGAGCGCCGTGCAGCGCAGGGGTCTGGCGTAGAAGAGGCCCATGATGATGAGTCCGACGCCCGAGCCGATGGTGAACCACCAGGCCGACAGTCCGACTGTCGCGGCGAGCTACGCCGTGCCGACTGTCGCACCGCCGCCGACACACGTGCCCGCGATGCCGCCTGCGACGAGCGGCACGCCGGCCGACCGGCCGCCGACACTGAAGCCTTTCGTCGAGTGGACCGACCGCGCCGCCCGGATGCCAAAGCCGAGGACGACGGCAATCGTCGCGCAAATGACGACGAGTTGAAACAAAGAAATGTCCATGAAAAAAACACACTCCAAAAAAGAAAAACCCCCGCTCCTATGAGCCGGGGCATTGAACGGTCACCCGAACCAGATCCAAAGAACGCCGGCGACAGCGATGACGACGGCCGCCGTATTGCGGTGGTAGTAATCGGCGAGCCAGCCGATGTGCGTCACCTCGTAGAGCCAGCCGAGCACGCGCAGAGCGATGTAGTGGATGATGCAGCCGACGATGTAGGCGAGGCCGACTTCGATGGCGATGGCCAGCATCGTGATGGACAGGCCGATCATCGCGAAGATGCCCGTGAAGAACAGGCCGATGATGACGAGCGCCGCCACGATGACGAAGAGCGTGCCGCCGAGCGCAATGCCGATGCCCGCGAGTGCCGCCAAAAATCCCTTCAAGCTATCCATGAAAATTCCCCCTTCCTGAGAATCCCGTTCTATTCCTTCATTCCCCTTCATTATAGGGAGAAGTCCTGCCGTTCGCAAGATGCAATTTCGTTCAAGCGTTCTTCTCTTCGAGCAGCGGCCTGAGGAACTTGCCCGTGTACGACTCCGGCACTTTGACGATGTCCTCGGGGCGCCCCGTCGCCACGACGGTGCCGCCCTTGTCGCCGCCCTCCGGGCCGAGGTCGATGATGTAGTCCGCCGTCTTGATGACGTCGAGGTTGTGCTCGATGACGACGACCGTGTCACCGCCCGCGACGAGGCGCTGCAGGATGTCGAGGAGCTTGTGGATGTCGGCCGTGTGCAGGCCCGTCGTCGGCTCGTCGAGGATGTAGAGCGTCTTGCCCGTCGAGCGGCGCGAGAGCTCCGTCGCGAGCTTGACGCGCTGCGCCTCGCCGCCCGAGAGCGTCGTCGCCGGCTGGCCGAGCTTGATGTAGCCGAGGCCGACATCCTGGATGATCTTCAGCTTGCGCGCGATGCGCGGCACATTGGCGAAGAAGTCGACGGCCTCGTCGATCGTCATATCGAGGACTTCGGAGATGTTCTTGCCCTTGTAGCGGACTTCGAGCGTCTCGCGGTTGTAGCGCGCGCCCTTGCAGACCTCGCAGGGCACGTAGACGTCGGGCAGGAAGTGCATCTCGATCTTGAGGATGCCGTCGCCTTTGCAGGCCTCGCAGCGGCCGCCCTTGACGTTGAAGCTGAAGCGGCCGGCCTTGTAGCCGCGCATGCGCGCTTCGCTCGTCTGGCTGAAGAGGTCGCGGATCGCATCGAATACGCCCGTGTACGTCGCGGGATTCGAGCGCGGCGTGCGGCCGATGGGCTGTTGATCGATGTCGATGATCTTGTCGATGTTCTCGAGTCCCTTGATCTTCTTGTGCTTGCCCGGCTTGCCCTTCACGTGGTAGAGGCGCGAGGCGATGCCCTTGTAGAGGATCTCGTTGACGAGCGTCGACTTGCCAGAGCCCGAGACGCCCGTGACGAGCGTCAAGGTACCGAGCGGGAACTTGACCGTCAGGTTCTTGAGGTTGTTCTCGGCGGCGCCGACGACCTCGATGAACTTGCCGTTCCCTGGGCGGCGCTTTTGAGGGACCGGGATGAATTTGCGGCGCGAGAGGTAGGCGCCCGTGACGGAGTCGGGGTTCTTCTTGATCTCCTCGGCCGTGCCCTCGGCGACGACGCGACCGCCGTGCGCGCCGGCGCCCGGGCCGATGTCGATGATGTGGTCGGCCGCGTACATCGTGTCCTCGTCGTGCTCGACGACAATGAGGGTGTTGCCGAGATCGCGCAGGTGCTTGAGCGTCGCGAGCAGGCGGTTGTTGTCGCGCTGATGCAGGCCGATGCTCGGCTCGTCGAGGACGTAGAGGACGCCCTGCAGGCCCGAGCCGATCTGCGTCGCGAGGCGGATGCGCTGGGCCTCGCCGCCCGAAAGCGTGCCTGCTGAGCGCGAGAGCGTCAGGTAGTCGAGGCCGACGTCCAGGAGGAAGTTCAGGCGCGCGTGGATCTCCTTGAGAATCTGGCGCGCAATCTTCGTCTCGCGCGGCGTCAGCGTCAGCTGCGTGAAGAAGGCGTCGGCCTCGCGGATCGTCATGCGCGTGACCTTGTCGATGTTCTTGCCGCCGACGGTGACGGCGAGCGTCTCCGGCTTTAAACGCGCGCCGTGGCAGGCCTTGCAGGGGATCTCGGTCATGTAGTTCTCGTACGACTCGCGCATCTCGTCGCTGTCCGTCTCGTGGTAGCGGCGCGCGAGCAGCGGCATGACGCCCTCGAACGGCACGAAGTACTCCTTGTCCTCGCCGAACATGTTCGTGTAGCGGAAGTGGAAGCGCTCCTCGCCAGAGCCGTAGAGCAGGGCTTGCTTTGTCTTCTTGTCGAGCTCCTGCCACGGCGTCTCGAGGCTGTAGCCGCGATTCTCGAGGATGGCCTTCATCACGCACATCGCGTACGAGTGCAGGTTCTTCGAGAGCGGCGCAAAGACACCGCCGCCCACGCTCAGGCTCGCGTCGGGCACGACGAGCTCTTCATCGAACTCCATGTGGCTGCCGAGGCCCGTGCAGACGGGGCAGGCGCCGTAGGGGTTGTTGAACGAGAACATGCGCGGCGTGATCTCGGGCAGGCTGATGCCGCAGTCCACGCAGGCGAAGTTCTCGCTGAACATCAGGAGCTCGCCACCGACGATCTGCACGTAGGCGACGCCTTCGCCGAGCTTCAGCGCCGTCTCGAGTGAGTCGGCCAGGCGCGACTCCATGCCCTCGCGCACGACGAGGCGGTCGATGACGACCTCGATCGTGTGCTTCTTGTTCTTCTCGAGCTGGATGTCCTCGCCGATGTCCATGACCTCGCCGTCGATGCGCACGCGCACATAACCTTCGTGGCGGATGTGCGCGAGGACTTTCTTGTGCTCGCCCTTCTTGCCGCGCACGACCTGCGCCATGACGAGCAGTTTCGTGCGCTCCGGCAGCTCGCGGATCTGGTCAATCATCTGGTCGACCGACTGCTGCGTGATGGGCTTGCCGCACTTCGGACAGTGCGGATGGCCGACGCGCGCAAAGAGCAGTCTGAGGTAGTCGTAGATCTCCGTGACCGTGCCGACGGTCGAGCGCGGGTTGTGGCTCGTCGTCTTCTGGTCGATCGAGATGGCCGGCGAGAGGCCGTCGACCTGGTCGACGTCCGGCTTGTCCATCTGGCCGAGGAACTGGCGCGCGTACGACGAGAGCGACTCGACGTAGCGGCGCTGGCCCTCGGCGTAGATGGTGTCGAAGGCCAGGGACGACTTGCCCGAGCCCGACAGGCCCGTGATGACGACGAGCTTGTCGCGCGGGATGTCGACGTTGATGTTCTTGAGGTTGTGGGCTCTGGCGCCCCGTATCTTGATGTATCGTTCCATTGCTTTTACCTATTATCTAGTATCGATGTATCTATGATCGCTATCGCATGGTGGGCACCCGTGGCGCTCACTTCTTGCTTCGCCTGCTCTTGGATGCCTTCTTTGGTGCTGCGCCGGGCAGGCTGCCGTCGAGCTCTAAAATCATGTCGCGCAGCTCTGCGGCCCGCTCGAACTCGAGTGCGCGCGACGCCTGCTGCATCTCGCGCGTCAGCGTCTTGATGAGGTTCTCCCTGTCCTTCTTCGTCAGCTTCTTCTTGCCCGGCTTCACCTCGTACTTGCCGCCCGACTCAGCGACGAGTGTCGTCTCAATGAGCGGCTTGATGGGCTTGACGATCGTCTTCGGCGTGATGCCGTGCGCCTTGTTATAGACCTGCTGGATCTCGCGGCGGCGCGCCGTCTCGTCGATGGCGCGCTTCATGGAGTCCGTGATGCGGTCGGCGTACATGATGACGTGGCCGTGCGCATTGCGGGCCGCGCGGCCGATGATCTGGATGAGCGATGTGTCGGAGCGCAGGAAGCCCTCTTTATCGGCATCGAGGATGGCGATCAGGGAGACTTCCGGCATGTCGAGGCCCTCGCGCAGGAGGTTGATGCCGACGAGCACGTCGAATTCGCCGGCACGCAGGTCGTGGATGATCTCCGCGCGCTCGATCGTCGCGATGTCGGAATGGAGGTAGCGCACCTTGACGCCGACCTCCGTGAAGTAGTCCGTGAGGTTCTCCGCCATCTTCTTGGTCAGCGTCGTGACGAGCACGCGCTCGTGGCGCTCGATGCGCAGCTTGATCTCGGCGAGCAGGTCGTCGATCTGGCCCTCGAGCGGCCGCACCTCGATCTCGGGGTCTAAGAGCCCCGTCGGGCGGATGATCTGCTGCGCGACCTGCTGCGCCTGCTCGAGCTCGTACTTGCCCGGCGTCGCCGAGACGTAGATGATCTGGTTGATGCGCGCGGCAAATTCTTCGAAGGTCAGCGGGCGGTTGTCGAAGGCGGACGGCAGGCGGAAGCCGTTCTCGACGAGCGACACCTTGCGGCTGCGGTCGCCGGCGTACATCGCGTGGAGCTGCGGCAGCGTCACATGCGACTCGTCCATGACGATGAGGAAGTCCTCCGGGAAGTAGTCGAGCAGCGTGTAGGGCGCGTCACCGGCCTTGCGGTGCGTCAGGTGGCGCGAGTAGTTCTCGATGCCCGAGCAGTAGCCCATCTCCTGCATCATCTCGAGGTCGTAGCGCGTGCGCTGCTCGATGCGCTGGGCCTCGATGAGCTTGCCCTCCGCCTTGAACTTCTTGACCTGCTCTTCCATCTCCACCTCGATGTCCTTCATCGCGATCTTGAGGTCTTCGTCCTCCGTGACGTAGTGCGAGGCCGGGAAGATCATCGAATGCGTGCGCTCGCCGTAGACCTCCCCCGTCACGACGTCGAACTCGACGATGCGGTCGACCTCGTCGCCGAAGAGCTCGATGCGCACCGCGCGGTTGTTGTAGCCGGCCGGGAAGACCTCGATGACATCGCCGCGCACGCGGAACTGGCCGCGCTCGAACGCGACGTCGTTGCGCTCGTAGCGGATGGAGACGAGCTTCTTTAAGATCGCGTCGCGCTCGACCATCTGGCCCTTGTGCAGCGACAGCACCATCTCGTGGTAGCTCTCCGGCGAGCCCAGGCCGTAGATGCAAGAGACAGACGCGACGATGATGACGTCGCGCCGCTCGAAGAGCGAACACGTCGCGCTGTGGCGCAGCTCATCGATCTCGTCGTTGATCGACGCATCCTTCTCGATGTAGGTGTCCGTCGAGGCGATGTAGGCCTCCGGCTGGTAGAAGTCGTAATAGCTGACGAAGTAGCCGACGTAGTTGTTCGGGAAGAACGCCTTGAACTCACTCGCGAGCTGCGCCGCAAGCGTCTTGTTGTGGGCGATGACGAGCGTCGGCTTCTGCACCTTCTCGATGACCTTGGCGATCGTGTACGTTTTGCCCGTGCCCGTCGCGCCTAAGAGGACCTGCGCCTGCTGGCCGTTCTCGACACCTGCAGCCAGCTCCTCGATGGCCTGCGGCTGGTCGCCCATCGGCTCAAATGGTGCCACGACCTGAAACGGCGTCTCCTTATCAAAATGCATCGTATTGAGTTTCGGCACCATAGCCATGTGAGTCCCTCCATATCTGAATCTGTATCCTGTCACGTGTTCTCCGTGAATCGTACATCTATTATATACACCGCATCGCAAAAAATCCATAAGAATTGCCGATATGACAAATGTCATACGCTTCTTTCGTCATGTTGTGACGCATATCAGATGATTTCTTTCTTGTTTTATTGTATTATATGAATCGTCAGATAGATGAGCAGCCGCTAAGAAAGAGCGGCGCTGCTTTAGGATAAGAAAGAGAGGTTCTATCATGGAAATCGCATTTTGCCGCATTGACGATCGTCTGATCCACGGCCAGGTCGCTACGGTATGGACAAAGGTGACGGGCTGCAACCGCATCATGTGCTGCAACGACGATGTCGCTCAGGACACGCTGCGCAAGAAGCTCCTGCTGCAGGTCGCTCCTCCGGGCATCAAGGCGTACGTCATCCCGGTCGAGAAGGCCGTTGCCGCCTACAAGAACCCGAAGTACGCGCCCTTCAAGACGCTGTTCCTCTTCACGAACCCGCGCGATGTCGTGCGCGCCGTCAAGGGCGGCATCCCGTTCAAGTCGGTCAACCTCGGCGGCATGACCTACAAGGACGGCGACACGCTGATCTCCCAGGCCGTCGCAGTCAACAAGGATGATGCACAGGCCATCAAGGAGCTCGTCGACATGGGCATCGAGGTCGAGATCCGCAAGCTCGCCAACGAGCCGAAGAAAGACGCCATCGAGGCACTCAAGGCAAAGGGCCTGCTCTGAGCGGCTGATCCGACTGATTTTGGGAAATGAAACAAGCGGCAGCCTTGGGGAGGCTGCCGCCATATCCTGAAGGGGGAACATTCAAAATGACTACAATCCAGTTCATCCTGCTCATCCTCGTCGCAGCCGTCGCCGGCATGGGGTCGGTCCTCGATGAAGCACAATTCCATCGCCCGCTCGTCGCCTGCACGCTCGTCGGCCTCGTGCTCGGCGATATCACAACCGGTATCATCCTCGGCGGTACACTTGAAATGCTCGCGCTCGGCTGGATGAACGTCGGCGCAGCCATGGCACCAGATGCCGCGCTCGCATCCGTCGTCTCCGCCATCCTCGTCATCGTCGGCCACCAGAGCATCGGCGCCGGCATCGCAATCGCCGTACCGCTCGCCGCTGCAGGCCAGGTCCTGACGATCTTCGTCCGCACGATCACCGTCTTCTTCCAGCACCTCGCCGATAAGTTTGCCTTAGAGGGCAACGGCTTCGGCATTGAGATGTGCCATCTCGGCGGCCTCCTTCTGCAGGCCATCCGCGTTGCTGTACCGGCTGCGCTCGTCGCTGCCATCGCCGGCACGGACACCGTCAACGCCATGCTCGCTTCAATCCCTGAAGTCATCACGCGCGGCCTCCAGGTCGCCGGCGGCTTCATCGTCGTCGTCGGTTATGCGATGGTCATCAACATGATGAATGCGAAATCGCTCATGCCGTTCTTCTTCCTCGGTTTCCTCGTCGCCGTCTTCACGAACGTCAACCTCATCGGCTTCGGCGCCATCGGCCTGATCGCTGCTTACTTCCACATCAAGGGCCTGCAGCGCGACATCGCCATCGAAGAGGCCGCCAAGACGGGCGGCCCTAGCGCAGCTGGCGGCACGGGGCTCGATGACATCGACGACTCCGATCTCATGTAAGGTGAAGGAGGAAAACACGATCATGGAAAAGAAACTCAACAAAAAAGATCTCATCAACATCTTCATCCGCTCGAACTTCCTCCTGGGCTCGTTCAACTTCGAGCGCATGCAGGCCATCGGCTTCTGCGTCTCGCTGCTGCCGGCCCTGCGGAAGGTCTACAAGGACGATAAGCCGGCAATGGCCGCCGCCATGAAGCGCCACCTCGAATTCTTCAACACGCAGCCGTTCCTCGCCACGCCGATCATGGGCATCACGGCCGCCATGGAGGAGAAGAAAGCCAACGGCGCGGACATCAGCGACCAGACAATCTCCGGCGTCAAGGTCGGCCTCATGGGCCCGCTCGCCGGCGTCGGCGACCCGATTTTCTGGGGCACGCTGCGCCCGGTCCTCGCGGCCCTCGGCGCTGGCATCGCCCTGACGGGCAGCATCATGGGCCCGCTGATCTTCTTCCTCGTCTTCAACGCCATCCGCCTCGCCACGAACTGGTACGGCGTCATGTACGGCTACTCGAAGGGCACGGAGCTCGTCGATGAGATGGGCGGCAACAAGATGCACTTCCTCACGGAAGGCTCCTCCGTCCTCGGACTTCTCGTCATGGGCGCCCTCGTCGCGAAGTGGACGACCGTCAACATGCCGCTCGTGCTCTCGAGCTACACGAACAGCGCCGGCGAGCAGGTCACGACGACGGTCCAGACCATCCTCGACAGCCTCATGCCCGGCATCGTGCCGCTGCTCATGACCTTCGCCTGCATGTGGCTCCTGCGCAAGAACGTCAACCCGCTCATCATCATCCTTGGTCTCTTCGCCCTCGGCATCGTCGGCTATGCAATCGGCCTGTTCGCCTGATTGTCTGACTGCAGCAAGAGCCTGATTCCATACCGCTCATGCAAGCATCCCGCAAAGACCAAAAACGTCTTTGCGGGATTTTTTGCCCGAATACGCAGCCGGCGCGGCCTGATTGACTGACCCTTATGGTATAATCAATACAGCAACGATTTTCTAGCCCCACTTGAAAAGAAAGGAACTGCCATGATCCGGGAAATACGGATGATCGCCTTCCTGATGGCCATCATCATCATCTGCCTCGCCCTCGGCGCCCTCAGTGCGCCGCAGCGCGACCTCAGCGCGAAGCAAGAGGAACACCAGAAGCGCTTCGGCGCCGTCTACATGACACTCAACAACCCGTTCTACGAGATCATCGACGAGGAGATCCGGACGGAGGTCGAGAAGCACGGCGATGTGTTGCTCTCGCGCGACCCGGCGCTCTCGGTCGAGAAGCAGACTGAGGAGATTGAGGACCTCATCCACGAGGGCGTCTCCGTCATCTTCCTCAACCCCGTCGACTTCGAGCGCATGGGGCCAGCGCTTGAAGCTGCGCGCGCAGCCCACATCCCCGTCATCACGATCGACACGAATGTCCAGGATAGCGACTTTGTCGCCTCGACCATCGAGACGGACAACTACGCGGCCGGCCGCGCCTGCGCCGAGCACCTCCTGCAGCACGCTGACCACGCGAACATCCTGCTTCTCAAGCACAGCAGTGCGCACTCAGCCGTCGACCGCATCACGGGCTTCCGGCAGACGATCGCGGGCCATCCGGGCTTCACCATCGTCGACGAGGCGGAGTGCGACGGGCAGCTCGAGCGCGCCATGCCGGCCATGCAGGAGATGCTCAGCCGCCATCCCGAGGCCGACACTGTCATGGCGCTCAACGATCCATCTGCACTCGGTGCTATGGCTGCGCTCGAGTCCTGCGGCAGGCTGCAGTCGTTCCGCGTCTACGGCGTCGACGGCGTCCCCGAGACGAAGGAGCTGATCCTTGCGGGGCGCATGACGGCGACGGCGGCCCAGTCGCCGCGCCGCATCGGCCGCCTCGCGGCACAGCAGGCCTACCGCCTCTTGGACGGCGAGCCGGTCGACCGCCTGATCCAGCTGCCAACCCATCTATGGACGCAGGAAAACCTGACGCCCGCCAAGACAAAGGAGTGGGATTGAATGAGCGACACAAGCCTACGCCGCGCCAAGCGCCTCGCGCGCTCTCTCGACGCCAGCGAGCTGCACCAGATGCACGACGTCCTGATCATCTACAACGGCATGGTCGTCACGCTGACTGCCGCCTTCATGAGCCTCACGCAGGACAAGATCATCCGGTCGTTCCACGCGCGCGCCTTCCTCGAGCAGCTGTCGAGCGTGCCGCTGCCGCCCGTATCGGGCTTCTTCACTTCAGTCGGCGCCTTCCTGCTGCTCGCCCTGCTCGGCTGGCTCTACCGCGAGGGCAAGATGATGCCGACGATGCGCTACGCCTGCCTCACGGCAGAGATCTTCGTCTGCATCGTCCTGCTGCGCAGCCTCGACCTTGCCTACGACGGCGTCGTGCTGCTCGTCGTCGCCGACCTCCTGCACCGCTATTCCGGCCGCCACCAGCTCGTCGTGCTGACCTGCGCCATGCTCGGCCTCTACGTCATCGTCGACTACAATGCGATGTTCTTCGAGCATCAGGTCACGCCGTTTGACGTCTACACCTCGTACTACGCGCCGTCTGCGCGGTCCTGGATCCACCTGATGCACACGGGCCTCGCCTCGTTCAACCTCATCCTCTTCGTCTTCTACCTGACGCTGCTCATCCGCCAGAACCACCAGGAGAAGCAGCGCATCGCGAGCCTCAACGCCCAGCTCGAAGAGGCGAACACGCGCCTGCGCGCCTACGCGATTGAAGCGGAGTCCATGGCCGAGACGCGCGAGCGCAACCGCCTCGCGCGCGAGATCCATGACACGCTCGGCCACGCGCTGACCGGCATCGCCGCAGGGCTCGACGCCACCGCGCTGCTCGTCGATCTCGCCCCCGACAAGGCCAAGGAACAGCTCGTCAAAATAAAGGAGACGGCCCTGCGCGGCCTCAAGGATGTGCGCCGCAGCGTCAAGAAGCTGCGGCCCGACGACCTCGAGCACCTGCCGCTGCGGCAGGCCATCGCGAACATGGTGGAGGAATTCGCGAACTCGACCGGCATGAAGATCGACTTCGAGGTCCTCGAGTGGCCCGAGCGCCTGCGCCCCGACCAGGAAGAGGTGCTCTACCGCGTCGTGCAGGAAGGCATGACGAACGCAAGGCGCCACGGCCACGCCAAGCACCTCGAGATCACCATTGGCGCCAAGCGCGGCGCCATCTACCTGCTGCTCGCCGATGACGGCGAGGGCGCCGATATCGCCGAGCTCGAGAAGGGCTTCGGCCTGCGCCACATGCAGGAGCGCCTTGCCCTGCTGCACGGCAAGCTCCGCTACTGGAGCGACTCCGGGTTCACACTCGAGGCAATCCTGCCAGAAAATGAGGAGGCATCGAACTTTTTATGATGGACAAGATCAAGATCATGATTGCAGATGACCAGGAGCTCATCCGCGACAGTCTCAGCATCGTGCTGGGCGCCAATGCCGATATGGAAGTCACGGGGCTTGCAGGCAACGGCCGCGAGCTCATCGAGCTCATCGAGAAGGGCAGGAAAGCACTGCCTGACGTCGTGCTCATGGATGTGCGCATGCCGGAGCTCGACGGCGTGGAAGCGACGCACGCCGTCAAAGAACGCTGGCCGCAGGTCCGCATCATCATCCTCACAACGTTCGACGACGACGAATACGTCTTCAACGCCCTCAAGTACGGCGCGAGCGGCTACCTCTTGAAGGGCGTGTCGGTGCCGGAGCTCAGCGCGGCCATCCGCACGGTCGCGCAGGGCGGCGCCATGATCAACCCGGGCATCGTGACGAAGGTCGTCAAGTTCTTCAACCAGATGGCACAGTCGAGCCTCACGACCTCGCCCGAGGAGACGATGGACGCCGCTGTCCTCGGCCACACGGAGCGCAATATCGCGCTGCTCGTCGGCCGCGGCCTCTCGAACAAGGAAATCGCGGCAAAGCTCTCGCTCTCAGACGGCACCATCCGCAACGGCCTCTCCTCAGCCCTCTCTAAGCTCAATCTGCGCGACCGCACGCAGCTCGCAATCTGGGCCGTGCAGACGGGTCTTGCAAATGAAGAGGTACATCCATGAGCGGGAAGCATCGCCTGCGCTCTCCCTTTGCTTTGCTGCTGCTCGTCGCGTACGCCTTCGTCTTCTTCTCGCTCTATCTCATGGAGCCGTGCGCCATCGAGCTGCGCGTCGGGACGTTTGCCGGCAGCAATTGGGACGTGCCGCAGGGCGAGAGCTACGCCTATCTCGACCATGTCATCGCGCGCTTCGAAGCGGAGCACCCCGGCGTCAAAGTCACCTACCAGAGCGGCATCCGCAAGTCCGACTACACGGAATGGCTGGCGGGGCGTGAGCTCGCCGGCGAGATGCCCGACGTCTTCCTAATCCCGCAGGACGATTTCAACCTCTACGCAGGGCTCGGCGCCCTGCTGCCGCTCGATGCGCTCGCCAAGAAGGACGATGCCTTCGCGCTCGACGACTTCTACCCCGCTCCGCTCGCCTTCGGCCGCAGCGCAGATGACGCCGCGCTCTACGCCCTGCCCGCCGAATGCGTGCCGCGCCTGATGTTCGTCAACCGCACGCTGCTCGACCGCGAGGGCATCCCCATGCCGCAGGACGACTGGACCTGGGACGACTTCCTCGCCATCTGCCAGAAGGTCACGCGCGATACGGACGGCGACGGCCGCCTCGACCAGTTCGGCGCCTACGGCTACAACTGGCAGGATGCCGCCGTCACGAGCGGAGCCGAGCTGTTCCGCGAGGACGGCAAGGCGTCGTATTTCACCGACGAGCGTATCGAGAGCGTCGTGCGCTTCGCCAACGCGCTGCACCAGCTCCAGCGCAACCAAGTCGTGCAGGAGCGCGACTTCGACATCGGTCACGTCGCCTTCCGCCCCTTCAACTTCGCCGCCTACCGCACGTACAAGCCCTATCCCTGGCGCATCAAGAAGGCCACGGACTTCGAGTGGGACTGCATCCACCTGCCCCGCGGGCCGGAGGGGCGCAACACCTCGCCCGTGCAGACGCTGCTCATGGGCATCAGCGCCAAGACGAAAGAACGTCAGCTCGCCTGGGAATTCCTCAAGGCATACTGCCACGACAGGGAGAACCAGACATTGCTGCTCTCGCTTTCAGCTGCCCTGCCGACGCGGCGCGGCATCATCGAGGAGGCCGCCCCACAGGAGCTCTTCGGCGCGGAGGCCAGCGGCCGGACAGGCCGCAGCCCGCTGGCCGTCAGCCAGGTCATCGAGGAGGGCACCGTCCCCTACCGCTTCCCGCGCTACGTAGCGGCCATGAGGCTGGCCGACCAGGAGATCCAGAAGCTCATCGACAGCGACGCGCTCGAGGTCAACTCCATGAACCGCATCCAGAAGGAGATCAACGACCTCCTGCTCAAGTGAACGCACAAAAAAATCGACCGACAGATTCCTGTCAGTCGATTTTTTTTGCATGTTTGTTTTCGGCGCTCAGCCAATCAGATGGTGCTCGCTGAGGTACACGTAGATGCCGTCCTCTTCGTTGGAGGTGGTGACCTCGCCTGCTGCCGCCTTCACCGGCTGCGGCGCGTTGCCCATGGCGACGCTCGCGCCTGTATAGCGGAGCATCTCGAGGTCGTTGTAGTTGTCGCCGAACGAGAGCGCATCGCTCGCCTCGAGGCCGAAATGCTTCAGCATGACCTCGATGCCGCTCGCCTTGTTGACGGAAGCATCCATGATCTCGAGCAGATGCGGCGCAGAGCGCACGACATTGAGCGCCGGGAACAGCGCCTGGAGTTCCCGCTCAGCCCACTCGCAGTCCGCAGGCTCCATCATGAGCAGGATCTTGTGCGGCAGGGTGCCCTCAGTCAGGCAGTCCGCGAAGGAGCGCCTCTCGGCCACGGCTCCCGTGATCTTCATCTCCAAGGCGACGCGCGGGTCGCTCGTGTCCTTGACGTACCAGTGATGGCCGGCGTAGTAGTTGACAAACGGAGAGATCGGAAGAGCGTCGTGTAGCGAAAGAGTGTAGATCTCGGTGGTCGCCGTATCATTA
>ERZ1031347.683-NODE-683-length-14584-cov-17.560190_pt1 | contig 14584 bp, 13 predicted proteins | sample MGYA00517106_ERZ1031347 | MGnify/ENA primary metagenome ERZ1031347 (study PRJEB33719, sample SAMN04261392) | wastewater metagenome | biome: periurban shantytown; feature: human; material: feces | host: Homo sapiens | place: Peru: Lima | collected 2012-07-19 ...
TGCCGAAAAATCTGACGACGCATCTTACGCACAAGCTTTATGCAGTGTTTCCTTTGAAATCTCCTTTTCTCCTGCATCAATCCCGCACTGCCCCACAATTCTCAAAATTTCCGGAAAATTTTCATGAAATGGCTGTATCTACCTGTTATACTAAAACAAATGAGAACAGTTCTCATTAAGGCGACACCGCACAAAGCCCGCCTGACGGCTTTGCACGCAATCTGCTTGCATATTTTCCGGCATATTGCCCAGAAATCCCTTGCCATACATCAAGTATGCCTGCGGAATTTCTATGCAATCTGCCGAAAAATCTGACAACGCACCTTACGCACAAGCTTTGTGCGGTGTTGCCTTATTAAGAAAGCAATGTGCAGATTTTTGAGGAGGTATTTCCATGCTGAAACCGATTTCCCCTGACAGTTCGATTTTTTACATCGGCGTAGATGACACCACGATTGATTTGTTTGAAAACCAGTACCCCATTCCCCACGGCGTTTCCTACAATGCCTACGCGATTCGGGACGAAAAGACGGCTCTGCTGGACACCGTAGACCCCCGTGCCACGGAGCAGTGGCTGGAACAGGCGGCGGAAGTGCTGGACGGCACGGCTCCGGATTATCTGGTGATCTCCCACATGGAACCGGATCACGCCGGCAGCATTCAGGCTCTGGCGGAACGCTATCCGGAAATGACACTGGTAGGCTCCGCAAAGGCTCTCGCTATGCTGCCCCAGTTCTTCCGGAATCTCCCCCGGAACCCCACCCTTGCCGTCAAGGAGGGGGACGTGCTGGAACTGGGCACTCACACCCTGCACTTTGTCATGGCACCGATGGTGCACTGGCCGGAAGTCATGGTTTCCTACGAGTCTGCCGAAAAGGTGCTGTTCTCCGCGGACGCATTCGGCAAGTTCGGGGCACTGTGCACGGACGAGCCGTGGACAGACGAAGCACGGCGGTATTTCCTCAACATTGTGGGCAAGTACGGCACACCGGTACAGACCTTGCTGAAAAAGACGGCAAAACTGGACATACAGACCATCTGCCCGCTGCACGGTCCGGTGCTGACCGGCGACCTCGCACCCTATCTGCACCTGTACCAGACGTGGAGCAGCTACACGCCGGAGGAAAAGGGCGTACTGGTGGCACACGCTTCCATTCACGGCAACACTGCCAAAGCGGCGGCGTATCTGGCAGAACAGCTGAAGGCTCTGGGCGAAAAGGTCACAGTCATCGACCTGTGCCGGTGCGACATGGCGGAAGCGGTGGCACAGGCGTTCCGGTATGACCGCATGGTGCTGGCTGCGTCCAGCTATGACGGCGGCGTGTTCCTGCCGATGGAAGAATTCCTGCTCCACCTGCAATATAAGGCATTCCAGAACCGCACCGTCGCACTGGTGGAAAACGGTTCATGGGCACCCTGTGCCGCAAAGAACATGCGGGCAGTGCTGGACACCATGAAGCAGATCACTGTACTGGAGCCGACCGTCACCATTCGCTCCGCCGTCAAGCCGGAGGACGAGGAACACCTGCGGGCACTGGCAGAAGCGGTGCGGCAGGAAGCGTGATGTGCTCAAGTTCGCTCGTCCTCGCCGCCTAAGGCAATGCACTGCACAAATAGCAGTCACCCCGCAAAACACAAAAACTGCACAGAGATCCCAACAGAAACGGATCTCTGTGCAGTTTTTTCCTATTGTACCAAAATCATTTTCGCATCGCACTTTCGCAGGGCGACCACGCCGCCACGAACCGCGTATGCGGTAGGATCTCCGCCACCGGCGGTGTGCAGACAGCGGACGGCTGTGCCGGTGATCCAGCCCAGATCCTGTAACCGCTGCCGGATCGCCCCGTGCAGATACATACTGGTAATCACCGCCGTTTCGCCGTATGCCAGCGTGTGCAGCGGTCGGACAGGTTTTTCTGAAGGCATTGCTTTCTCCTCCTGTTCCTATCCTATGCAGACACACCGCGGAATGTTACGACAATACTTCCTGATAATACGCCCGCAGCTGCATCATTCTGTCCTTGTCGGAAAATGCCGTTGCTGCGGCACGGTTGTGGGCACCCATTTGCCGGCGGAGCAGCTTATTCTCTGCCAGCTGTGCAATGGCATCTGCACAGCCTGTGACCAGATCGCCTTTCAGGCAAAAGGCACTCTCACCCTTTTCGGCGTAGACCTTTGTACCGTGGTTCCGGACGGTGATCAGCGGCAGACCGGCTGCCATGGCTTCCAGTGCCGCCATGCCGCAGCCCTCCCGACGGGACGGCATACAGAAAATATCCGCCGCCCCCAGCAGGTCGGGAATATCCGTGCGGTAGCCCAGCAGGTGCACCCGTTCTTCCAGATGCAGTTTTTCCGTCAGCTTCTGCAAAAATACCATATCCGGTCCCTCGCCGCAGATGACGTAGTGCAGCTGTTCCTGTGTCCGCAGCCGTGTCATTGCCTGCATCACCACCCGCAGCCGCTTCTGCATGCGAAGTGTTCCCACAGACAGCAGCACGGTGGCTTCCTGCGGAATGTGCAGTTCCCGCAGTATGTCCTCTCTGGTGCGGGCAGGGGTGGCGTACTTGTCGCAGTCCAGCCCCACGTCCGGCAGTTCGGTCACCTGCTCCAGATTCAGGTGCTTTCTGGCATAGGCGGCATCTTCCGGACAGACGGCGAAAAAGCGGCTGGTCTGTTTCCGGTATTTTCGTTCCACCGCCGAGAACCACAGCCGTTCTGCCAGCAGGCAGCCATGGAAAATGCGGAAATCGTGGGCAGTATAGAACACCGGTATTTGCAGTTCCTGTGCGGCACGGCGACCATACCAGCCGGCAATGGTGCCGCGGCAGTGCAGCAGATCGGGCTGGAGTTCTTTCAGAAGCGGCACCAGCTTTTCATAGGCGGCATGGTTCCGGCGAACGGCTCCCGCACTGTCAGAAAAGGGCAGGTCATGCCAGTGCAGCTGGGGGAACATCTGGTTGTACTCCTGCAGGGCTGCCTGCGAGATGTTGCCTTCCTGCATGTTGCAGACCATGTGGATCTCACAGCCCAGCGTCTGGAGGGCAGTGAGGTCATATTTTGTAAACTGCACCAGCGTTGCCGCCGCCGCAGCGAGAAAAACCACACGTTTCATGAAGTAAAGTCCTTTCGTTTCCTTTTGAGAATATTCCTATTATAACACAATTTTATAGAAAAGTCTATAGGCAACACGAAAATCAATTTTCATGATAGCCTCCCCTGAAAGGGGAGGGGAACCGCCGTTAGGCGGTGGAGGGGTTTTTCGTAAAATCTTTTTATGACATTTTTCAATATGAGGAAAAGTTTAACACATAAAAAAGATTTCACCAAAACCTCTCCACCAGCTTCGCTGGTCCCCCTCTCCTTTCAGGAGAGGCTTATTTTTCTGCAACATAAATTTTAGCTGTTGCACAACAATAGCAGCTACGCCGCCGCCAAAAACAAAAAACGCCCCGGGGTGAGGGACGTTTTTTGCTATGATATAGGGATTATTGGGGATTTGTCCACTTCGCATCGGGGTGTACGCGAAGTGGTTCAGAGGATGTTACATGCTCTCTTTGAGCATGGTTTTAGTATACACGCCCAATGTGTTCGTTTCGTGAAACCATGCTGAAAAACCGCTGAAAACCACAAGGGCGTTTTTTCACACAAAAATAGACTTCGTGTCGGTTTCCAGAACTTTCCTTGATTTTTGTGGATATTAGACAGATTCCGCCTGCCCGTTCACAGCAAACCGCCAAAAATTTCGCCTGCACCGGCGTTCTGCCCCCCAAATTGCAATTTCCCTCTTGCTATTTGTTTCGAAATGTGTTACAATAAAAGTGTTAAAAATCAAGCGGATTCGAACACGATTTTTGTGTATTCAGACGAAAAAGCATGGGAAAGTGCCCTTGCTTTCATGGAACAATAGGAGGTAATACGACACATGAGTATTCCGGAACTGTTACAGCAGCTGACGTTGGAAGAAAAGGCAAGCCTTTGTTCCGGCGGCGACTTTTGGCATACCAAGGCCATCGAACGGCTGGGGATCCCCGCCATGATGATGAGCGACGGCCCGCACGGTCTGCGAAAGCAGGACGAAACCGGCGACCACATGGGCATCAACGACAGCATCAAGGCGGTCTGCTTCCCTGCGGGCTGTGCCACTGCGTCCTCTTTTGACCGCGGTCTGGTGGAACGCATGGGCAAGGCTCTGGGCAACGAGTGTCAGGCGGAAAATGTCGGCGTTCTGCTGGGGCCGGCAGTCAACATCAAGCGTTCGCCTCTGTGCGGCAGAAACTTCGAGTATTACTCGGAAGATCCCTACGTTGCCGGCGAAATGGCAGCATCGTTCATTCAGGGCGTACAGAGCCAGCAGGTGGGCACCAGCATCAAGCACTTTTATGCCAACAATCAGGAACACCGCCGCATGAGCAGCTCCTCCGAGATGAACGCACGCACGGCACGGGAAATTTACCTCGCCGCATTTGAACGTCCCATTCGCAAAGCGAAGCCTTGGACGGTGATGTGTGCCTATAACCGCATCAACGGGGTCTATGCCGCCGAAAACAGAGAAGCCCTCACGGACATTCTGCGGGGCGAATGGAATTTCCACGGCTTTGTGGTCAGCGACTGGGGTGCCGTCAACGACCGCGTGGCTGACCTGGAATCCGGCATGGATCTGGAAATGCCCTCCTCTTTCGGCATGCGGGATGCAGAAATCGTCAAGGCAGTTCGCTGCGGCAGACTGCCGGAAGCCGTACTGGACAGAGCCGTCACCCGTATCCTGCGAATTGTCCAGCGGTATCTGGACGGACGGAATCCTGATGCAGTATTCGACCGCGATGCAGACCACGAACTGGCACGGGAAATCGCGTCCCAGTGCATGGTGCTGCTGAAAAACGAAGACCATATCCTGCCGCTTTCGAAAACCGAAACTGCTGCCTTTATCGGCAAGTTTGCGGAAAGCCCCCGTTTTCAGGGCGGCGGCAGTTCTCATATCAACTGTCACAAGGTGGAGTCTGCACTGGAAATGGCGGCAGACTACCCCGTCCTCTACGCCAAGGGCTATGAAACCTCGGACGATGCGGTACGGGAAGACCTGATGGCAGAGGCAGTGGCTGCGGCAAAGGCGGCAAAAGTCGCCGTGGTATTTGCCGGCCTGCCGGACACCTTTGAGTCCGAGGGATACGATCGGGAGCACATGCGGCTGCCGGACTGCCAGAATGCCCTGATCGAAGCCGTGGCAGAGGCAAACCCCAACACAGTCGTTGTCCTGCACGGCGGCTCGCCGGTGGAAATGCCGTGGCTGCATCAGGTCAGGGGTGTACTGGAAGCGTACCTCTGCGGGCAGGCAGTGGGCGGTGCCACGGTACAGATCCTGTACGGCGATGTCAACCCCAGCGGACATCTGGCGGAAACGTTCCCCATAAAGCTGGAGGACAACCCGTCCTATGTGGCATATCAGGGCGAGGGCGACGTGACCGAATATCGGGAAGGCGTTTTCGTGGGATACCGGTACTACACCACCAAGAAAATGCCGGTGCTGTTCCCCTTTGGATTCGGACTGAGCTATACCACCTTTGCCGTTTCCAATCTGCGGACGGCACAGGACGAGTACCAGTCCCATGATGTCATCACCGTTTCTGTGGACGTGACCAACACCGGCGACCGTGCCGGAAAAGAAGTGGTACAGCTGTATGTCCTGCCCCAGACCAAGACCGACTCGGTACAGCGTCCGGTGCAGGAACTGCGGGACTTCGAAAAGGTGGAACTGGCTCCCCACGAAACCAAAACGGTGACATTCACCCTCCACGCCAACAGTGCGTTTGCCTACTACTGTACCCAGAAAAAACGCTGGGTGGTAGAAACCGGCAAGTATCTGCTGGCAGCGGGCAACTCCTCCGACCACCTGACTACAGAAAAAATGCTTACCATTCACGGGGAAAAAGCACTCCCCGCGGAGATCACACTGAACACGACCATAGGCGACGTGCTGCGGATTCCCCATGCGGACAAGGAACTGGAAAAATACGCCGGTGCATTCGGCATTTCCAGCGGTTCTTCCGATGAAAACGCCATGGGCGAAAGCACCGCAGACATGATGGAAGCCATGATGAAATATATGCCGATCCGCGGTCTGCTCTCTTTTGGCGGCGGTGAGGTTTCTATTGCCGAGTGCAAGGCACTCGTGGAAAAGCTGAACGTCCTATTGGAAAACGCAAATTTGAACAATAGGAGCGAATGACATCTTCTCCACCTTTCATTTGTCAGACGGCACATATCGGGGCAACGACCGGTATGTGCCGTTTGCTATGGCATCACACCACAGACGGCACCGCAGATTGCAGAACACCGTCACCGACAGCACCGCTTTCGGCAGCACCCACGGGAGCGTCACCAGCGGCAGCATTTGCAGGGCATACCACCCCAGCAGTGCCAACAGTTCCCGCCGACCGCCGTGCATGATCTGCATGGCGGCAACGGGCACTTTCCAAGGCGGCAGTTCCGGACGGGCAAAGCAGACAAAGGGCACACACCACAGCCCCAGACAGACATAGACCCAGCCCAGCAGACACAGCACCCCCAGCACCAACAGCTGCACCGCCCAGAACAGATACGGAGCACCCTCTGTGCGGTGGGCGGCGGTTTGCCCCAGCTGGTATGCTCCGAACAGGCAGAGCGTCACGGTTTGCAGCAGCAGCGTCCGCAGCAGGGTGTTCTGCAACGCCAGCACCAGCCGTTTTCCGGTTCCTGCCGGACGGCAGCGGGGCAGCAGGGATACGGCTCCGGTACAGTGATACCACAGCCGCCAGCGGCAGACCGTCCACGCCAGCCACGCCGGCACCAGCCAGCATGCCTGCACTATCCGCCACAGCACTGCCTGCTCCGTGAGCAGAGATGCCGGCGGAGTGTCCTGTATTCGGAGCAGCAGTGCCGCTGCGAAAAGTTCCAGCAGCCACAGGAGCACGCCCAGCAGCACCACGCCCCAGCACTCCCAGAACAAATGCCGGTGGGTGCGGAGCGTCTGGGCGGAAAAGCTTTGGTTCTGACGAATCTGCATGACGGTTCCTCTCTATGGAAACACTGCATCAGTGCGGTGTTACCTTACGAATTCTACTACGCCTATTTTTCCCCCGATTTTCATTTTTATGCGAAAGGACGTGGTTTCTTTGGCTGAACTCCGGTTCACCATGCATCTCCCCCAGCCCATGACCGCGGAACAGTTTCTCCGGCGGCACAAGGGTGTTTCCCATCGCATGCTGGTACGGCTGAAGCGGCTCCCCAACGGCATCTGCTGCAACGGCAGACAGATCCGCACCATTGACATGGTACAGTTCGGGGACGAGATCGTGCTCACCGACTGCGAAGTTCCCTCCGCCCTCGCCCCCTCTGCGACAGCCGTCCCTGTGCTGGGGGAAACAGATTCCTACATTGTCTACAACAAGCCTGCCGGCATGCCGGTGCACCCCTCACAGGGACACCACGGGGACACGCTGGGGAACGTCTTTGCGGCACAGTTTCCGCAGCTGCCCTTTCGTCCGGTATACCGGCTGGACAGCGACACCAGCGGCATCTGTCTGGTTGCCAAGTCCGCCTACGCCGCGGGACAGCTACAGGGCAGCACCCGAAAGACCTATCTGGCACTGGTCTGCGGGGAACTTTCCACCGGCGGCACGATAGATGCTCCCATTGGCAGAGCAGAGGGTTCCGTGCTGTGCCGGTGTGTCCGTCCGGAGGGCAAGCCCGCAGTGACGCATTACACGCCGCTGCGGAGCGACGGCACCTACACGCTGCTTTCCCTGCGGCTGGAAACGGGACGCACCCATCAGATACGGGTACACATGGCATATCTGGGGTATCCTCTCGCCGGCGACCGGCTGTACGGCAGCAGTTCCGAACAGTTTCCCCACCACATGCTGCACTGCGATTCGCTGGAATTTCCCGATCCCGAAACAGGAGAATGCCGGCAGTTTTCAGCGGCGTGTCCGTGGAATTTATGCGTGTGAATAAAGGCAATACCGCACAATCTTTGTGCGGTATTGCCTAAAAACAAAGAGGGACTGCCACGAAAAATGGCAGTCCCTCTTTTTGAAAAGGAAATAGGGATATATTATCTCAGGGAAACTCAGCTTAGCCCATAACCACTTCTACTGCGTGGCTCTTGCCGTCGCTGAATACCGGCAGTACGTTGCCCTCGATTGCCTTGCCGTCTACAGTTACCGATACAACGCCCTTGCAAACGTGGTTCGGGTTCTTGACGGTGACATCATAGGTTGCACCGCGGAACTGTCTGGAAATGGTGAAGCCGTCCCATTCGTGGGGGATCGACGGATCGATCTTCAGACCGTCCCAATCCGGAATTACACCCAGAATGTACTGGGAAACTGCTACGAAGTTCCATGCAGCAGTACCGGTCAGCCAGCTGTTCTTTGCTTCGCCGTGACGCTTTGCGTCCTTACCTGCGATCATCTGAGCGTATACATACGGCTCGGTGCGGTGCAGGTCGGAGTACTTTTCTTCACGATATGCCGGAGCGATCTTGCTGTAGTATTCGAATGCCTTATCGCCGTGGCCAACAAATGCTTCTGCACAGATGATCCATGCATTGTTGTGGCAGAAGATACCAGCATTTTCCTTGTAGCCTGCCGGATAAGTAGAGATCTCACCGTATTCGATGTAGTACTTGGTGAATGCCGGCTGGTTCAGAACCAGACCGTGTGTAGAGTTCAGGTACTTGTCTACGCTCTCCAGAGCCTTCAGGTCTGCACCGGTTTCCTTACCGACGCCGCCCATAACCGCGAAGCCCTGCGGTTCGATGAAGATCTTGCCTTCTTCACATTCGTGAGAGCCCATCTTCTTGCCGAAGTCATCATATGCACGCAGGAACCATTCGCCGTCCCAGCCGTATTCCATGATATTCTTCTTCATCTGGTCGATGGCAGCCTGTGCCTTGGCAGCACCAGCCTCGTCGCCCTTCTTCTTGCACATTGCCACATATTCCGGACCTGCATAGGTGAACAGAGCAGCAACCATGACAGATTCTGCAACCTTGGAATACTTATCCTCGCCGTACTTCGGAGAAGTGGAGGTCTGGAAGGATTCGCCCGGCTCGTCAGAGAAGCAGGACAGGTTGATGCAGTCGTTCCAGTCTGCACGCATTGCCAGCGGCAGTCCGTGAGGACCAACGTTTTCTACCACATGGAAGAAGCTCTTTTCCAGATGATCCATCATGGTCTTTGCCTTGGATTCGTCGTTGTCATACGGCACCATAGCGTCCAGAATGGAGTAGTCACCGGATTCCTTGATGTATGCAGCTACAGACAGGATCATCCACAGCGGGTCGTCAGAGAAGTCGCCGCCGATCTCGTTGTTGCCCTTCTTGGTCAGAGGCTGATACTGGTGATAGCAGCCGCCGTCTTCCAGCTGTGTGGAAGCCAGATCGATCAGACGCTCTCTTGCTCTGTCCGGAATCTGGTGTACGAAGCCCAGCAGGTCCTGATTGGAGTCACGGAAGCCCATACCACGGCCGATACCGCTTTCGAAGTAAGAAGCGGAACGGGACATGTTAAAGGTAACCATGCACTGATACTGGTTCCAGATGTTGACCATGCGGTTCATCTTGTCGTCTGGTGTCTTGACGCTGTACTTGGACAGCAGAGCGTCCCACATTGCCTTCAGTTCAGCCAGTGCAGCAGCAACCTTTTCCGGTGTGTTGTACTGTTCGATCATCTCGTATGCACGGGACTTGTTCATGCTGCCGTCAGCGTTCCACTTCTGATCCTTCGGGTTTTCTACATAGCCCAGAATGAAGATCAGCTGCTTGGATTCGCCCGGAGCCAGTGTGATTTCCTTATAGTGGGAAGCCACCGGCGACCAGCCGTCTGCTACGGAGTTGGAAGCCTTGCCTGCTGCAACGACCTGCGGATTCTCGAAGCCGTTGTACAGACCGAGGAAGCTTTCCCGATCGGTGTCGTAACCGTCGATCGCATCGTTTACAGTGTAGAATGCAAAGTGGTTGCGGCGTTCCTTATATTCGGTCTTGTGGAAAATGGTAGAGCCTTCGATTTCCACTTCACCGGTGTTGAAGTTTCTCTGGAAGTTGGTGGAGTCGTCCTGTGCGTTCCACAGACACCATTCAATGAAGGAGAACAGCTTGATCGTCTTTGCCTCGCTGCCCTCGTTCTTCAGAACCAGACTCTGGATTTCGCCGTTGTAGTTCTGGGGTACGAAGAAAGTCACTTCTGCGGAGATGTCGTTCTTCTTACCGGAGATCACGGTGTAGCCCATGCCGTGACGGCAGGTATAAGCGTCCAGATCTGTCTTTACCGGCGACCAGCCCGGCGACCATACGGTTTCGCCGTCCTTGATGTAGAAGTAGCGACCGCCCATGTCTACCGGTACGTTGTTGTAACGGTAACGGGTGATTCTGCGAAGACGGGCATCTTTATAGAAGTGATAGCCGCCTGCGGTGTTAGAGATCAGAGAGAAGAACTCCTGTGTACCGAGGTAGTTGATCCACGGGTACGGAGTCTTCGGATTCTGAATGACGTATTCTTTGTTTGCGTCATCAAAATAGCCAAATTTCATGAGGGAACTCCTTTTCGTAAAATAGTAAGGACAACAACGCACAAAGCTTGTGCGAAAAATCTGCAGGCAGATTGCGTACAAAGCCGTCAGGCGGGCTTTGTGCAGTGTTGTCTAAGATTACCGAAACGTCAGGTATACCCACACGTCCGGTTAGTACTTTTATTATAGCATAGGAACAAGCAAAATACAAGTACTTTTTTACAATTTTACACAGATTTTTTGATAGTGCCACGGAATTCATCAGAAAGCTCTTGACATTTCGGCGGAAATCGTGTATACTAATGATAAAGAGAGCACACCAGTAGACGGTCTGCTCCCACTGCTTTTGATTAAAAAGATTTAACCGCCGCAGATTTGGAAAGCTTGGGGCGGTTATTTCTTTTTCTTTTTGTGGTGATGCTTCTTACTATTTTTTTGATTATAGTAAATGTACAAGATCACGCTAGTCAAATCCAGCAAGAAACTGCCGATTTTTAGCAAATCACCAAGAGTGATATATTGATCCATCATACCGATCACCTCCCGTCTGTTCGAATGAGCAGTGGGAGCAAAAATCTGAAAAGATTCGACCGCCTACCGTTATTGGTATGCCCTCAAAATTTAGTATACCACACCTTGCAAAAAATGTCAAACAAAATGTTTCACATCGCATCAAAAACGGCAACAGCAGACTTACTCAAGAATAATGAGCCGCCTGCCGTTTCAGTCATGCCTATAACAATCCCCGTTCCACTCTGCCAGAACTGCGGCACAGTGGAGCGGGGATCTTGCGTATATCAGACCTTTTCCGTGACTGCCGCCTTTTCACGCGGCTGCACCAATGCTATCAGGTGCCGGAACACGAACCGCACCAGCGGACCGGCGAAAAACAACTGCCACAGCAGTGCCATGGGAAAATTTTTCGCAGTGGTTTCAAACCAGACTGCAATCACCTGCACGCCGGCATGCTTGAACAGCAGCGTTGCCGCCAAGCTCATCAGCGGACACATCAGCAGCACCGACACGGCGGAAATCGCCAGCACCAGATGAAAAGGGTTGTCCTTTTCGGGATCGACGATGCGAAATGCCGCCTTTTTTGCCAGACCGCCTACCAGAAAGAAATCCAGCAGAAAGGCGATCGGTCCCATGATCGGCAGTTCCCGAAAAGCGTGGAGAAATACCATGTTGGTCATGCCGCCGGTTTCCATGGCGATGTTATAGCAGATCATCGCGTAGACCATGACAAACACCATGAGAATGGTAAAAATTACTTCTTGTACTTTGTTTTTGGGCATAAAAAATCCTCCTAGAATCAATTCCCGCACCTGCACCCAGCCGTTCCGGTCTGCGTACACGTGCAGACAGGCGAAATGGCATAGAGTGTTGTTCGTGAATCATTCCGGAGAATGTGCGTTTCCAATGACACAGGTATGTTCCCGCGTGACCTTCTATCCAATCAGATTAACGATATTATAGCACACTTCTGCGAAAAAGTCAATCGTGCAAAATGGGAGAAAATTCTCCCCTGCAATTCCACAAAAACAGGGCAGGTTTCCCTGCCCGTGTGTTTTATGTCGTACTGGTTCTCAGCTTCAGCAACAGCATAGACGGTGTGCCGTTGTCGTTCTTTTCATCGGCATAGTCCAGCGTGGACAGCATGACCCAGTGGTCTTCTTCAGACACTGTAACATCGTCCTTTTTCACCGCCGCCATTTCCAGCAGCTGCTCCAGCAGCTGCGGCTGCTCTGCGGCATCTGCTGTCATGATCTGGTCTATCAGTTCCTGTGCAGGGCAGGTTGCCGCAATGCTGGCAGTCACCTCCAGACGATACCGTTCATCAGGCAGCAGCAGTACGCCGTCTGACAAGTCCGCAAATGCCGGCTCCTGCAAAAAATCGTCCAGACTCCCGAACATGGCACTATTGTTCATATCATGTCCGAACACCAGCGAAAAAAAGTCGCTGAAATCCACCGCATTCCGGCTGTCCAGAAACGGGGTGCCGTACAAGTCGTAGCCGCCCTCATAGTTGTGGTCGGTGTATCTATCGCTGTCTGTGCCGCCCATGAGCGGATAGTCGATCATCGTCTGCGGCAGCACCAGCCAGCCGATCATGTCCGGATTGTCGGCACAGCCTTTTTGCAGCAGCGTTTCCCGCCGTTTTAGATTCTGGTCATCGTCCCACGACCGCACCTCGCTCTTGCCGTCCATTCCGCGGAGCACTTCCAGTACATGGCTCTCGCTGGAGTTGAAATAATGGCTTTCATGCAGAAAAACAGCAGACGAAATCACCGCCACCGCCAAAAGCAGGCTCACTGCGATTCCAAAAATCTGACTGTAGATTTTTTTCTTGGATTTTACACTTCTTTGTTTCATCAGATGCCCCCGTTTCCCACATATTCATGTATATATTGTAACAAATTCGTACAAAAATATAAACATGTTTCTGAGAAGAATTCGGGAAATTCTGGGATTTTCTATAATTTGTCCATACTCGGAATGAGATCACCCTCATTGATGCTGAATCAGATGATCCAGCAGAATCTTCACACCGATCAGAATCAGCACCACGCCGCCGGCGATCTCCGCCTTTTTCTCAAAGCGGTTGCCAAAGCGATTGCCGATCCAGACACCGCAGAACGACAGCACCAGCGTGACACAGCCAATGATGGAAACGGAACTCCAGATCTGCACGTCCAGACAGGCAAACGCGATCCCCACCGCCAGAGCATCGATAGAGGTGGCAATTGCCAGCATGAACAGTTCCTTGTGATCCAGCCTGGCATCACTTTTTTCAGCAGCCGATTCTTCCTTTTCGTGGAACACGTCCCAGAGCATTTTTCCGCCGATGAATGCCAGCAGCACAAATGCGATCCAGTGGTCAAACGCCTGAATATAACGGGAAAATGATGTACCCAGCAGCCAGCCCAACAGCGGCATCAGTGCCTGAAACACGCCGAAATACAACCCGATGACCAACGCTTGATCGTACCGCATCTTCCGCATGCCCAGCCCCTTACAGACCGACACTGCAAATGCGTCCATTGACAGTCCGATCGCTGTCAGCAGCAGTTCTACAATTCCCATAAAACAGTTCTCCTTTTTATGCCTGAGGCATGGCTTTTTACAATAATTTATGCAATTACAAATCAGTATAGCACACGCCATTTCAGTTTGTCAAGGCAAATCATACTAATACAAAAAACCCGACACGGGATCGCTCCCGCATCGGGTTTTTCTTATGCTGTCATAGCCTTGTTGTCAGATACGCTTACGCGTTCGAAATCAGGGAACCGGATTATTCAGCCCACATAGAGCCCTTCAGGTTCTTCAGATCCGGGCAAACCGGATTGTCCCAAGTAGTGCTCTTGTGACCAGCACCCATCAGAGCAATGTAGTATGCCTGATAGTACAGGTCAGTAGCCTCGATCTTGCCGCTTGCAGAATTCTCTCCTGCCTTGCTTTCAGTATCGATATCGGTCAGGAAGTAAGACAGCTTCTCCAGATTTGCATCCTTTGCATAATCGGTGCCATCCAGCAGCTTTGCACTCTTGGTACCAGCACCCTGTCTTGCAATGTAGTAGCTGCTGTAGTACATATCGGTAGCCTCTACCTTACCGGACAGGTCGGTGTCGCCCTTAATACCGATGTAAACCTTTGCAGTAGCAACCTTTTCACCCTTATACAGGATATCGAGGTCGGTATCTACATATGCCTTGCCTTCCTTGTCGAACAGTGCCTTCGGGCTTTCTGCACCAAAGGTCAGATCGTCCATAACGCTTTCGCCGTTTACAGTTGCAGACTTCACGAGATCAGCAGCCTTGAACGCACGACCGTCAACAGACAGGTAGAAGTTTGCGTCCGGATTTGCTTCGATCTTCAGCTCAGCTTCAGCAGTTGTTGTTACGGTAGTAGCTGCAGTAGTTGCTGCAGTAGTTGCTGCGGTTGTAGCTGCAGTGGTTGCTGCGGTTGTAGCTGCGGTAGTCGCTGCAGTAGTTGCTGCGGTTGTAGCTGCAGTGGTTGCTGCGGTTGTAGCTGCAGT
>ERZ1031347.685-NODE-685-length-14549-cov-8.117428_pt1 | contig 14549 bp, 16 predicted proteins | sample MGYA00517106_ERZ1031347 | MGnify/ENA primary metagenome ERZ1031347 (study PRJEB33719, sample SAMN04261392) | wastewater metagenome | biome: periurban shantytown; feature: human; material: feces | host: Homo sapiens | place: Peru: Lima | collected 2012-07-19 ...
CCCGCGCCGAGCGCTGCGAGCTCATCCTCGCCATGCAGGCCGACGGGCTGGCCAAACGCATCGCCCACGCGCACGCAAAAACGGCCGTCATCGGCATCTCCGGCGGGCTGGACAGCAGCCTCGCCCTGCTCGTGGCCGTGCGCGCGATGAAGCAGCTCGGCCGCCCGACGCAGGACGTGCTGGCCGTGACGATGCCGTGCTTCGGCACGACGCACCGCACCCGCTCGAACGCCGAGATCCTCTGCGACGAGCTGGGCGTGACCTTTCAGGAGATCCCGATCGCGCGCACCGTCCACAGTCACTTTGCCGACATTGGGCAGGACGAAGCCGTGCTCGACGTGACGTATGAAAACTGCCAGGCGCGCGTGCGCACGCTCGAGCTCATGGACCTCGCCAACCGCACGGGCGGCCTCGTCGTCGGCACCGGCGACCTGAGTGAGCTAGCCCTCGGCTGGGCCACTTACAACGGCGACCACATGAGCATGTACGGCGTGAACGCCGACGTGCCGAAAACGCTCGTGCGGCACATCGTGCGCTATGCCGCCGACGCGGCGGAAAATGAGACCCTGCGCGCCGTGCTGCTCGACATCCTCGACACGCCGGTCAGCCCCGAACTGCTGCCGGCAAACGAAAACGGCGAGATTGCCCAGCAGACGGAGTCACTCGTGGGGCCCTACGAGCTGCACGATTTTTACCTGTACTACGTACTGCGCTTCGGCTTCGGCCCGGCGAAAATCTACCGGCTGGCGCGTCATGCGCTCGGTGACCGGTACCCGGACGATGTGCTGCTGCACTGGCTGAAAAATTTCTACCGCCGCTTCTTCGCCCAGCAGTTCAAACGCAGCTGCCTGCCCGACGGGCCGAAGATCGGCTCGATCACGCTCAGTCCCCGCGGCGACTGGCGCATGCCCAGCGACGCCTGCGCCGCCGTGTGGCAGGCAGAGCTTGACCAGCTGGGATGAAAAAAAAAGAACATACCTATGTACAAAACCGGGAAAGCAAAGCTTTCCCGGTTTCGTGCTGAGGAGAGATTAGGAAATTGAAAATAAGGAGATCAAAAGAGAGATAGCAAATAAAACAGAATAACAGAAAAAGGTTCTAAAGAATAACAGAAAAAGAAAGAAGGGAGTATTGGATCAGTTGAGTGTCTTGCCACCGTCGCAGACAAAGTTCGCGCCGTTGACGTAGGAAGCCTCATCGGACAGGAGGAAGCAGACGACGTTCGCCATCTCTTCCGGCGTGCTGGGACGGCTCATGGTGCCGTTTTTCAGCTCGTTTTTCTCGGTGTGCACGCCCTTGGTGACTTCGTACTGGCTGAGGATGGAGTCGAGCATGTCGGTGTCCACCCAGCCGGGGGCGTAGCAGTTGATGCGCACGCCGTTGCCGCCATTTTCATTGGCCGCGTTCATGGTCATGCCCATGACGGCAAACTTGCTGGAACCGTAGCCGATCTCCAGCTGGTAGCCGCGCATGCCGGAGCAGGAACACGTATTGACGATCGCACCGCGATGCTGCGCCTGCATGATCGGCAGGCAATACTTCATGGTCAGGAACGTGCCGAAGACGTTGATGCTGTAGACCTTCTTGAAGTCGGCAAACGTGTAGTCCTCCACGCGCTCACTCGGGCCCGGGATACCGGCCATATTAGCCAGAATGTCCACCGTTCCGAACATTTCGTGGACCTTGGCAATGGCCGTTTTGACCTGCTCCTCGTCGCTGACATCGACGGACATGGCATAACAGCGGTCGGCGCCGATCGCATCGACCGTGTTCTGCAGAGCGCTGAGCCGACGTCCGAAGACGACAACCATTTTTGCGCCGTCTGCCGCCAGACGCTTGGCCACAGCAGCGCCGATGCCGCTGCCGCCGCCGGTCACGATGGCAACTCTGCCCTGAAATCGTTCGCTCATAAATAAGCTCCTTTCGTGGATCGTTAGATCTCGATATATTTTCCGGGCAATGCCCGGTTTTTTTCATGAACGGGAAATCACTCGCTGAGCATGGTCTCCAGCTGCTCGGCAAAACGCAGGTGCGCGCCGGTCTTGGCACGGATCTCGTCGGGCGTCACACCGGGCGCGATCGCCGTGACCGTCAGGCAGCCGGGCTTGCAGTCGATGATGCACAGCTCGGTCACGATCGTATTCACGCAGCCGGGCGCCGTGAGCGGCAGCGAGCAGTGCTCCACGATCTTCGCATCCCCGTTTTTCGTGCAGTGCTCCATGGCGATGATGACCTTTTTGGCGCCGCTGACAATATCCATCGCGCCGCCCATGCCGTTGAGCTTCTTGCCGGGGATCTTCCAGTTGGCAAGGTTGCAGTCCTCATCGACCTGCAGTGCGCCAAGCACGGTCGCATCCAGGTGGCCGCCGCGTGCAATGGCAAACGCCATCGTGCTGTCAAAGCAGCAGGCACCGGGGATAAGTGTGATGACTTCGCCGCTGGCGTTGCACAGGTCCTTGTGCACGGTCTTCCAGCTGCCTTTTTCGCCGGCGCAGCTGTCCATCCAGGCGATCACGCTCTCGCGCGTTGAGAAATCCCACGGGAAGCCGCCGGCTTCTCCCGCGCCCACGCAGCCGTTTTCCGCGTGGAACAGCACCGTCATGCCCTCCGGCACATAGGTGCTCGCCAGCGTCGGAATGCCGACACCAAGGTTGACCACATCCCCGTCGTGGAACATGGCGGCGACATTTCTGGCAATGAATTCACGTTTTCCCATCAGAACATCGCTCCTTCCTTGACAACGATATAGTCCACGAAGAATCCGGGCAGCTGCACGTCATCCGGGTCGATCTCGCCGACCTCGACGAGCTGCTCGACCTCGAGAATGACCGTGTCGGCGGCCGTCGCCATCCAGGGATTGAAGTTTGCCGCCGTGAGCTTGAAGACGGCATTGCCCATGCGGTCGGCCCGATAGGCCTTGACAAGTGCGACATTGCCGCGCAGCGGCTTTTCAAAGATATACTTCTTGCCGTCAATGATCTTGGTCTCTTTGCCTTGCTCGACCTCGGTGCCGACGCCGGTGGGCGTGTAGAACCCGCCGAGGCCGGAGCCTGCGGCGCGCAGACGCTCAGCCAGCGTGCCCTGCGGCACGAACTCCAGCTCAAGCTTGCCGTCATTGATGGCATTTTCGATCACCTTGTGGCTGCCGATGAAGCTGACGACAATCTTTTTGAGCTGACCGGTCTGATACAGTACCTCCGGCCCCTGAACATAGTTCAGGCCGCCGTAGTGCATATCCTCAGACACGAGGGTCAGCCCGTCGATATCTGGACGCTTTGCCAGCGCGTACAGCAGGTGCAGCGGTGCGCCCACGTTGCCGAAGCCGCCGAACAAAACGGTGTCATTCTTTTTGATTTGATCGATCGCTGTGTCGATATCTACAACTTTGTTTTTCATAGTTTTCGGGGAGGCCGCACAGGCCCCATACCTTTCTGTGACATTCGCAGAAGTTCGCGTAAGAGAGGCCCGGCCGGCATAGACGACCGGGCCAGAGAGATGAAAAGAGATAGGTAGCTATTATCAGAATCAGAATTAGAACCGGGGCATACCGGCCGGAACCGGTATGCTCCGAAAGGAAAGAATGGAATCGGGAATTACTCTGCCGCTTTGGCCGGCTCCGGCTGCTTCGGGCTCTTCTTCTGCATGAGCGCGAGGATCAGGCTCATGACAAAGCCCAGCACGAGCATACCCAGCAGGCAGGCAAAAATGATCTTATAGGCTGCGACCGGCTCGTTGGCATCGAGGATGGCGCCGAAGATCGGGTGCAGTGCCACGTCGGGCAGGTTGAAGCCGATGAGGCTGGCGATGGAGATGGCCATGCCGTTGACGCTCTGGTCGACACCGATCTCATCGAGTACGGAGAACTGCACGCCCTTCATGGCCACGTCGACAAGCGCGAGGGCGAACATGAGGATCATGATGGGCACAAGCGCGCTGTTGGAAGCCGGCATCATCATGAAGGCGATCATCAGAACGATGGCGACAACGAAGCCGATAACCATGAACTTCAGGCGGCCGATCTTGTCGCAGATCGCACCGGCGATCGGAGCGCCAGCCAGACGGGTGCCGTAGTTTTTCAGGGTGGCGAGGCCGCCGGAGAACGCAACGCTGACACCGAGCACGGTGGAGAAGTAAGGCGTCAGGTAGCTGCTGCCGCAGTAGAAACCGTATACACCGAAGACCATCAGGCTGAACATCCAGACCTTGGGCATCTTGAACACGCGGAAGATCTCCTTGGTGCTCGCGCGCTTTTCGTGCTCCGGCTTTTCCTTGTTTTCGGTCTCAACGGCGTCGAGCTGCGCATGATACAGGAACGCAACCAGAAGCGTCGAGACGACGGAGGCCGCAATATAGAAGATGTAGACAGCCTTCAGGGCATCGACGGAACCGCTGGTCACGCGGGCGAACACCCACAGAGCACCGAAGTTGAAGAGCATGCTGCCGATGCCGTTGAAGCCCTCAAACAGGCCGTAAAACTTGCCCTGGTCTTCCTTGGAACCGGCCATGGAAACGGCCTTGAACACCGGTGACCAGAAGGCCAGCGTGCTCGACAGGCCCATCAGGAAGAAGCACACGAGCGTCATCGTGTAGCTGCGGATGAACAGCAGCGCCATGACACTGAAGATCGCGTGCGCGACACCGGACAGGACCAGCATTTTCTTGGGCGGGAAGCGGTCGGCAATCCAGCCGCTGGGGACCGTGCTGATGATGGCTGCGACAATGTAAGCGCTCAGCGTGATGCCGATCTGCGTATTGGTAAAGCCGGTCGCCGCAACGATTGCATCATAGAAGATGTACTTGATATAAGGCAGCAGGTACATCGAGGAGTACAGGAAGGCGCATGCGAGAACGCCAACCATACCTTTCCACTTCTTCATGGGGTGAATCCTCTCTTTCAAATTAAACTTATCATTCCCGGGAGGCCCCGGAGGGGAAATTTACTTTCTCACACCGTTGCGAATGTCATGGACGGCGTCAAAGTTGCCGTTGACATAGTTCATGGCATTTTCCATGGAGTACTTGCGCACCAGATAGTCCGAGGTATCGGACCAGTAGCCGCTGTGCGGGTTGATGATGAGGTTCTTGCGCGGGGGATCCTCGATGAGCACACACTTGCTCAGATCCGGGTCTTCCGACTCGAGCATATCGATGCCGGCGCCGCGGAGAATGCCTTCGTCCAGAGCCCACTTGAGCGCGGCCTCTTCGACCATCTCGCCGCGGCCCTCGTTGATGAAGATGGGGTGCTTCTTCATCTTGGCAAAGGTCTCTTTGGTGAAGAAATACTTGTTGTCGGCCGTGAGGTTCATGTGCACGGAGATGACGTCGCCCTCTGCAAGCGCGGTGTCCAGATCGACGAGCTCCACGCCCTGCTCCTTGGCGATCTCAGGCGGCAGGAACGGATCATAGGCGATGACCTTCATGCCCAGGCCCTTGCCGGCGATGCGGCCGACGTGCTGGCCGATGCGGCCGAAGCCGATGATGGCCATGGTCTGGCCCTCAACGCGCTTCATACCCGGGAACAGGCTGTAATCCCAGACCTTATCCTCCTGGATCGCACGGTTGTAGTTGATGGTGTTGCGCTGCAGGCACATCATGGAAGCAATAGCGTTCTCGGCCGTCTCCTGCGTGCAGTAGTCACGGATGGAAACCACGGCGACGCCCTTCTTGGCGGCGTACTCGAGGTTGGCGGCGTTGTAGCCGGTGGACTGGAAGGAGATCACCTTGCAGTGATCCATGGCGTCGAGCAGCTCTTCCTGGAAGTCAACATAGCTGTTGATGATGATGTCGGCATCCTTGATATCCGCGACGAACTTCTGGTTCTTCTCCGAGGTGATCGGCTGCGCCGGATCGTACTCGGATATGATGTGCGTAACGCCTTCCGGCAGGAAGCTGTCATCGACAGAATGGTCCTGCCCCATGGTTGCAGGGGTCTCTGCATAAACTAGTTTCATTTTCGTTTCCCTTTCTGTTTGCACGATTTTCTTTACTTTATTTCCTCCGGTTTTGCGTCCGGGTTTGCGAAAAAGATTTCACAGCGCTGCTTGTCCGCCTCCGTGGGTTTGGTTGTAAGCGTCATGACGAAAAACACCACGCCGGAAGACAGCAGGCCGGGCCAGAGCGCGTCGATTGCAAAGAGCTTGCCCCAGCCGAGGCCGTCGCCGACCAGCCAGAGAAGCACCACCGCCAGCGACACGATCATGCTGACAGAGGAGGCCTTTGCCGTCGGCTTCTTCCAGAACACGCCGCACACCGTCGGGAAGAACAGCGCCGATGCCTGGAACGTGAAGGCAAGCAGCAGCAGCTCGATGATGTCATACTTCCACCAGGCGAGCAGCGCGCCAATTACGCCGACGACCAGCGAGCTGACAATGCCGAGCACCATGACCTTGCGGTCCGGTGCGTCCGGCTTGATGCGGTCTTTGTAAATGTCCACACTGATATTGGCCGAGCAGACGTTGATGCACACGACACCTGTCGACATGATCGCAGCGAACACACCCACCAGCACGAGGCCGGAGACGCCGACCGGGAAGAACTTTGCCACGAGGGCAGCATAAGCGCTGCTGCCGGCCGGAAGCTCGGGCAGCAGGACCTTTGCGGCCATGCCCATGATCGTGGCGCCAATTGCGATGAAGAACACACCGAGACCGGCCCAGAGAGCGCCGTCACGGGCGACCCGCTCGTTTTTGGCAGCAAAGCAGCGGGTGTAGCTGTCCATGCTGGTGAAAAACGAGAACACAGAGCTCACGCCGAGCGCAAGGATCATCGGCCAGCCGCGGCGGCCGATGTCAAACCACTCGGGAGGAAGCGTCTGCAGCTGGCTGAACCCGCCCATTGCCTTGGCAGACAGCGGGATGCCCAGCACAACCGTGCCCAGGACGATGAGAATGAACTGAATCCAGGTCGTATATTTAATTGCCATCAAACCACCGATGGCGGAATATGCAATGGTGATAACGGTGCTGATGATAAAGCAGGTCGATGCGCTCCAGCCCGTGATCGTCGTCAGCATGCTGCCCATGGCAACGAGCTGACTGGCCAGGAAGCCGACATTTGCAAGAAAGCAGCAAATGATCACGATATCGCTCGAGACGCGGTCATACCGGCTCATGATCAGGCCGGGGTAAGTAATGTTTTTGAGCTTGTCGCCCAGCGTTTTTGTTACCCTGGAGAACGTAAGACCAAAGATCACGCAGCCAACTGCCAGGATCGTTACGTACCAACCGCCGGTAACGCCGAGATTATAGGCATCTGTGGATGTGCCCACGATGGATGAACCGCCGATCCAGGACGACAGCCACATAGCCGCCAGAGAAAACGTGCCCATGGACTTGCCGGCGACAAAAAAGTCCTCACTGGTCTTGTTGCGGCGATAAGCGATGATACCCATGACCGCCATGACCGCAAAGTAGACGACAATAATAATTGCGTCAACAACTCTGACATTTCCCATAATTCTATTATTTCTCTCTCCTGCCGCCTCGCACTTCGGTACCGGCGGTGTTTCCCCGCCGATGCCGAAGCGATGAGACAGTTTATACCTGCGCCTTGGCTGCTTCCACGCCGCGGTCGAAGCAGATGGCGTTCTTCGGGTTGACCTTACCCTTCTTGGCGAAGAAGTAGTCGATCGCGCCGCGCATATACGTCACGTCAAAATCAGGAGAAGCGTAAGACAGTGCACCGAGCATCACGATGTTCGTGCCGCGGGCGTTGCCGAGCTCATTGGCGATGTCCGTTGCAGGAACCTTGATGACCTGGATGTCATCGCGGTACACTCTGTCCTTGCGAGCCAGGCTGCTGTTGACGAGCAGGATGCCGCCCGGACGGACCTGGCTCTCGAACTTGTCGATCGCCGCATCGTTGAGCGTGTAAAGGATGTCCAGCTGATGGCAGTAGGGGCTGGGGATCTCCTCTTCGCTGATCTTGATGTTGCAGTTGGCGGTGCCGCCGCGCATTTCGGAACCGTAGGACGGATACCAGGTGACGTTTTTGCCGTCTTCCATGCCGGCGTCTGCAAGGATCATGCCGGCCACGAGGACGCCCTGTCCGCCAAATCCGGAACAAATAATTTCAGTCATTATGCTTCTCCTCCCTTATCAACAAACTCGCCCAGCGGATAGAAGGCTTCCTGCTGCTCTTTCATGAATTCGAGCGCGTCGGCAGGCTGCTTGTTCCAGTTGGTCGGGCACGGGCTGAGCACTTCGACCAGGCAGAAGCCCTCGCCGTTCATCTGCTTCTGGAGCGCCTTTTTGATCATCTTGCCGGTCTTGATGACCTGCGCCGGGCTGTCCACGCTGCCGCGGGCCAGATAAGCGATGTCAAAGCTGCTGAGCGTCTTGGTCACGTCGAAGGGGTGGCCGTTCTTTTCCACGTCTCTGCCCTTGGGGGAGGAAGTGGTCTTCATGTTCGGCAGGGAGGTCGGGGACATCTGGCCGCCGGTCATGCCGAAAACGCTGTTGTTGACGACGAGCGCCAGGATGTTCTCATTGCGCAGCGCGCAGTGAATGGTGCTCTCCATGCCGATGCTGTAGGCGGAACCGTCGCCCGGGTGCGCGATGACGATCGCGTCGGGGCGGGTGCGCTTGGCGCCGGCAGCCGTGATGATCGGGCGGCCGTGGGCAGCGCCGATGGTGTTAAACTTCAGGACGTTCTGCGCGAACTCACCGCAGGCCACGTCCTCGACCATGATGATATTTTCTTCGATCCCCAGATCTCTGGCGGCTTCCGCGACCAGACGGGCCACGATACCGTGGCCGCAGCCCGGGCACCAGCCCACATGGGCATCCATGTTGATTCCATTCGGTACACTCAGTTTCATTGTCTGTCCCTCCTCAGTACTTCTTCAGCATCTCTTGGACGCGCTCGAGAATGACATCCTCAGACGGGACATTTGCGAACTCGCCGTAGCTCTCCACCGGATGCTTGTTGCCGCAGGCCAGCACCACGTCGTCGCACATCTGGCCCAGAATGCTCATCTCGACCACAAGGAAGCCCTTGACCTGATCGCCCAGCGCATCAAACGCTTTCTGCGGGTACGGCCAGAGGGTGATTGGGCGGATGAGGCCGAGCTTGATGCCCTGCGCACGCGCCTTCTTCACCGCTGCCTTGCAGACACGGGAGCTGATGCCGTATGCCACGAGGACGATCTCAGCGTCGTCGGTCTGGACGTTCTCCCAGCGCTGCTCATTGGCCTCGATCGTCGCGTACTTCTCCTTGAGGTAATCCATGTAGGCGTCGGCGCCGATGGTGTAGTAGGTGTTCCAGATGACCTTCTGGTCCTCGCCGGCCTTGCGGGGGCGGATGGCCCAGTCATACGTGTTGATGTCGTGCTCGCGCATCTCGGGCAGCTCGACGGGCTCGACCATCTGGCCGATGGCGGCGTCGGAGCCAATCAGAACGGGATGACGATATTTCTCCGCCAGATCGAAGGCCAGGTAGGCCAGATCGGCGTTCTCCTGCACGCTCGACGGTGCAAGAACGATGGTGCGGTAATCGCCGTGGCCGCCGCCGCGGGTCAGCTGCCAGTAGTCGCCCTGGCCCTGGAAGATGTCGCCCAGGCCGGAGCCGATACGCATGACGTCCGCGATGACCGCCGGGATGTCGTTACCGCAGAGGTAAGAGATGCCTTCCTGCTTCAGGGAGAAGCCGGGGCCGGCGGAAGTGGTCAGCGCACGCGCGCCGCAGCAGGCCGCGCCGAAGAGCATGTTGATGCCGGCAAGCTCGGACTCCGTCTGGATGAACTGACCGCCGACCTGCTCCATGCGCCAGGACATATACTCCAGAATCTCCGTCTGCGGGGTGATGGGATAGCCGCTGAAGAAACGGCATCCAGCGCGAAGACAGGACTCTGCAAAGGCCTCATTGCCTTTCATCAATACTTTAGCCATTGTTTTGTCACTTCCCTCTCATTTCAAAATTTCGATCGCGTAGTCAGGGCACATTCTGTAGCAGCTGCCGCAGGTGATGCACTTTTCTTCATCGACCTTCACGGTTTCATAGCCCTGCTCGCCAAGCTCACCGGACGGAGAGAGCGCCTTGACCGGGCACACGCTCACGCACAGGTAGCAGCCCTTACACCGCTTGGTGTTCAACTTGATTTTTTCCATCGCTGGATCAACCCTCCTGCATGATTTGTCTTACCGACACACAACCCCACCTCTGGACTCTGTATGCCTGGCAGTTTTGTTTTTCAGAACAGCGTTCTATATAGTAGAACAAAGAAGTGCAGGCGCGAGGGCCTGCATCTCTTCTGCCTCTACCTAATCGACTGTGGAATGCAAAAGGCAAAACAGCATGTGTTCTAAATTATAGAACGCTGTTCTGCATATAACACAAAGAAAAAAATAGAGTGCAACCATCCTATGGCTTCATATTAGCACTGTTTTCCGAATACGTCAATTTGGACTATATCACAAAATTCCAGCGCAAAATTGTTTATTTCGACAAATCGCTTTCAATTTGTCGGACATGCTGCCGCAGAATTTCAACAAACTGCATAACCCGCGCATCCTCCATGCGCGGAGAAGGCGCGCTGATGCTGATCACACCCTGCAGATTACCGTGCACCACGATCGGCACGGCCACACAGCTGATGCCAACGGAGTATTCCATCTGGTCCCGGGAATAGCCGCGCTCGCGGATCAGGTCGATCTCCTTACTCAGCTCCACCGGATCGGTGATGGTATACTCGGTAAACTTCTCCATGGGCATGGACAAATACTCCTTTACAAAGCTGTCCGGCATGCAGGCCAGCATGGCCTTGCCGCAGCTTGTGCAGTGGAGCGGCTCCATATTGTTGCGAACGGAGCTGACGATGGCCGGGCTGCGCTCGTTCGACGGCACGGCAACATCCAGGTAGAGCACGGAGGTGCCCATCAGGGTCGTCAGATAAACGGTCTCCCCCACCTCGGCGGCGATCTCGTGGATGTGACGGCCCGCCAGCTTGTGGAAGCCAAAGCGGTCACCCACCGCATTGCCCAGCCGTGCAATACCAATGCCCAGCTCGTATTTGCCGGTCTCCTTGACCTGCGTCAGATACTCCATAGCCGTGAGTGTCGTAAGAATATCGTATACATTGCTCTTATACAGACCCAGCATCTCGCTGATCTCCGTCACGCCCAGCGGCTGCTTCTTGATGAAGCAGTTGAGCACATCCAGGGCTTTCTTTACACTTTTTACTTTGATCTCGGGTTCTTTTTCGCGGTTGTCTTTCATGGTTCCTCCTGTATTCTATGGGGACGGCCGCACACGCCGGAGCCGCAGCCCGGCGGTCGCAGAAATTGTCCGTTCCGCCCACCGCTATCCATCATTAGCAGATGTTTTGCGGATTGTCAAGTAAAATTCCATTGTTCACAATATATACCTGTGTATCCGGCTACACGGTTCAAAAAAACTTTACATTTTCGCACTTGACCTAAAGTCAGCTTCATGCTGTATGATGACGGTAACCTGAAAACAATATGCAATACGGAGGTAAGCAATATGAAATCTCTGATCCTTTACTATTCTTACCGCGGCAACACGCAGCGCATCGCCGAGCGCATCCACGCCGCCGTCGGCGGAGACATTGCCCGCATCGACACCGTCGTGCCCTACACCGGCTCGTATGACGACGTGGTCGCGCAGGGCGAGCGGGAGGTCAAGCAGGGCTTTCTGCCGGAGCTGAAACCGATGGACATCGACCTGAGCCGCTACGATACGATCGTGCTCGGCACGCCCGTCTGGTGGTACACCTGCGCCCCCGCCATGCGCGCCTTTCTGACCGCGCACGACCTCGGCGGCAAGACTGTCTATCCCTTTGCCACGAACGGCGGCTGGCTCGGCCGCTCGATTCGGGATATGCGGGCACTGTGCCCGGGCGCGGACGTGAAGCCCGGTCTCGACGTGCACTTCGACGACACAACGCTGCGCACACCAGACAAGACCATCGACCACTGGATCGCGGCCATCCACGACTAAGGAGGTACCGTCATGAAAAAGATCATCCCCCTGCTGGTCAGCGCGCTGATGCTTCTGAGCCTCGCCGCCTGCGGCAGCAAGACCACCACGCCCAAGACCACCGCGGCCCCCGCCGCCAGCGGCAAGACGCTCGTCATCTATTTCTCCGCGACCGGCAACACGAAGGCTGCGGCCGAGGCCATCGCCGCCGCGACGGGCGGCGACCTGCTGGAACTCGAGCCGGCCGAGCCGTACACGAGCGCCGATCTGGACTACAACAACGCCGACAGCCGCGTCTCGCGTGAGCACGACGATGAGACCCTGCGCGATGTGGCGCTCAAGACCACGACCGTGGCGAACTGGGCCGACTATGACACCGTTTACATCGGCTACCCGATCTGGTGGGGCATCGCCGCGTGGCCGGTGGACACGTTCGTCAATGCCAATGACTTTACCGGCAAGACAGTCATCCCCTTCTGCACCTCCGGCAGCAGCGACATCGGCGAGAGCGGCGCGCAGCTTGCGGCACTCGCCGGCACCGGTGACTGGCAGACGGGCAAGCGCTTCCCATCCGCCGTCACGCAGCAGGAAGTCACCGACTGGGTCAAGACCCTCGGCAAATAACCGCAGCAGCCACATAATTTCATCCCCGGCCAACGGTTTTTTCCGTCGGCCGGGGATTTTTTCAAATCTTTATCTCATCTATGCAAGATTTTTTGCTATTTCCTTGAATTTATGCCTGGAATATGCTATCTTTTATCTTAGCGGCAGTGCCGGATTTCGGGACAGCTCCTATCGACACTGCAACGCCGCAGACCATGCGGCCGGAAAACCTGTAGAATCAGAAAGGATGACCCGATATGCAGCCTGAAATACTCGACGCTCTGTACCGGCTCATTGGCGAGTACGGCTGGAACTGGGGCATGGCGCGCAATCTCATCAACCGCCAATTCGGCACCAACTACACGATCAAAGAACTGCAGCGGTTCTATATGCGCCGCCCGCGGCCAAAACCTGACTCGGTTTTCAAATAAACGCATCATTCAAAATCCCCGGCGACGGTATTCACCGCGCCGGGGATTTTTCCTGTTCACAAGTTTTCGACTTCCGTTCGCCCTTCACTTAACCCCTTCAATTGTAGTCACGCTCAATCACAGTTACACCTACCGTTTCTAACAATTGAAGAATTTCGTCTCTCTGGATATAAGGATAACGAAAAACTCGCCAGTTCTGCCGCTTGGTCGGCGGCCCATCTAAGAGCTCAAACACAAGAAAGCGCATCAGGTGTGTTCCAGCTGACGAGGACTGGTTGATTCTGCTGACGCCGCGATTGAGGCATATCACATATCGGTCTCGTGTATCGGACGGTTGATCGGGAAACAGCGGCTCGATCGACACCTCGGTAAAAGCGGACCAAGGTGTAAATTTCGGGATAAACAGCCATGACTGGCGCACTCCCTTTTCATCAATTTTATAGGTATGGCATGTGCAAATCACACATAATGTGCCGCCAGACATCCATACTAGGAAATTCGATACGGCTGACAGATGCGCCCCCCTATCCATTGCGTCCAAGTAGTTCAGCACCATCATGCCTAGCATAAGACTATACATAACAACAACATTTACAAGTACTGGCTTTATCTTAATCATCACGCATTACCCTATGTTTGCAAAATGTTCAGCATAATACTTCCACCTGATATGGTCTTCCTTGGCATATCTATATTCGCTCACATTTCATTCCTAGCAGTATCAGTATACATGCCAGCGCACTGCCTGTCAAACGAGCAGAAGGCAACGCGCAAAATGCGGGTGGTGCTGATGCACCGCCCGCATGCTCCGTTTATTTTTCTTGTTCGGCGGTGCCAATGTCCTGCGTCAGCGCCCCCACCATTCGTAGTCTGCAGGCAGCTGCCCATTGCGCTTGCTCTCCGCCATCCATCTGCATTGATCGCAATCGTACTGCGCAGCAACAAACTCCAGATAGCTCTCACGCAGCAGGCCGACGATAATATATATGAGTGCAAAAAACCACATATCGTTTCTCCTTTCCCTGCACCGTTTTTTCTCTGTGCCTTCATACTATCAGATTGTCAGTCCCATAAGCAGGACTGTGCAGAAAGAAAATGCAAAAAAGGATGCGGCGCACCTGCCAAAACCCCGCGACTTTTAAAATGAAAAAGAGACATCCGATCGGATGTCTCTTTTTGTGGTGGAGATAAGCGGGATCGAACCGCTGACCTCTTGAATGCCATTCAAGCGCTCTCCCAGCTGAGCTATACCCCCACAGGCAAGGTGTATCTTATCAGAAAACGACACGAATGTCAAGAACGTTTTTGCATTTCCGCGAAAAAATCTGCGCGGCGATTCGGGCGCCGCGCAGAGGGTTTCTTTCGCATTGTCTGTGCGCCCGCGCGCTCACGCCTCGCAGTCGCGGCGGACGATGTCCGCGATGGCGGCGGCCAGCTTCTTGTGCCCGTCGGGGTCGAGATGCTCGCCGTCGAGCGCGCTCATCTGCGTGACCGTGCCGGCGTCCAGAAAGCGCAGGCCATACGCCTCGGCGATCATCTGATACTGCGCCGCCACGCCCTGCGAGACGGCGAGCGACT
>ERZ1031347.705-NODE-705-length-14348-cov-23.381655_pt1 | contig 14348 bp, 10 predicted proteins | sample MGYA00517106_ERZ1031347 | MGnify/ENA primary metagenome ERZ1031347 (study PRJEB33719, sample SAMN04261392) | wastewater metagenome | biome: periurban shantytown; feature: human; material: feces | host: Homo sapiens | place: Peru: Lima | collected 2012-07-19 ...
CGAACGTCTGATGCCATGGAAATCTCCTCGATTGCAGGATGGATGTCTAACCGCATCAGTATAAAGCAACAAAGCGACCTCCGCACAAAGGGCACCGTCCTACTCATTTAAGTCTGTCCCCAATGAGTAGGTGCGGAGAGGGTGTGAATATTCGATTAACGCGATATGATGAGCCCTTGCATATAGAGCTCGGCGGAATGGTAACGGTCGCCGGGACACGTTTTTGAAAGGACAATCATGTCAGAAGAACTTCGTTCCATCCCACCCCAACACGGGTCCTTTGTATTTACGTCGGAGTCGGTGACCGAAGGTCATCCCGATAAGATCGCTGACCAGATCAGCGACGCCGTCCTCGACGCAATCCTCGCTAAAGAAATAGAGCTGCAGGAGCAGGGCTACATTGCACCCAACGGCGTGCCCGCCAACGTTGAGAACGTTCGCTGCGCCTGCGAGACCCTCGTGACCACCGGCACCGTCATCGTCGCCGGCGAGATCCGCACCCAGGCCTACGTCGACGTGCAGGAGATTGCCCGTGGCGTCATCCGCCGAATTGGCTACAACCGCGCAAAGTTCGGTTTTGACTGCGATACCTGCGGCGTCATGAGCCTCATCCACGAGCAGTCGCCCGATATCGCCCAGGGCGTCGACGAGTCCTTCGAGACCCAGACCGGTGCCACCACCGACCCGATCGACCTGATCGGCGCCGGCGATCAGGGCATGATGTTTGGCTATGCCTCCAACGAGACCAAGACCCTCATGCCCATGCCGCACTACCTGGCGAGCCGCCTGGCCGAGCGCCTGGCTGCCGTGCGCCACGACTGCACCCTGCCCTACCTGCGCCCCGACGGCAAGACCCAGGTCACGGTGCGCTACGAGGACGGCAAGCCCGTCGAGGTCACGACCATCGTCATCTCCACGCAGCACGCTGCCGAGATCGAGGACATGGGCAAGATCAAGGACGACCTCATCGAGCACGTCATCACCCCCGTCATGGCTGCCGAGAACATGCCGTGGGACAACGCCGACATCTATGTGAACCCCACCGGTCGCTTTGTCGTGGGCGGCCCCATGGGCGATACGGGCCTCACCGGCCGCAAGATCATCGTCGACACCTACGGCGGTTACGGCCGTCACGGCGGCGGTGCCTTTAGCGGCAAGGACTGCACCAAGGTCGACCGTTCCGCCGCATACGCCGCGCGCTGGGTCGCCAAGAACGTGGTGGCCGCCGGCCTGGCCGACCGATGCGAGGTCGAGCTGGCCTACGCCATCGGCGTGTCCAAGCCGCTGTCTATCATGGTCGACACCTTCGGTACCGCGCATGTTGCCGAGGACAAGATCGTCGAGGCCGTCGAGAAGACCTTCGACCTACGCCCGGGCGCGATCATCCGCGACCTGGACCTGCGTCGACCGATTTACGAGAAGACGGCAGCCTACGGCCACTTCGGCCGCGAAGACGCCGACTTCACCTGGGAGAATACCGACCGAGTAGAAGAACTCAAAGCAGCCTGCGGCCTCTAATTAAGAACCATTAAGGCCGCAACAACACACGCGCTTTCAAAAAGAAGTACCGCCCCCAACCGGTACTTCTTTTTTATTAAACCGGTGGCGAAGATGAGCCAACACAGGACATGGAATAAGTCACCAGCCGATGAATTTTGCAGCACGCCCGCCGCAACCATGTATCCTAAGTTCCGAGGGCTTTAGTATTTGGTCGGTCGCGAGTTCCGCACGAGCCGGAGGCCACTTAATGTGGCCTCCGTGCGAGCCAGGACTGTCCGAGCAGGCGACCAAATACTAAAGCCCTCGGAACGACGGGACGGATATAAGGAGCACCCATGGCAGGCAAGCCGCAAACACTAGCTACGACCTCGGCATTCGAGATCTTGGGCCCCGTCATGGTCGGCCCCAGCTCGTCGCACACCGCCGGCGCCCTGCGCTGCGCCCAAGTTGCCGCCAGCCTGCTGGAAGGCCGCATCACCAAGGTCACCTTTGGCCTGTGGAACTCCTTCGCCCACACCTACCGCGGCCACGGCACCGACCGCGCGCTCGTCGCGGGCATCCTGGGCCTCGACACCGATGACGAGAATATCAAGCAAGCCTTCGACCTCGCACGCGAGCAAGGCCTCGATTATCACTTTGACATCAAGGGCGACGACGCCTCCATCCACCCCAACACCGTCGATATAGAGATGGTCGACGACACGGGCGCCACGGCGCAGGTCCGCGGCGAGAGTCTGGGCGGCGGCAAGATGCGCATCAGCCGCATCAATGGCGTCGGTGTCGACATCTCGGGCATGTACTCCACGCTCTTCGTGGCGCACCAGGACGTCCCCGGCGTGCTCGCCGCGCTCACGAACTTGCTTGCCTACTCGCACGTCAACATTGCCTTCTGCCGTACCTACCGCACCGAGGTGGGCGGCCAGGCCTACTCCGTCTTTGAGACCGACGGCACACCCGACGACACTGTCATCCCCATGCTGCGCAAACTCGACAACGTCGGCTACGCCACCTTTATTGAGCTCCCCGGCTCGGCATCATCGCTCTCCCCCGGCGTCTCGGCCAAGGAGGTCTTCGACGACGGCGAGCAGCTGCTCGACGCATGCGAGGAGCTGGGACTCAGCATCGGCGCCGTCATGGCCGTGCGCGAGGCGCGTCTGACCGGCGAGGAGCACGCCGTCGCCGCCATGCGCCGCGTGCTCGACGTCATGCGCGAGGAGACCACGGCCCCCATCGCCAATCCGCAGCGCTCGCTCGGCGGGCTTATCGGCGGCGAGGCTAAGCTCGTCGATGCCACCGGCCGCAACGACCTTAGCTCCAGTTTAATGGGCGCCGTACAGACCGAAGCCGTGGCACGTGCCATGGCCGTACTTGAGCGCTCCGCCACTATGGGCGTGATCGTCGCGGCCCCCACGGCAGGCTCCGCGGGAGTCGTGCCCGGCTGCGTGCTGGCCCTGGCCGACCACCTGCAGCTCGATGACGAGCAGGTCATGGACGCCCTCTACTGTGCCGCCGCTATCGGCCTCAACCTCACCACGAGCGCCTGCGTCGCCGGCGCCGAGGGCGGCTGCCAGGCCGAGGTGGGAAGCGCCGCCGCCATGGCCGCCGCCGCGCTGGTGCAGATGCTCGGCGGCACCCCCGAGCAGGCACTTGACGCCAGCTCCATCGCGCTGAGCAATCTGCTGGGCCTCGTTTGCGACCCCGTGGGCGGACTGGTCGAGGTGCCGTGCCAAAACCGCAACGCCATCGGCGTGGCCGCGGCCTTCAGCTCGGCCCAGCTCGCGCTCGCCGGCATCAAGAGCCTGGTGCCGTTTGACCAGATGGCGCATGTGATGCTCTCGGTAGGCCACGCCCTGCCGGCAACCCTGCGCGAGACGGCCAAGGGCGGCATCGCTCAAGCCCCGGCCGCGCTTTCTGCCTGCGCCAAATGCGGCATATGCGGATAGGCAGACTTCTCCAAACTGATACTGTTTCCGCACCACAAACAACAGGCTAATCGCTATAATGCAAGCCCAGTTAAAACACGATGAGCCGCAAGGCGAAACTCGAAGGAAATATATACGATGTCGCAAATCGACCGCAGCAGCATGATTCCCGATCCGCAACAGCCCAGTAGGCATACCGGCGGCGTACAATCGCCGCGTCCCATCGCACCGGCTCACACCCAACAACACGGTCCGGCCAATGCCTCTCAGCGCCCGAATCAGCGTCAATACCAGCAGCATCAGCAATATCAGCAGCGTCCCGCACATGGCGCTGCCCCCAAGCAGGCCCCTTCGCACACTCGCGCGGCAAACAATCGCGGACCCAAGGACAAGCGAAACAACAAAAACAGCAAGTCGGGCGGCAAGACGGCCCTCTTTGTCGTCCTCGGCCTCGTCTCGATCGTCTATATCGTAGGCGTCGTGGCGTTCTCGCAGGTCGCTTACCCCAACACCACCATCGCCGGCGTCGACATCTCGCTCTCTAACGCATCTTCGGCAGCCACCAGGGTCAACTCGGCATGGAAGCACTACAAGCTCACCGTTTCGGATGACAGCTTTAGCTGGACCTACCAGCCCGAGTCCGACGAGCCCATCGTCGATGGCAAGGAAGCCGCCCACGAGATTATCAGCAAAAACGAGCCGCTGCTGTGGCCATCGCGCCTCATCGCGTCGCTCGGTGGCAAAACCGTTAGCGCCACCAAAAACGGCTCGGTCGACTTGGACCAGGACGTCGACCTGTCCATGCTCTCCGATGCCTTTGATCAAAAGCAGTTTGAGGAGGGCCTGGGCAGCGCCATCGACGAGTTCAACGAGGGCCGCTCGGGCACCTTCGAGGCCGCCAGCTCCTATGACGAGAAGGCCGGCAAGTTCACCGTTGAGAAGGCCCGTTCCAACGAGAAGCTCAACCGCGAGCATGTCATCAAATATGCCGAGATCGAGCTCGCGTCGCTCGCCGAGAACGTCGATATCACCAAGATCGGCAACGACGCTTACGAACCGCTCAACGGCACCCTCACCAACGACCAGATTCAGGCTGCATGCGATGCCGCCAACAACTTCCTGGGCGTCAACGTGACCCTTAAGCTCAACGGCAATGATGCCGGTAAGGTGGACGGCAGTTCGGTGCTGCAGTGGATCAGCTTTGCCGATCCGGCCAACCCCACGCTCGATACATCGCAGATCAGCAGCTGGGCCGCCGAGCTCGCCAACGGCTTTAACACCGTGGGCACCACCCGCTGGTGGACGCGCGCCGACGGCAAGGAGTGCGCTGTCGAGGGCGGCGACTTTGGCTGGTCCATCGACAGCGACACGCTCGCCAAGCAGGTCGAGGACGCCATCAATAACAAGCAGACCGGCGATATCGAGATTTCGTACTCCAAGAAGGCCGACACGTTTACCGCCAAGGGCGAGCCCGATTGGAAGGCCTATATCGACGTCGACCTGTCCGAGCAGCACGCGCGCTACTACGACGAGAACGGCAATATCGTGTGGGAGGCCAACTTTATTTCCGGCAAACCGGGCGAAGACGCCACCCCCGAGGGTGTGTGGCAGATCAACAGCAACGACGGTGCAAGCAAGCTCATCGGTGCCAAAGACCCCGCGACCGGAAAGCCCAAATACGAGAGCCCGGTCAGCTACTGGATGCCGTTCGAGGGCAATATGGTCGGCTTCCACGACGCTACCTGGCAAAACGATTCGAGTTTCGATAATGCCGAATCGTATAAATGGTGCGGAAGCCACGGCTGCATCAACCTGCGCCTGGCCGATGCAAAGGCACTCCACGACTGCATCAGCGTCGGTCTGTGCGTGGTCGTGCACTCGTAGTAAAACACGCCTTCGCACAACGGGGGACTGACGCTCCAATCTAACAGTTCCGAAAGATACCGCCATAATGCGCCCGCCTCTCGCGACGGGCGCATATACTTATCGAGGAACTTTCTATAAAGGAGACGCCATGTCAAATGTCCCCAACATCACCCCGGGACCGAATGATACCGAGCGAGCGCCCGAGGGTGCCACCGAAACGCTTCCCCTCATAACAACCGTGCACGCCACACAGCAAAACGGCAGCACAAGCGATGCAACCGAGATTTCTGACGAAGAGGCCTATGCCAAGCTCAAGGCGAAGCGTGCCGAGCGTCGGCGCAAAAAGCTCATCCGACGCGGCATTGCGGCCGGCGTCGTGGCCGCCATTGTGCTCATCGCCGTAGTCGTGACCTTGGTCATCAACGCACGGCCTGCAGGTACCGACGGGCCGGTGACCGACATGGTCACCGAGGGCACGTTTACGACCACCGTCGAGGCTAAAGGCCAGCTCAAGCCCATCTCGGCTTCGGTGGTCTCCCCTTCTGTTGACGGCACGGTGGCATCGATCAACGTGCAAGCCGGCCAGTCCGTCAACGAGGGTGACGTGCTCATGACCATTAAAAACGACGAGCTCGATCGCAACGTAGCCGAGGCGCAACGCGCGGTGACAGCCGCACAGGAAGACCTCGCCAACGCGCAGAAAGCGGTAGCTGCCGCCCAAGCCGCTCCGGCGACTGACACAGATGCGGCAGGCGCGAGTGGCGCCAGCGGCACCGCCGACACGAGTGCCGTCTCGAGCGCCCAACGCAACCTGGCCTCGGCCCAGGCGAACCTGGACCAAGCCAACGCCAAAGCTGCCGAGCGCACCGTGACCGCGCCCAGCTCGGGCAGCATCGTCGAGCTCAACGCCAAAGTCGGCGCCACGGTGACGGGCGGCATGATTATGGGCGAAGGCGATACGAGCGGCGGCAAGCAGTGCATGCAGATCGCCGACCTCTCCAAGATGAAGGTCACCGTTCAGGTGGGTGAAAAGGATATCGCCAAGATCGCCGTGGGCCAGAGCGCCAATGTTACCTATCCGGCCTTTCCCGATATCGTGAGCCAGGGAACGGTCACCGCCATCGCATCGGTTGCAAACTCCGACGCTAACGGCGGCGGCAGCGTGACCTTTAACGTCGACATCCTCATCGAAGCACCCGACGCGCGCCTCAAGCCGGGCATGACCGCCGAGGTCTCGGTAGTGACCGAACAGCTCGACGATGTGGTGATGGTGCCGACCATGGCGCTCATGACCGAGGATGGCGAAAACTATTACGTCAACGTGGCAACCGACGGCGAAGGCAAACAGACTCGACGCGTAAAGGTGACCGTCGTGACGCAAAACGATAACGATGCCGTGGTCGGAAAGACGCAGGTCAAGCGCGATGACCAGGGCAACGAGATTAACGCGGACGTACCGGTCACCAAACTGCGCGACGGCGACACCCTCATCGTGGACACCGGTGCAGACATGACGGCCGACGGCGGCGACTCTGACAGCATGTCTGCCGACGAGGGCATGTAATGCGTCCCGTCATCGACATCCGCAACGTGCATCGCATTTTTGAGAGCGAAGCCGGCTGCGCCCATATCCTGCATAACGTGAGCCTGGCCGTGAATCCCGGCGAGTTCGTGGCCATTACCGGCCCTTCGGGCTCGGGCAAGTCAACGCTCATGAACATCCTGGGCTGCCTGGACAAGCCGACGGCAGGCGATTATTACCTACAGGGCCTCAACGTGGCGGAGCTCGACGATGACGAGCTCACCGAAGTCCGCGCCCTGAGCATCGGATTTGTCTTTCAGAGCTTTAACCTGCTGCCGCGCCTATCGGTCATCGAAAACGTCATGTTGCCGCTGTCGTACACCAACGTGCCGCGGGCTCAGCGTGAGATGCGCGCCGTCCATGCGCTGCAAGCCGTCACGCTGCCGGTCGACCACTGGGACCACCGCATCTCCGAGCTCTCGGGCGGACAGATGCAGAGGGTTGCCATCGCGCGCGCCCTCGTCAACGACCCGCCCATCATCCTGGCTGACGAGCCGACGGGAAATCTGGACTCCGCCACCGGAGCACTCGTGATGGAGACCTTCCACAAACTCCAAGAACGCGGCAAGACCATCGTGCTCATCACGCATGATCCCGGTATCGCCGCCGAGGCCGACCGTGCCGTAACCATTCGCGACGGCCGGATCCACGACGGCGCATACATCGCGCACACGCCGCAGACCCTGCGCGGCGCCATTGATGACCTGCCCATGATTTCCGCACACGCCAATCCGACGAAAGGAGTGAAGGCATGAGCACGCGCGACCTTATCCAAGAAGCCCTTCACTCCCTCGAGGCCAACAAGGGACGCAGCCTACTCACCATCCTGGGCATTGTTATCGGCATTGCCTCCGTCATTGCCATGATCTCACTTATCGGCGGTATCCAAAACAGCCTGGTCAACAGCCTGGGCCTCAACGCCGCGCGCATGGTGCAGATTTATTCGTCGCAAGAGCTCACCGAGTCGGACGTCGAGAAGCTTCGCAAGATGGTGCCGCAGATCGAGCAGATTGGCATCGTGGACAGCGCCTATACCGAGTACAAGGCCGGTGACAAAAGCTATACCGTCATGGCACAGGGCGTCGACAGCGACATGCTCGACGCGGTGGGCGCCAGCAAGCTCGTCGCGGGACGCACCTACACCCAGGCCGAGTCCCAATCCGGCGCACGCGTGGCGCTCATCAGTCGTGGCGGCGCGGATCAGCTGTACGGCAACGAACAGGACGCGGTGGGCAAGACCATCAAGGTGTCGAACGGCGAGGTGCAGATTGTCGGCGTGATTGATGGCGGCAGCGACTCCATGGGCTCGCTCACGCTATACATGCCGCGCGAGACCATCTCGGGTCTCTTTGGCGACGAGAACCCCTCTTTTCCCAGCGTAACGGCACTCGCCGCCGAGGGCACGGACATGGACGAGCTGTGCAAGACGATTGAGTCCAAGGTGCGCAGCATGAAGAGCATCGCGGACGACGACGAATATGACAGCGTATCGGTGACCTCAATGAAAAGCGCCATCGACGCCCTCAATTCCTTTATGGGCGCGTTTTCGCTCATCATGGGCGCCGTTGCCAGCATTTCGCTGCTCGTGGGCGGTATCGGCATCATGAATATGATGCTCACCAATGTGACCGAACGTATCCGCGAGATCGGGATTCGTCGAGCCCTGGGGGCCAGCCGTCGCGATATCACCGCACAGTTTTTGGCCGAGTCCTCGGCGCTGTGCGTTACCGGTGGCCTGTTGGGTGTCCTGATTGGCTACCTGCTTGCCTGGGGTCTAACGATGTTCGCCGCGGGTTCCGGCGTGCTTAGCGAGCTCGGTGCCAGCGGTACCATTACGCCGAGTTTTTCTATCGCCACGGTGCTGCTGGCCTTTGCGGTCTCCGTCGGCATCGGCGTCATCTTCGGCTTCTATCCCGCCCGCCGGGCAGCAAAACTCGACCCCGTGGAGTGCCTGCGCTACCAGTAATGCAATCCCACTGAGTTGCGGTGAAATAGGGACTGTTTAAGCTGTTAAAAGGCCTATTCAGTCCTTAATTCACCGCAACTCAGGGGGGGATGAGGCGCAAGTGCTATTCGAAGCGAGACTCCAGACTCGATAGTCCGTTCAACGTCAGATTGTTAGCGACCTCCGAAATGCGCTCGATGGGCACCGAGCCGTCGGAGAGCGCCCACGTGCGGTAAATGCCGATAATGCCCGAAAGTAAAAACGCCAGATAATAGTCGAACATCTCGTCCTTGAGGCCGTGCGGCAGCAGGTCACGCTCGGCAATCTCATGTTCGAGCGGCACGCGCAAACGCGTCATAAAATCGTCGAGCGGGATATTTTGAATTAGCTGGCGATTGAGCACGAGGTTATTGCAAAGCGCCTCGTTGATGGTCTTAAAAAACGTTGCCGCCGCTCCGAGGGCACGCTCGTTCGTGTCGCCGTCCATGGAAGCTAGCGTTTTCTCGACCGAGTCGGCAATCATCTCCACCACATCAACGGCGATGGCATCGAGCAGGCCGTCAACCGTACCGAAGTGTACGTAAAAGGTCTTGCGGTCGACATTTGCCTCACGCGCAATGGCACTCACCGTAATGTCGGAAAGCGGCTTATCCATCAACAAGCGCTCAAACGCAGACAGGATGGCATTGCGGCTGCGAACGATGCGGCGGTCGAGGCGCGGTTTGTTGGTGGCCATGGACGTGTCCCTTCAGAATGCGAGCATTCATCAACAGATGAGAGTTAATCAACGTAAGAGGATTATCCCCCATCCGGCACAAAAATGCCCGGCAACATGAAGAACGCACGACCAACTATTACGCCTTAGGGAGTTTCTTTTTGTTCAAAGCGGCCGGGGACACACGGATGCCGTCGCCTGTCTGGCGCACATAGGCCTTATGCGCCGGTTTAGCGGCTCCAGAAGCCTTCTGAGCATGATGATTGGGATCCACGGTAACCGCATGCACAGGATGGGGCTTTGCAGGCTTAGAGGACGTCTGAGGCGTTCGTCCGAGCTTGCGCATCACGCGATCCCAGCGTGCATGGATACTCTCGTTGTGAGCGCTCTTAAGGCCCAGCAGGGGCGCGGCCAAAATAGTCGGCGCGATAAACGTAATGAGGCGCCACAGCAGATAACCAGCGGTCGATGCCGATCCAAAGAAATGACCCAGGAACAGCGCGAAGCCACCCTCGGCACCGCCGGTGCCACCGGGCAGGGGAACAGCAGAGCTCAGGAGCTGAACAAAGGCGCTCGCGGCCATGACCGAGAAAAAGTCGACTTCGTGGTGGCCAAAGGCAAGCATCAGGAAATACGGCACAAGATAGAAAAACGCGAGCTGCAACATGGTGATGACCACCGTGAGCAGCATGGACGAAAAGTGACCGGCCGAAAGCTTGAACTTCTCGGAGAACGAGTAGATTTCGCCGTCGACAAACGTACGCCAGCCCTCGATCTTGGTGGCCGAGACGCCCATTCGCTCGAGCCAATTGATGATGCAGTGTGCGACACGCGTGACGGTCTTGGGCATGAGCGCGACGGCAAAGATGCCAAGCAGAATGCAGCAGTGACCGCCAAAGCTAAAGACGCACAGGAGCGTCATGTCGCCATAGCGCTCGGCGAAAAACGGCATGCGTGCAAGCAGCAGAATGGCGCCCCAGGCAACGAGGCCAAACTGATACACGATAAAGCGCGTGAACTGCGTGGCACCGGCCTCGCCGACGTTTTGGCCTGCCTTGGTCAGGCGGTAGATCTGGGCAGGCGTGGAGCCCATCATCATGGGCGTCAGGTTGCCAAAGAAGATACCGCTCGCCTCGACCGAGATCAGGTCGCGAATGCCGACGGGCGAATTGGGATCGAGCCAGACGGCGATCGCATAGGCAACGATGCCAAAGAACAAGTACAGGAACATACAAAAGCATGCAGCAACGAGCCACGGCGCTTGGACGCTCGACATGGCAGCCCAGAACTGTCCCATCTGACCGGTCGCAATCAGATAAACGATATAGCCAACCAGCACGACGCCGATAAAAATGGCACCGCGACGTGCACCCTTGTTGTCATCGCCGCCCGAGGCCTCAACCTCGACCTGGGGCTTAGATGTATGCTGAGAGGACTCCTTCATGAGGCTCCTTCTGACCGTCCAAATATCTTGCATATTGTACCCGCAAGGGCCACAAGCAGAACGTAAAGCTCTGGGCCAAATGGGAATTGCAGATGGTTTGCTTGGAAATAAAAAACCCGAACTTCCGTGGGAAGTCCGGGTCTCAGATTCATGGTAGCCCGTACCAGATTCGAACTGGTGATCTCCGCCTTGAGAGGGCGGCGTCCTAAACCGCTAGACGAACGGGCCATAAGCCTCAGCAGAAAAGAAGTGGTAGCCCGTACCAGATTCGAACTGGTGATCTCCGCCTTGAGAGGGCGGCGTCCTAAACCGCTAGACGAACGGGCCACATGACATCTGCACTGCCGTGCTGCGAGGACATATATTACGGGACAAAAAACGCGAGCGCAAGAAGAAATTCCAAATTGCTCGGATTTTGTCGGGAGGTTATGGAACACGCAGGTCAAATAGGTAGCTCATTTGGAATGGAACCGAAGGATGATTATCCCAGGTGCAGGTGAGTCAGGAGGGCTTCGCGCTCGTTGGGAACATTGTCCTCGATCACAGCGTCGAGGGCGGCGTTGAGCAGCTGCCCCAACTCCGGCCCGGGCTTGACGCCAGCGCGAATCAAATCGCCGCCGTTGATGGCAAGCATCTTGAGCGTATAGGGCTCCCCCGCCTCAAGAAGTCCGTGGGCGAGCGAACGCATCTCCTCGATCGTCTCGACGTAATAGAAGCACGACGGCGCCTTGCCCAGCGTATCGGCACGTTTAAGGTCCATGAGCTCGTCAATCAGGCGCGGCGTGTCGACGCCCTCGCCCGAAAGCGCGCGCATCATATTGAGCAGGCAGGATCGCTCGGAACGCAGCGGCTTGTCATGGTACTTGATTAGCAGGCACACGTCGCGAATCAAATCGTGCGAAAGCGCCAGACGATCCATAATGGCGCGCGCCTTCTTGGCGCCAAGCTCGGGATGACCGTAGAAATGGCCGCTGCCCGCATGGTCGACCGTAAAGCAATCAGGCTTGGAGACGTCGTGCAAAAACGCTGCCCACATTAAGCTCGGCGAAGGCTCCACACCATCACACAGTGCCAACTCCCCCGCTACCGTCAACACGCGAGCGATATGCTCGTAGACATTAAAGGCATGATAGACGCTGCACTGGTCAAAGCCCCTTCCCGCAGCAAGCTCGGGCACGGCGGCGCAAATAAGCTCGGGGTAGCGCAGCATCGCGTCTCCCCCATGACCGGTCGAAAGAATGCCTTCGAGCTCAATGCCCACGCGCTCGCGTGCCACGGCATCGAGCAGCGGCGAGCACTCGGCAAGCGCCTGTTTGGTCTTAGGCTCGATCATAAAATCCAGACGGCAGGCAAAACGCACCGCGCGCAGCATGCGAAGCGCGTCCTCGTTAAAGCGACGCTTAGGATCACCGACGGCACGGATAAGTTTACGCTCAAGGTCGCCTTGGCCATCGTAGCGGTCGACAAGACCACGATCGGGATGCCAAGCCATGGCATTAACGGTAAAGTCACGGCGCGCCAGATCGTCCTCAAGCGAAGCCGCACGCTCCACACTCTGGGGATGGCGGCCATCGGTGTAAAAACCGTCCAGGCGATACGTCGTGACCTCAATGCGCTCGCCATCGCAAATGGCCGTGATGCCGCCAAATTTAATGCCCGACTCAACCACGGCAATGTCAGCCGACTCGAGCGCCGCCTTGGACTCCTGCCACAAGCCGCTGCAGCACATATCAACATCGTGGCTGGGGCGCCCCATCAGGGCATCACGCACCCAACCGCCCACGAACCAGGCCTCAAGACCGGCCGCCTCAAGCGCATGTAGCACACGCAGGGAGGCGTCTGAGGGCTGCGTACCGTTGAGCGAAACATTGTACATACCTATGGCCTCCTACGCCTGCGAGCGTTAATCGATGGTTCTCAAGAAGTCTAGCAAGAAACGTGCATGCGCGCACATGCTATCGTATCGTCGATTCGAACAAACGGGACAGCAGACGCCACATACGGCCAGAACGCAAAAACACCCGCCTTGGGAATCCAAAGCGGGTGTTCGGCAACGATATATCGATGCGGCTAGCAGACCTGACGAACCTCGATGTGCTTCTTATATTCATCCACCTTGGCAAAATCGCCCAGACCGGGGCACTCGACCACGTTGGCGCCGGTGGCCATCGAGAGGCGCAGGGCGTCCTCGACGCGCTCGGGGGCATCGTGCCACACGGACAGGAAGGCAGCGAGCGAGGAATCGCCGGCGCAGACCGTCGACAGCAGCTTGACCTCAAAGGTGCGGTTGGCAAACCAGATGTGCTCGCCGTTGGAGAAGTACGCGCCGTCGCCACCAAGGGTCAGCAGCACGTTCTTAGCGCCCTTGGCGTGCAACTCGGCCATAGCGCCCTTGACGGACTCGTCGTCGCCACCACTCACCTTAATGCCAAAGATGTCGAGCAACTCGTCGTCGTTGGGCTTAATGAGCAGTGGCTCCATGGCAATGAGGTCGGCCAGCTGATGGCTCGAGATATCGAGCACGAACTCGGCACCCTTTGCCTTAACACGGCGAAGCACCTCGGCCAGGAAATCCTCGGAGGTGTTGGGGGGCAGCGAGCCGCTAATGACCAGGCAGGTCATGTCGTCGAGCGAATCGATAAGGTCAAACATCTCCTGCTCGTTGGCAGCATTGATGGCAGCACCTGCGTTGACCATGTTGTACTCGGTGTCGGGACCGGCGTTGAGGAAGACGTTGACGCGCGTGATACCGTCGGTCCACACAGGCTTGACGGGCACGCCCAGGGCCTCGGCGCCCTTGACGATAAACTCACCCGAGAAGCCGGCAAAAAAGCCCAGGATCGTGGTGTCGACGCCGTAGTGATCGAGGGTGAACGAGACGTTGAGACCCTTGCCGTTGGGCGTATAGACCGCGTTGCGCGTGCGGGTGACGGTGTTGGCGGAAAGACCGTCACAGGCAATGTTGTAGTCGATGGCGGGATTTGCAGTGAGCGTGTAAATCATGAATGTTCCTTTCACAAGGCAACGTGTTAATGAAAGTATATTCCACGCTTCGGGAAAAGACTATAGCAACTCGGCGGACGGTTTAGAACGCGTGCAGGGCGGCGGGAAGACAGGCAAAAAGAATCAGGGCCTCACCCAGTCGCACGCCCACAATTTACAAAAATGGCGCCCCGGCCTAAACCGGGACGCCATACACGCGAAAATAATTAGTTTCGCTTACTTGCGGTCGAGCTTGCGGACAGCAACGCGCTTGCTGTACTCATCGACGTGACCGAAGTCGCCGATGCCGACGGACTCGGCAACGTTAGCGCCGGTAGCCATAGCGAGCTTCATGGCCTCCTCGACGTTGTCGCGATCCCTGTACCACTTGT